>OIWT01004759.1_pt1 | contig 10611 bp, 9 predicted proteins | sample 1587701 | NCBI WGS metagenome assembly OIWT01 (sample SAMEA3888904, study PRJEB22519) | human gut metagenome | biome: human gut; feature: human-associated habitat; material: faeces | place: Denmark | collected 2009 | reverse complement strand
ATTTTGGGACATTTTCCCTCGATACTACTTAAGACATTATCACTTAATAATCATAAAAAAAGAAAAAAAATTTTAAAAAATATTGACATTAACTAGCAATTATAGTATTATATATGAGCACGGTGGTATGGGTGTTTAGCTCAGCTGGAAGAGCATCTGCCTTACAAGCAGAGGGTCAGCGGTCCGAGTCCGTTAACACCCACCATTATTTTTTTTGAAAGGATAGACGCGGGAGGGTAGCGAAGTGGCTAAACGCGGTAGACTGTAAATCTATTCCTTAGGGTTCGGCGGTTCGAATCCGTCCCCTCCCACCATTCTTGGGATATAGCCAAGCGGTAAGGCACCAGATTTTGATTCTGGCATCACTGGTTCGATCCCAGTTATCCCAGCCATACATGACCTGTTAGCTCAGTCTGGTAGAGCACTTGACTTTTAATCAAGGGGTCAAGGATTCGAGTTCCTTACAGGTCACCATTTCTTGCTCGAGTGGCGAAACAGGTAGACGCACAGGACTTAAAATCCTGGGCCTAGTGATAGGCGTGTCGGTTCGATTCCGACCCCGAGCACCAGTCGTTGTTCACATCATCACTTGGTGGTGTTTAATATATATGAGCTTGGCTCTTTTTTTTTGCTTTTTTTGATTTGATAAATATTCAAATATCGCATATAATAATTTAACGTAAACGTCAAAAAATAACACGTTCAATAAAAATAAAAAGATAATCAGATATTATAGTACTTGTAACTGTAATAAAAAGATTATCTTTTTTTGTCCTTTAATCCGCCATTTCCCGCCAGGTGGGAATTCAACTCCTACTTCAATTTGTCTTTTATATTTTTTGAATATGGTAATAAATTTTCAATTGGTTCTTTATTAATATTTTCAAATACATAATTTAAATATTTTTCTACATTTATATTATTAATAACTGCTGTTTGGATAATAGAAAACAATTTAGTAGTAATAGATGCTCCAGCATATGATCCAGATGTTTGAAATACTTTTCTTTGAACGACAAAAGGTTTTACAGCTCTTTCAGCTGTATTGTTAGTCATTTCTATATGCCCATCATCAAAAAAGGTAAATAAATCACCCCAGCACTCTTTTGTGTAATTAATAGCATCATTTAATTTAGACGTTGGATGCGGATTAGAATTAAACACTAGCTCATATATTTTATCTTTAATTTTAGGCATATCATTTTGTCTTTTAATTGATATTTCTTTTGGAGTTAATTTATTTTTCCTATATCCCTTTTCAAGTTCAAATAGTTTAGATATTTCATCTAATATTTGAAATGCCAATGAATCCTTCCTTTTAACTTGTGGTAGATTTTTAACAATTTCAGCGTATTTACGTCTTACATGTGCCCAGCATTTTTGTAATTTGATTTTTGGATTCTCTCTTTTTAATTTATTATATCCATCAAAATTATCACAAATTATATATCCTTCATAATCATTAAGCCATTTTGTTGTTTTATCTATGCTTCTAGATTCATGAAAATCATATATTCTTATTTGATTTTTATCATAAAAGCTTGATGTATATACATAAACATAACTCTTTTTTCTGTCTTTATCATATTCAGGCTTTTTACTAACAACTAATGTTGTTTCATCTGAATGTATTACTTTAGAATTATTGTTCAATAAATCATCTTTCATTTTATCAAACACATTGGCTAAGACAAGGTTCGCTTTGGCTGTACAATTAGCTAAATTTTGCTTATTTATTTCAAACCCTATAGATTTAGTTATATGTTTAGCTAAATGTTCAAATGGAATTCCTAATTCATATTTATGATATAAAATATAAGTTGCTAGTGATGGCGTTAAAATACTGCCACTAAATGCTCCATTTGAAAGAGGATAATATATTTTATTATCATTCTTATTACAATTAGGACATTTATAGCTCTTTTTAATTAATTTTATTACTTTAATTTTAGCTGAAATAACTTCAACTACATATCTTACTTTTGATGATGCTTCTATAAGAGTAGAACCACATTTGGGGCATACTTTCTCATCAGGTTCAATTATTCTTATTTCAGTCACATATTTCTCATAATCAAATTTGCTTTTATTATATTTTTTATCCTTGTTAGTTTTCCTTTCAATTTTTTCTTTCTTTATTATTTCTTCAGTTTCATTGATAACTATATCATTAAGCTTTTCACCTTTAGGTATAAAAGTTCTAGTTCTTTCAATCTTTTCTTTTTCTTGTAAAGAAGAAATAGTTAAAAGAGCCTCATTTAATTTTTTATTAGTTTCATAAAGCTCAACTTCTAAATTCGCTTTATCTTCCTTTAATGCTTTGTTTTCTTTTTTTAGTTGTTCAATTATTTTTAGTAGTTCTTGAGTATTTTCCATATTTAAATTATAACACAAAAACAAAATTTAGTCTATATTATTTTATAATATAGACTAAAAAATTTAAAAATATTCGTACTTTTCTTTCCTTTGTTTATCTGATTCTATCATTTCTAAACCTTTACACAACCCTATTAACTGTGTTTTTGTTATTTTTACATTATCTAATACACTTGGCCACTTAAACCCTCCATCATGTAATCGGTTTTGCATAAGCCATGCTCCATAATCATCTTCATAATAAAGCTTTATTTGTTTTCTATCCTTCGAACAAAATATAAATACTGAATGCCTTATTTCTATTTTTGTGAAATTCATCGCTACCATCATTTGTATCTTTGGCATACCCATTCTCATATCTACTTTTTCAGAATAAATGTAGATATTTTTATTTTCTTCAAAATGTATCATGATAATATATTCTTAAGTATCCTTTCTGCTTGTTCTAAAGATGTTGTTATTTTAGCTTCTTTATATTCTATAACTACTATTGAATGATCAAATCTTGAAAAATGGTTACTTTTTTTGAGCTTTTCAACCTCACTTAATATATTAGTTCGATAGGCTCCATTATCAATTAATTCTCCATTATTGTCACTTATTGTTGATACATTTATGAATTTACCATTAATATTATTATATGCCGCTACCCAATCTTTGAATGTGCTCCGATTAAGATTATTAACTCTTGCATATTCTGATACATTCATCCCTGATATCTTATATTTTCTACAATGTTCGTATCTTTCGTAATCAGTATAATGTTTTCCCATAAAAAAAATCCTCCTTGTTTTCTACTAAGAGGATATCATTTTTTTTATTTTTTGTTAGAGTGTTATTTTTTGACGTTTACCTAATAGTCCATATTATCATGAACCTGTTGAATATGTATTTGATAAGAATACATTTAGTGAAATTACTAAATCAACAATTGGCTCTGACAATATTTATACAAATAGACCAATTACAGTAACTGGTGTAGTTTCAAACACAATTCAAAACAATAGACAAATCAATATTACCGTTGATGGCATTGATGTACCAGTATTCTTTAAAAGTAAAGCTGCTATTGGGAATGATATTTATAATTTCATGAGTGGATTGCAAATAGGTGAAAAAATCACTTTAACTGGTGTAGTTGGCTCATATAAAGGTACAACACAAATTATTGCTCCAAATATGCCAACTAAGGATACTCATGAATGTAACTTTGCATTAGAAGTAATAGATGAAAAATACTTGGCAAGTAAAGCAACATGCATTGCAAAAGCAAAATATTACTATAGCTGTGAATGTGGAAAAATGGGAATTGAAACATTTGAAGCAGGTGATTTTGCTCCACATTCATTTGAATGGGTAATTGATGAAGATTCAACATGTGCTAAAGAAGGCATTAAACATGAAGAATGTAGTGTTTGCCATACTAAACAAAATGAAAATACAACAGTTGCAAAGAAAGCTCACACAGAAGTAATTGATAAGGGCTATGAAGCAACATGCGAACATACTGGCTTAACTGATGGAAAGCACTGTAGCGTATGTAGTGAAATAATTATTAAGCAAGAGATAACAGAAAAGAAAGCTCACACAGAAGTAATTGATAAGGGCTATGAAGCAACATGCGAGCATACTGGTTTAACTGATGGAAAGCACTGTAGTGTATGTAATGAAGTAATAGTAGCTCAAGAAGAAATAGCTAAGAAAGAACATACATTTACTGAATGGCATGTTGTAAAAGAAGCAACAACTAGTGAAGAAGGAAAAGAAGAAAGAACATGTAGTAACTGTAATACTACAGAATCAAGAAGTATTGCAAAAATTACTAAGAATGGCTGTAAAGGAAATGTGGCTACTTCAATAATTACTTTAATTACATGCTTAGGATTTCTTCTTCATTTTCGTAAGAAATACAACTAAAGAATAAAAGACAGCAACGTATTAGTTTACGCTGCTGTTTTCTTTATATATTTTTTATTTGCTTTTAAATGAATTATTATTTCATGTGGGCTCATATTATTTGCTTTAGCAATTGATTCAATACTTATATGGTTACCAAATAGCTCAACGATTTCATTTTCACTTTTTTTGCTTTTTGAATAATAAGTCGAGTAATCCATTGATATTTTTCCAGCTTGTTTAAGATAGCTATAATTACAAAAGGCAAAGGAATTAGTAAATCTACCCCAGCCTTGCCCATAGCCAATTGGTAAAATATAAAGGTAGCCATTTTCTAATGCCTGAAATGTCAAATCATAGCCAACCTTGTCAAATTTATTTATCCTTTTAACTGTTAGTATAGGTGAGGTTAAGGTTAAAGCATTGTGTAAAAAAGAATTTCTTTCACCAATACCATATAGCTTTATACCTATTCTTATATAATTTGAAATATCATCAAATCTTTCATTTAGTGAAGATGATGCAAAACAATGGATCATTATATCATCTCTTTTTAATGTTTTTACAAATTTTTCAAATAAAAGGTAAGATTCATGACAAGCATCATCATTTGCAAAATGTGTCATAATTCCTGTTAAATTATTATCGGTTTTAATATATTTTACTATTTTACTAAAGTCTTTTTGGCATAGGCCTAATCTATTCATACCAGTATTAACTTTTACATGGAAAGGGATGCTTTTATTTTTAATAATTTCATATTGCTTTATTGATTGAACAATTACATCTATATTGTATTTATTAATGATTTCTAAGTCATTTTCATCAAAAACATTTAAGTAAATAATTCTATTATTGATGTTATTTTCTCTTAAAAGTTTTATTTCATTAAAGTCACTTAAAGCAAAGACAATATTATCCTCATATTGTAAAGCTTTAGCAATTGGAAGAAGCCCTAATCCATAAGCATTATCCTTTAAAACAGCAATAACGTTTTTCTGATAATAGCATTTTAAATGTCTTACGTTATATAAAATTGCATCTAAATCAATTTGTAATTCTGCACTTTTCATCAATATCACCATTAAATTTTATGATTTTTGAGGCATTTTTAGTAATTTTTATAAAAAAAACATAAAAAATGATATAAAAATAATGAAAATGTCTTTTTTGAATGGTATAATATAAGCGACGTTTTTTATAATATAAAAAACATGTTATATACAGGAGGAAAGAAAAAAATGGCATTTAAGTTTGTTTCGATGGATGGAAATACAGCTGCCGCTCACGTTGCTTATGCTTTTAGTGAATTCGCTGGTATCTTCCCAATAACTCCATCATCTCCTATGGCTGAAAACATTGATGAATGGTGTAGCCAAGGAAGAAAAAACATTTTTGGTTCTAAGGTAAAAGTTGTTGAAATGCAATCTGAAGGAGGAGCTTCAGGAACAGTTCATGGTGCTGCAGAAGCAGGAGCACTTGCTGCAACTTATACTGCATCACAAGGCTTATTATTAATGATTCCTAACATTTATAAATGTGTTGGTGAATTATTACCAGTTGTATTCCACGTATCTGCACGTGCGCTTGCAACACGTTCATTAGCAATTTTTGGTGACCACCAAGATATTTATGCTTGTAGACAAACAGGTGTTGCAATGTTATGCGAACACTCTGTACAAGAAATTATGGATTTATCTCCAGTTGCCCATTTAGCAGCAATTGAAGGATCTTATCCATTTATTAACTTTTTTGATGGATTTAGAACATCTCATGAAATTGATAAGGTTGAAACATGGGATTATGAAGATTTAAAGAAATTAGTCACTCCAGAAGTAAGTGAAGCAATTAAGACATTTAAAGCAAATGCTTTAAACCCACACACTAACCCAATTACTCGTGGTGGTGCTGAAAATGATGATATTTACTTCCAAGGTAGAGAAGCTTCAAACAAAGCAACTGAAGATTTAGTTGGCATTGTTGAAAAGCATATGAAGGCAGTAAGTGAAGCAACAGGACGTTACTATGCTCCATTTGTATATGAAGGTGCTAGTGATGCAACTGATGTTATTATTGCTATGGGTTCAGTTACTGAAACAATGAAGGAAGTTGTTGCTGACTTAACTAAGAAAGGTAAGAAGGTTGGTATGGTTAAGGTTTATCTATATCGTCCATTCTCTGCTAAACATTTAGTAAGTGTAATTCCGACAACTGTTAAGCGTATTGCTGTTTTAGATAGAACAAAAGAGCCAGGAGCTATTGGTGATCCATTATATTTAGATGTAGTTGCTGCATTAGCTCAAGAAAATAGAAAGATTAATGTTATCGGTGGACGTTATGGCTTAGCATCAAGAGATACTCAACCTAAGCACATTAAGTCAGTATTTGACTTTATGAAATCAGCTAACGCTCATACAGACTTTACAGTTGGCATTAACGATGATGTTACATTTAAATCAATTGCAATTGATGATAATTACCATATTAAGAATGAATATACTTCATGCTTATTCTGGGGCTTAGGCTCAGATGGTACAGTATCTGCAAATAAAAACTCAATTAAGATTATTGGTGACCATACTGATAAATATGTTCAAGCATATTTCCAATATGACTCTAAAAAATCAGGTGGTGTAACTCGTTCACACTTAAGATTTGGTGATAAGCCAATTCATTCAACATACTATATTGAACATGCTGACTTTATGTCATGTTCATTAGATGAATATGTATTTAAATATGATATGCTAAAGAGCCTTGCTAAAGGTGGTACATTCTTATTAAATACAACATTTACTGCAGAAGAGTTAGAAGAAAAGCTACCAAATAGCTTTAAGAAGGCTTTAGCAGAAAAGAAAGCAAAATTCTACATTATCAACGCTACAGCAATTGCTGCTAAAATTGGTATGGGTAGAAGAACAAACACTATTTTACAATCAGCATTCTTTAAATTAGCAAATATTATGCCATATGATCAAGCAGTTGAATTTATGAAGGCTGCAGCTAAGAAGTCATATAGTAAAAAAGGTGACGATATTGTTAAGATGAACTATGTTGCTATTGAAAAGGGTGGCAAGGTTAAACGTATTACAGTTAAGCCTGAATGGAAGAATTTAGTAGTAAATCCAGTTAAGAAGCCTGGAATTTCTGAATACTTTGATGATTATGCAACTGAAATCAATGACTTAAGAGGCTATGATTTACCAGTATCAGCATTCTTAAAGGGTGACTTATTAAAGGGCTCAATGGAAGCAAATACTACTTATAACGAAAAACGTAATATTGCTACTGAAGTACCTCACTGGCATAGTGAAAACTGTATTCAATGTGGTAACTGTGTAATTGTATGTCCTCATGCTACAATTCGTGCATTCTTACCAACTGATGAAGAAGTTGCTGCTGCACCAGCTTTAGGCCAAGATGTATTAAAGGCTATGGGTCCTAATATGACTCAATATAAATATAGAATTCAAGTTTCTCCAGATAACTGTGTAGGCTGTGGACTTTGTGTTTCTGAATGTCCAGGTAAGAAGGACTTAAAGACTGGCGAAGTTAAGAAGGCTTTAACTATGAACGATGTTAAAGCAGAAATGGGTCAATCAGAAGTTGCTGACTACTATTATGGTAAGGTTCCATATAGAACACCAATGAATACTAATAACGTTAAAGGCGTTTCATTCTTAAAGCCATACTTTGAAGTATCAGGTTCATGTGCTGGCTGTGGAGAAACTCCATACTATCGCTTAATTTCTCAATTATTTGGTAAGGATTTATTAATTGGTAACGCAACTGGTTGTTCATCAATTTATTGTGGATCAACTCCATCTACTCCATTCGTTAAGGATGCAAATGGTCAAGGACCTGCATGGGCTAACTCATTATTTGAAGATAATGCTGAATATGCTTATGGTATGAGAGTTGCAACAAACATTAAATTATCTGAAGTATGTCAAATTATTAAGGACAACATTAATGATTGTGAAGAACCACTACAAGAATTATTAAATAAATATGTTGCTAACATTAACAATAAAGATGAAACAAGAGCTATTCTAAATGATATGCTTGCAGCTGTTAAAGCATCTAAATGCGAAGGAATCAAAGCATTACTTGATCATGAAGGTGACTTAGTTGATAAATCAGTATGGGCTATCGGTGGCGATGGCTGGGGTTATGATATCGGTTATGGCGGACTTGACCATGTTATTGCTTCAAATGATAATATCAATGTATTAATCCTTGATACTGAAATTTATTCAAATACTGGTGGACAAGCTTCTAAATCAACTCCAGAAGGAGCTATTGCTAAGTTTGCTGCAGCTGGTAAACAAACAGCTAAGAAGGATATGGCTTCAATTGCTATGGCTTATGGTCATGTATATGTAGCATGCATTTCAATGGGTGCTGATAGAAACCAAGCTATTAAGGCATTAAAAGAAGCTGAATCATATGATGGACCATCACTAATCCTTGCATACTCACCATGTATTTCACAAGGTATTAAAGGTGGACTTGTTAACCATCAAAAATCACAACGTGAAGCTACACGTGTTGGATATTGGCCAATCTTCAGATATGATCCTCGTAGAGAAGCACAAGGCTTAAATCCATTCCAACTTGATTGTAAAGAGCCAGACTTTGATGCATATCAAGATTACTTATTAACTCAAACTCGTTACTCTCAACTTCCAAAGGTAAACCCTGCTGAAGCTGAAAGATTATTAGCTGAAAACAAAGCATATGCAATGAGACGTTGGGCTAAATTAGCTAAAATGGCTAAAGAAGAAAATTAACAATAAAAATAGTTAGAGTTGGTAAGTAAATTACCTACCAACTCTTCTTTTCAATAAATTAAGGGGATTTTATGAAAGAAATAATTTATTTAGATATTATATATAGTAAGATAAGTTATATTTTAGCATGCTTAAATAGCTATACTTCCCTTGATTTATCAAAGAGAATTAAGAATATTAATGATAATATATATCTAATAAAAAAAGGCATTATTGATAATAAGGCTTATGTTGATATTAGAAATGTTATTTCATTACGTGAAGATATAAGCCTTTTAAGTACAAGAATCAAAAATATTGATGATAGAGTGCTTTTAGAAGGGCATAAGACTTCATGCTTATTATTTGAGGCTTCAAAAATAATAGAACTATTTTTAGAAGAAAATAATTTAAATGATTTAGATTTAAAAGAATATTTATTATTGGCAAGCAAATATTTATATCTTTGTGGCAGAATAATAAATATTGAAATACTAAGCTATGAAAAACAAGAAAATTAAAAAGGAGATATAATTATGGGAAGAGCACATGAAGTAAGAGCAAAGGCTATGGCTGCTACTGCTGCAGCAAAATCAGCTTTATACAATCGTATGAGCCGTGATATTTATCTAGCAGCAAAAAAAGGATCAACTGATCCAAATTCTAATATTGCATTAAGATCGGCAATTGATAAAGCAAAAAAAGCACAAGTACCATCTCACGTTATTGATAATGCTATTAAAAAAGCAAGCGGTGGAAATGGTGAAGCTTTAGTTAGAAATGTTTATGAAGGATATGGACCTGGAAATTCAGCTATTATTGTTGAAACATTAACAGATAACGTTAATAGAGCATTCACAGAGGTTCGTTCAGTATTCACAAAATGTGGTGGTACTATTGGAACTAATGGCTGTGTTTCATATATGTTTACTAAATATGCTGTAATTGAATTTTTAGGAAAGACTGCAGATGAAGCTTTAGAAATTTTATTAAATGCAGGTATTGATGTAATTGATGCAACAACTGATGATGAAGGCTATGTAAGAGTTCTTGCTGAACCAAGTGCGCTTGAAGCTATGGAAGAAGCTTTTGCAGCAGCTGGAGTTAACGATTTTGCAACAGATGAAGTTAAATTAATTCCATCTGAAGAATTAGAATTAAATGAAGAAAAATTAGCTAAATTCAATAGAATGCTTGATATGTTAGACGAAGTTGAAGATGTTCAAAACGTTTATCATAACGTAAAGCTTCCTGAAGAAGGCGACGAATAATTAACATATCCTTATGGATATGTTTTTGTATAAATATGATTCACGTTGTATTATTTCAACCCGAAATACCACCCAATACAGGTAATATTATAAGAACCTGTATGGCTAGTAATAGTAAACTTCATTTAATAAAGCCTTTAGGATTTGAAATATCTGATGCTTCATTTAAAAGAGCAGGATTAGATTATTTACGTTCGTTTGAATTTGAGGTTCATGAAAATTTCGATGATTTTTTAACTAAATGTAATCCTGATGACAATAATACTTATATTATTACTCGCTTTGGAAATTACACC
>OIWT01004758.1_pt1 | contig 10612 bp, 7 predicted proteins | sample 1587701 | NCBI WGS metagenome assembly OIWT01 (sample SAMEA3888904, study PRJEB22519) | human gut metagenome | biome: human gut; feature: human-associated habitat; material: faeces | place: Denmark | collected 2009 | reverse complement strand
ACAATGAAGAAGACCCCGGGAAGCCTGTCCATTATCCTTTTGGCGCTTCAGGATGGCAGGTCCGCGGCTGCGTCTGGACTAAACTGAAGGTCAAGGCCAATGGCCAGATAATATATTTCTTCGACACGCATTTTACCCATGACCCGGAAGTCACGGATGCCGAGGGAAACAAGATCTTCAACATTGAACCTAGGCGTAAGGCATCGCAACTGATTGTCTCCCAGATAGAAAAGCTCGTCGGGGAACAGAAGGCGTCCGTCTTCGTGGTCGGCGATTTGAACTGCTCGCTCTATGACGGATCGACCAGAAACGGCGCCTACAGCCTGGAACCGCTTACGGAATACATGTGGTCTGCGCGAGATGAAGCGGCATACTATGACGGCGGTGTCAGCTTCAACGGATTCGACCTGACCTACAACAAGAAAATCGGAAACATCGACCATATTTTCTATCGCGGGGCGGAAGCCATGGACTTCATCACAGTGAACGGCCATGATTATGGAAAGACATTCATTTCCGACCATTATCCTGTGACCTGTACCTTTAAACTTTGATAGACATAGACTTATATGAAAAACTTACTTACGTTTCTGCTTGCCGCGTTCATGACCTTGTCGCTTGGCGCGGCGCCGAAACAATATAATCTCACATCACCGGACGGCAGGCTCGAAATGAAGATTCATGTCGGGGAAGGCCTTTCGTACGACGTCCTCCATGATGGCGTTCTGCTGCTTGAAAACTCCAGAATGTCAATGACTTTGCAGGACGGTACCATTTATGGAGCCCCTGGTCAGGCATTGAAACGCGCCCGCACCCGCAGTGTGGACCGGACCGTGAAATCACCGGTCTACAAGAAATCCGAGGTCGAGGAAAAGTTCAATGAACTTACGCTCGAATTCAAGGGCTTCAAGGCTGTGTTCCGCGCCTACGACGAGGGTTGCGCGTACCGTTTCATCTCCGGTTCCGAAAAGCCGTTCATCGTGTCTGACGAGCAGGCTGATTTCCGCTTCCCGGAGGACCGCACCGCGTACATCCCGTATGTGAACAAGAAATGGAAAGGCTCGCTCCAGGATATCCTTGTCAATGATTTCCAATGCCCTTATACCTGTTCCAAACTTTCGGAATGGATTGACAGATGGAGCATTGCGCCGATTCTGGTTCAATGTCCCGAGGGCAAGAGCGTGGTGATTACCGAGGCCGACCTGATGGATTATCCCGGCATGTTCCTGTATAATTACAAGAAGGGGACTGGGGAGACCTTGAGCGGCTATTTCGCCCGTGTGCCTGACGATGTGGAAATCGGAGGGCACAACATGGTGCAGGAAATGGTCAATTCCAGAAAGGATTATATTGCCGAGTGCGAGCCCGGTGCGGAGTTCCCGTGGAGAGTCATTGCGGTAGCCTCATCCGACAAGGAATTGACGGACTCCGACATTGTCTGGAAACTTGCGACACCGGCGGATGCTGACGCGGACTGGTCCTGGGTGCGCCCGGGAAAGGTAGCGTGGGAGTGGTGGAACGCGTGGAATATCAAGGGCGTAGATTTCGAGGCGGGCGTGAACAACGACACTTACAAGTACTACATTGACTTCGCCGCCGAGAACCGGATCGAGTATGTGATTCTCGATGAGGGCTGGGCCGTAAAGTATGCCAATGATCTTACGCAGGTGGTACCGGAGATTGATTTACAGGAACTTATCGAATATGGCAGAAAACGTGGCGTCGGCATCATCCTCTGGGCGGGCTGGTATCCGTTCACCAAGGACATGGAAAATGTCTGCCGCCGTTTCTCGGAAATGGGCGTGAAGGGCTTTAAGGTGGACTTCATGAACCGTGATGATCAGAAGATGGTGGAATGGTATCGTGATGCTGCCGCAATGTGTGCCAAGTATCACATGCTCATGAACTTCCATGGGGCATACAAGCCTACGGGACTTCAGCGCACATATCCCAACGTGGTGAATTTCGAGGGCGTTTTCGGTCTGGAACAGATGAAATGGAGCGCCACGGATGTGGACCACGTGACCTATGACGTGACCATTCCGTTCATCAGGATGGTGGCAGGCCCGATGGATTATACGCAGGGCGCCATGCGGAATGCCGTCAAGAAGAATTACCGCCCTATCCGCACGGAACCGATGAGCCAGGGAACACGTTGCCACCAGCTGGCGGAATACGTGATTTTCGAGTCGCCGCTGAACATGATGTGCGATTCTCCGAACAATTACCGTGCGGAGCAGGAGTGCACCGATTTCATCTCGGCAATACCGACTGTGTGGGATGAAACCGTCGCGCTCGACGGAAAAGTCGCCGAATATGTCGCCATGGCCCGCAGAAAGGGCGACCGCTGGTATGTCGGGGCAATGACCAATTGGGACAGCCGCTCATTGGAGCTCGACCTCAGCTTCCTTCCGGCAGGGGACTATACCATGACAATATATCAGGACGGGGTCAATGCCCACCGTATAGCTACTGATTACAAGAGGGTTACGTGCTCTGTTCCGGCTTCCCGCAAGGTTGAGGTGAAGATGGCGCCTGGCGGAGGATGGGCTGCGGAATTGAAACCTGTAAAGCCAGTTTCCCGCGAATTCGTACTGCAGGCTCACAGGGGAATTGCGGCCAGATACCCTGAAAATACATCATTGTCCTTCAGCAAGGCTGCGGAAATTCCGGTCTACGGCGGCATGGAAACCGACGTGCAGATGACTAAGGACGGGATTATTGTCTGCATGCATGACAAGAAACTGGACCGCACCACTGACGGCACCGGCATGGTGTCGCAATACACTTTCAATGAATTGCAGAAATTCTGGATTGACGGTGGCTACGGCTGGGACGAAAAATATGCCAAGACATTGAAAATCCCTACGTTCGCGACCTATCTGGAGGCTTGCCGCGAGGGTGGATTGACGCCTTATGTCGAGCTGAAAAGGGTGAATGAGGAAGGCATCCGCAAGACAATCGAGATGCTTCACGATTTCGGCTTCGACGGGAAATATGTGCTTACTTCGTTCAACTGGAATTCCATCTTGACCGCCTCGAAGCTTACTGATGCCCCGTTGCAGTTCATGAAGGCTGGCGGACGTTATACGAAAGAGGATGTGGACACTTGCAGCCTCAGGGTCAAGAACTTGGTAATCAGGCCGAAATCAACAGACCTGACCAAGGAATTCGTGGATTATTGTCATGCGAAGGGCTTGACGGTGGAGTGCTACGGCATCCCTGTCGGCGATGAAAAACTTGTGGAGCAGCTCATCGGATGGGGCGTGAAAGGCGGCACCTGCAATGATTGGAAAGGCCTTGGACTTGATTGCCCTGATAAGGTGCAGACCTATCCGAAGTGGCTTGACAATGCTGCCATCTATCACATTTATCCGTCTTCGTTCAAGGACAGCGACGGCGACGGTTATGGCGACCTGGAAGGCATCCGCTCGAAGCTGGACTATGTGAAAACGCTGGGTTTCAATACAATATGGATTAGTCCGGTGTTCAGCAGCATGTTCGAGGACGGCGGTTATGACATTACGGACTACTATAAGGTCGACCCGCGTTTCGGGACCAATAGCGATTTGGAAAATATGGTCAAGGATGCCCATGCGAAGGGGCTGCGCATCTGCCTGGACCTGGTTGCCGGACACACTTCCGACAAGCATCCGTGGTTCGTGGAATCAGCAAATGGCGACAGGAACGGCCATTACAGCAACTATTATATATGGATGGACAGCAAGGACGGCAAACCGCGTGACTCCGAGAAGAAGAAATGGGTGGACTGCAATTATCCTCGCGGTGCCCGTTACATGAAGAACTACTACGATGTCCAGCCGGCATTGAACTACGGCTATCTTTCTCCTGATCCGTCGCGTCCTTGGGAGCAGTCCTACGATGCGCCGGGCCCGAAGGCTGTGCGTCAGGAACTTAAGAACATCATTGCCTTCTGGTTCGACAAGGGGGTTGACGGTTTCCGCTGTGACCTGGCATGGTCGCTGGTGAAGGGCGATGATGGGGAATTCCATGGTGTAAGAAAGCTTTGGGATGAGATATTTGCCTGGACCTCAGCGAATTATCCTGACAGAATATTCCTTTCCGAATGGTCCAGCCCGGTCGAATCCATTTCGTGCGGCTTCGATATTGACATCATCCGTCACAATGGCTGCGGCAAGACGATGTACCGTGACCTGGTCTATAACACTCGCCGCAATGCCGATCCTTCAACCGGGATTTATCCGCCTTGTGACTGCTGGTTCGACAAGGCAGGGAAGGGCAAGATTTCCTCTTTCGTGATTCCTTTCACCGAAATGTATCACAAGACTCTCGGTCAGGGCTTCCCGTGCATGCCTACTTCCAGTCATGACACGTGGCGTATGAACCGTAACCAACGTTCTGACCCGGAGGAACTTAAAACCATGATGACGTTTTTTCTGACAATGCCGTGGGTGCCGATTGTGTATTATGGCGAGGAAATCGGCATGAGGTCGATGGATGGCGTACCGGCTATCGAGGGTAGCCGCGACAGGTCTGCGGAGCGTACCCCGATGCAATGGGGCGATGGCCCGACCGCAGGATTTTCCACCTGCGCGCCGGAAAAACTCTACCTCCCGATCGACCCGAGCCCGACCCGTCCGACCGTCGGAAATGAGATCAATGATGCCGGTTCAATGTATTCCTGGACTAAAGGGCTTCTGGCTCTCAGAGCGTCGATACCTGCTCTTGGCAATACAGGTGACTGGAAATATGCAAGTAACCCCGACCAGCCGTATCCTGCTGTGTATGAGCGTTCTGCCAATGGGGAGAAATATCTTGTGGTAATAAATCCCCGCGCGGAAAAAGCCAAATGCACCATTACCGGATATGACGGTATGGAATCTGTGGTTTGGGGTGCTCCGGAGAATATTTCCATGAAATCTTCCGGACAGGGACTTGTGATTACCATCAAGGGTGTCAGTTCCGTAATCTGCAAAATGAAATAGTGATGAAGAAAATTAAATTGGGACTTTTCCCCAAGGTGGTGATTGCCATACTTTTGGGCTCACTTCTGGGCATTATCGCGCCTGATGTGCTGGTGCGCATCCTGAAGACTTTCAATGTCTTTTTCGCACAAATCCTGAAATTTATCGTGCCGCTTCTGGTGCTGGGCCTGGTGACGCCGTCAGTGGCGAATCTGGGACGCGGCGCCGGGAAAATGCTGATCGCCGTGATGATTATTTCATACGTCTCTACGGTCGGTGCCGGATTGTTTTCATACGGCTTCGCCACGACATTGTTCCCTCATTATCTGGAAGTCGGAGAGATTGCGACGTCCGCTGCCGAAGGGAAGACTTTCGCTCCTTTCATTGAACTGAAGATTCCTCCGATCTGCGACATTCTTACCGCGCTGCTCCTGTCTTTCATGGTGGGTGTCGGCATTATCGTGACCGGCGCGACCGGATTGAAAAAGGGCTTCGATGAGTTCGGGGAGATTGTGAAACTCACCATTGAGAAGGTGATCATCCCGCTTCTGCCATTCTATATTTTCACTATGATGTGCGAAATGAGCGCTGCCGGAAAACTTTCCGTGGTGCTCGGTTCGGGTGTGAAAATCATCGGTACAGGCGTGGCGCTGTCCATCTGTTATCTGGTGCTTCAATATCTGATTGCCGGTGCCCTTTCCGGAAAAAATCCGTTCAAGTGTTTGTGGAACATCCTTCCGGCTTATCTTACGGGCTTTTCCATTTGTTCCAGCTCGGCGGTGATTCCGGTTACGCTGGAGTGTGCCATAAAGAACGGGACTCGCAAGGATATTGCTGATTTCGTGGTGCCGCTCTGCTCAACAGTACACATGTGCGGTTCTACGATAAAGCTTACAGTTACCTCAGTAGCAATAGCTTACATGTGCGGTATCCCGCTTTCTTTCGGACTTTTCCTGAACTTCGCTCTTCTCCAGGCCGTGGCAGCCGTTGCCGCTCCTGGCGTGATGGGCGGTGTTCTCATGGCTTCCATCGGGCTGCTGGAGTCGGTGCTGGGTTTTACGCCTGACCAATGCGCTCTCATGATGACCATCTACCTGGCTCTCGACGGCTATGGTCCTGCCTGCAATGTCAGCGGAGATGCTGCCATCGCTCTGGTTATCGACCGTTTCTTCGGAAAGTCGCGTAGCGCTGAGGTGAGTGAGTAGTTCTATGAGTGGTTCGTGCCGTTTATGATACCATCCCGGCAGATGAAGGCTGCTTCGCTGTCGGGACGGCAATCCAGCGCGAAACAAGGCGTGGTCATGGCTATCTGCGACATCAGGGATGTGATTTCGTCCATGATCTTGCGTGACCAGCGGATGCTTGACACGGAACCGACGATGTTTGCGTAAGCGTCCAGCCCTTTCAGCCGTTTGATGCTGTTCTGCGGTGCCTGGCTGAGTTTTACGATAGCCCCGACAGGTACTTTCACATTGCGGTAGCAAGGCGTCTTGCCGCTCCAAGGCGTGCCGTAGACGAACACCTGCCCGTTTTCGACGCGGAGAATCGGGTTGTCGTCATTGACCAGTTCCGCCCCAGGAATATTGTCCAGCCAAAGTCGGCTGTGCGTGCTTTTTCCTGTTCCGCTCGCGCCCAGGAAAAGGTTCGCTTTACCGTCAATGCTGACGACCGAGGAGTGTATCATCAATGCGCCGTAACGTGATGAGATGTAGGTGCATGCGATGCGTAATGCGAAGTCTATCAATGACATGGCAGCGTATGGCCTGGTTCCTGCCTCTGCCGAGAATTCGCAGACGCGGCAGTTCTCCGGAACTTTCAGAAATCCGCTCCGCACGCCATCAGTTTTCAAAAACTCGAATATGGTGTCGCCCCCGCGTCTATAGATTTTATATCCGGGATCAATGTTCGACACGTCCATTATGAGTTCCGCGTCGCTGATGTCCGCAGCCCATTCTGGTGTGTCTCCAGCTACCTTGAACCTCAGCATTTCTTCATCGGACGGCGCTATCGCAAATGGCTCATATTGAGAGAAATCCAATGTATGTGCATTGAAATTCCCCGGCAATTCGCTTCGGCTTTTCACGAGTGTCCGTGCAGGAATTTCATCTCCCGCTCTGGTGGGCAGCAGGTCCGGCACTTCTCCGGCAGCCGCTTTCCGTATGCGCTCCGCTACCGGTGCTGTATATTCCATGAAATGCCATGGTGCATCCAGTTCGACACTGAAGTGCAATCCTCCTGTACAGAAATGCTTTATCTCGTTCATTATTCTTCGACTATTCCTGCTTCTACCAGACTTTTGCAGAGAGCCTCGGCGTCTTTGGCCGCGATTTCCTCTGAAATTTCATATTCCTCACAGAGCAACTTTGCCAATGTCTCTGCCGTAAATTCTTCATGTTCAACCTTCTTCAGCAGAAATGCCGCAGAGTCATTGAGCCTTATGAATTTACTGAAATTTACCTGATTCAGTCCTTCTCCGGAGATGATTTTTTCCCCGCAGATTTCGCGCAATACGAAGCCGTCCTTGATTTTCATGTTCTTAGTTTCAGAATGGTCATTTGTCCGCCGTGCAGGTGTCTCCTGCTTCGCGGAAAAACAAAGGTACTGATTTTTTTTAAGTAATAATTAAGGATTACTAACTTTGTACTATAGTCCGGGAGATAGACCGGCAGACAGTTATGGAGAAAGTAGTTATCAGCAATGACATATTTTTCGCGGAAGTCCTCCGGATCCTCCGCGAAGGCAAGAATGTAACCATCCCCGTCAAGGGAGTGAGCATGCTCCCCTTCATACGTGGAGACCGGGATTCCGTGGAACTGGAACCCCTCGCCGATGCCCGCCCTCTGGCCGCAGGAGACATTGTCCTTTTCCGTGTGGCCGGCCGATACATTCTCCATCGCATTATCCAATTGAATGGTAACCAGGCTGTTATGCAGGGTGATGGCGCCATCTGCCGCGAACATTGTCCCACATCCGACATCTTCGGCCGCGTAGTGACCATCCTCAAGAAAGGCCGAACCCCTATAAATCCCTACACCCGCCTGAACCTCCTGAAGGCCCGCATCTGGCACCGCATCCCTCTCCGCCGCTACCTCCTGGCTATCTACCGCCGCCTCTTCCGCCTCCACGCGTGAATGTTATTCAGACCCCTGCCTCCGCCGTTTTTATGCCTATGCCTCCACGCGTGAGTGCACGCCCGCTTCCATCTCTCCGTGTAAGTGCATCCTCCGCTTCCGCATCTCCGTTTTTTCTGAACCACTTGGCAGGCATGGATGCTTGCAGGTAATTGTATAACCTGCTGTGTTACAATAGTATAGCTCTACTTTATGCGCAATCGCCCCCTGCCAAGTCCCATGTTTTTTCATGAGACTTGGCAGGCAAATATTTTTGCAACTTATTGATATATGGTTATTTAACTAAATTTAGGCCTGCCAACTTGTTCAGTTTACAGAAAGTGTTATGTGGGACATTCATAAAAAAGACTTATATTTGTGTATGCGGAAGATTCCGCGTAGCAAGACATAATTTTTATAACGAAGCATTTGCTATTATTTCGCGTTTACCGAAAAGCCCAGGAAACTTTTTTAGGAAATAAACGAAGAAATAATTAGTAAGGGAATCTCATATGTGGAAGGAGATTCCTTAAACCTACGATAATGGCAATGCTCGCATCCGATTTCGGGTGTGAGTATCTTATGTAGGTTTAAGGTTTCCTTCCTGGGCTACCTTGGTAAACGCAATAAGAAGCTCACGCCCTTCTTGTTGCGCTGGAGCGACTGATAGTGATGCTGTAACTATCAGTCAATATGGCAAATAACGAGAATCTCCATGCCGCCAACAAGGCAAAGAAGGACGAGTTCTACACACAGCTGTCGGACATTGAAAATGAATTACGTCATTACAAGTCGCATTTTAAAGGCAAGACCGTCTTGTGCAACTGCGATGATCCACGTGTAAGCAATTTCTTTCATTATTTTTCGTACAATTTCGAATATCTTGGACTGAAGAAACTGATTACAACATGCTATAAGAGTCAGGATATGAACATATTGAGCATGAATGACTGTGAATCAGCGATTTATTTGGAGTATAATGGTGACAAAGACGGTGACAGAGTTCCAAGTCCGGAAGAAATTGGAATTCATAATCTTGAAGAAGATGGCGATTTTCGTAGTCAGGAGTGTATAGAATTGCTCAAGCAGGCGGATATTGTGGTCACCAATCCTCCATTCAGTTTGTTCCGGGAGTATGTAGCTCAGCTCATTAAGTATGACAAGAAGTTCATAATCATTGGTCACCAAAATGCCATAACATATAAAGAAATATTTCCGCTCATTAAGGAAAACAAAATTTGGTTGGGCTTTGGATTCAAAGGCGGTGCGGGGCATTTCATTTCCAAATATGAAGATGTTGCTACAGCTGGGGATCATAAGGCTGGTATGATTCGCGTCTCCGGGGTGACATGGTTTACGAATCTTGATATCTCCAAGCGCCATGAGGACTTGATTCTTTACAAGAAGTATACTCCGGAAGAATATCCTGAATATGATAATTATAGGGCAATCGAAGTTAGCAAGACAGATGAAATACCATGTGATTATGACGGGGTAATGGGTGTTCCTATCACTTTTTTGTATAAATATAATCCGGAACAATTCGAGATTATAAAGTTCCGAAAGGGTGATGATGGTAAGGACCTATCAGTTAATGGAAAATGCCCATATTTCAGAATCTTGATACGTAGATGTAAATAACCAAACACACCTCACCATGAATATAACATTGAAAAAAATAACCGTCAGGGAACTCACCGCCGGTTACATTGACCATGAAGAAGGCGGAGTAAAAGGGTATTCCGGCAAACTGGATATCCGACCTCCTTATCAGAGAGAATTCGTTTATGATGACAAACAGAGAGCAGCAGTCATTGACACCGTCATGAAAGGGTTTCCGCTCAACGTCATGTATTGGGCCACCAGAGAAGACGGAACATTCGAAGTTATTGACGGACAACAGCGCACGATTTCTCTATGCCAGTATGTGAACAATGATTTCAGTTTTGCCTTCAAGTCTTTCTGCAATCTTACAAATGATGAACAAGATCGTATATTGGATTATGAACTAATGATTTACATCTGCACAGGTGCTGATAGCGAAAAATTGCAATGGTTCAAGACAATCAATATCGCCGGGGCTAAATTGATGGATCAGGAACTGCGCAATGCCGTTTATTGTGGCCCGTGGCTGGCAGATGCCAAACGTTATTTCAGTAAGAGCGGTTGTGCGGCATATGGCATAGGAAGCCGATATCTCAATGGATCTCCCATCCGTCAAGATTTCCTTGAAACTACCATCCGTTGGATTTCTCATGGAAACATTGAAACGTATATGGGTAAGCACCAGCATGATCCGAACGCAAATGAGTTGTGGCTTTATTTTACTAACGTCATCCAGTGGGTAAATGCTACATTCAAGACATATCGAAAGGAAATGAAGGGCGTCCCTTGGGGTGAACTGTACAATAAATATGGTAAAGAAATTATTGATACTGAAGCTCTTGAAAACAGAATCAAGAAACTGATGATGGACAGTGACATCAAGAAAAAATCCGGAATTTATTCCTATGTCCTGGATGGTGATGAGCATCATCTGGATCTCAGGGCATTCGA
>OIWT01004749.1_pt1 | contig 10625 bp, 2 predicted proteins | sample 1587701 | NCBI WGS metagenome assembly OIWT01 (sample SAMEA3888904, study PRJEB22519) | human gut metagenome | biome: human gut; feature: human-associated habitat; material: faeces | place: Denmark | collected 2009 | reverse complement strand
CCCCCTACGGCGGCCACAACATCTCCGTGATCGATCTGAGCAGCTGGCGTATTGCCTACACCGCCACCACCCAGGGTTATCCCCAGACCAGCGGTCTGGTATGCACCGGTTATGACGACGGCGTGTATGTGTACTTCATGGATAACTATACCCCCGGCGTGATGCGTGTCATTCGGGACAAACCCGGCCAGACAGTGCTGGAGGGCGGCGTGACCGAGGAGTTCACCTACAAGGGCGTGCCGGGCGTATACAAGGACTGCGCGCCCGTGGTGTTCACGCCGGAGGGCCCGCTGGCACAGTACTGCATCGGCAGCCCTGTAACGGATCAGTACGGCACGCTGTACTTCAAAAACGACACCGGCAACCTCATTGCCCTGACCAGTAAGGTGGAGGAACTGGTGGTCACCCGCGCCCCCAGCACCGTGGAGAAGGGCGAGGACGGCAGCTGGTACGTAGAGGGTGCGAAGCTGTCGGCCAAGCTTGCCAACGGACTGGAGCGCGACGTGACCGAGCTGGTGACGTACCGCGACGATGAGAAGGGCGGCGTGGAGGCCGTGTATACCTACGGCAGCAGCGCCCAGCCCTATACGTTCTCTGTCAAAACCGTATCGCTGACGGCGGCCATTCAGGGGCCGTCCATCGGCAACGGCACTGACACGGGCGAAACCGTGGACGGCGTGACCACCTTCCCCGCCGGCACGGCTTCGGGAGCGCCCACCATTACTGTCACCGCGCCCAAGGCGGGCTGGTCGGAGGGAACGAACACCTTCACCGTGGCCAGCAGCAACGACGCGGCCTGCGTGGTGCTGGTCAAGCGGGCCGACGGCAGCTATGAGCGCCTGACGGCGGACAACACCGATGGCAAGCACCGATTCACCGCGTCCTTCGGCGAGGGCGACAGCATCATTGTGGCCCTGAAGGGCGACGTAAACGGCGACGGCAAGATCAGCGCCGCGGATGCCAGCCAGACAAAGGCAGCAATCAATGGTAAGCTTTCTTTGGAAGGTTACCAACTCTACAGCGCGATAGTTTCTGGCGGAACAAGGCCGAGAAGTGCGGATGTCAGCCAGATAAGAGCATCCATTACAGGCAAGATCAGCCTTTCGTGGTAAATAAAAACAATAGGAGGAGCAATTCTAACATGAAACAAGTAGGAAAGCGGCTTCTTTCCCTGCTGCTGGCGCTGTGTATGATGATGTCACTGTGTGTCAGCGCTCTGGCAGTGAATGACGTCACAGTCACAGCGACGCTTGACACCCCAACACTGTACAGGAAATCGGTGGCCCAGACGGTGAAACTTCGGGTCGCAACCTCTGAGCCAATCACCATTTGCGACTATCAGGTGAAGCTCAAATTGCCGGAAGGCTGGACGGTCACCGCCATGGAAAATGACGATGCTAATGCGCAATTAGTGCCCGCAGACTACAATTTGGCTACCGGCAGTGTCGTGTGGAATGGTGATGGAGAAGACCACAGCGTTACAAACTTCGTCATTTATACGGTGGAGATTCCTGCCGACACCAAGGCAGGCCGTTATGAACTGAGCCTGTATGAAGTGGAAGCCAATGCGACGTATGGCACCAAGCCTGTTCTCACCTCACCTGACAACGATACCTCCGCCACGCTGACCATTAAGGACGATGATACCAGCAATTTGTACAAAGACTACTGTGTAGCTTTTTATACGGGTGGCGGATCCGGTCAATCCACTTTGCAGATGGGTACTGACAACAACGTGGTATCCCTCGAAGTTTTGATCCAAAACGGCATCATCAATAAAGGCCAAACCTATAACGCCTACGGGATCACGCTGAGCTATGATCCTACGATCCTGGAGTTCGTAAAGGTGGGTAACGTTGATTGCATCTACAGCGTAGAGAACGATAAGGTTAATGGTACTGTGACGGTATACCGCAGCGGCACCCAGCTAAGCTGCAGTGCACGCGACGGCTTTTTTGCGGAGTTCAAGGGCATAGCCACCGGCTCATGCAACGTGGCCATCACCCGCGCCTATGTGGATAAGGGCGAAAACGCCAATGTCCGGAATGCTCCCTCGGCAAACATCACCACCACAGGGTATATCGTCAACGTGGACGGCCCGTACTACAATGTAACGGCTTCCTCGCCTCAAGAGCTCGTTTATGAGCCGTACGCGAAGGCCAATACAGAGTATACCTTCAAACTGGCGGATGGATATGATTGGCGGGGCATGGCGATCCGTTACACCATCGACAACGGAGACGTAATTTCCTGGCCTGCGGAATATGACACCACCAAAAACTGCTATACCATCCCTGCTAACTGGGTGACAGGTGATATCCACATTGATGTTTCCTTCCGTAACTTTGACGTCACTGTGGAAGGTAACGCCAAGGATGAAGTGACGCTTTCCAGTACCTCAAAGCCTAGTTACAGGGTTGACTATCCCTTTACGCTGGATAAGCAGGAGGGATGGACCTACACGGTGGCTGTCACAGCGGGCGGCAAGAATGCCAATTACACGGTAAGCGAGGACGGCAAGACCTATACCATCGCTGGCAAGGATATCATCGACGACATTGTCATCACTGCGAATAAGACGAAGGGCGACTCCCAGATCAGCTTCGGCGGCGACACCTCTGATCTGGAGGGCGAACCTATCCGCAACGCTCCCGTGGGTGAGGACTTCACCTTCACCATCAAGAAGGATGCGAATTACGACTATACGGTAGACGCCAAGTACACGGAGAGCGGCAAGACGATCCCCGTCACGGAGGATCCCGAGGGTACCTACACCATCAAGGGTGAATACATCACCGGCGAAGACATTACCATCACCATCACCAAGACCGCAAAGTGGAAATGGACGGTGGAGGTCAGCGAGTATGTGAAGGTCGGCAATGCCCAGTCCGTGTTCCTGATCACTGCCAAGCTGAACGACGGTGTGACGCTGGATGCCGGTTCGACCCTGGCCTATGGCGATGAGCTTATGTACCGCAACGAGGCGCAGTATGAAGGCGCTTACGCCTATCTGCTGTTCTCCGACAAGACGCAGAACGAGGTAAAGGCCGAGGCCGAGACAGAAGGCAAGATCAGCATCGTGACCGGTGAGGCACACACCTTCAGCCTGACCGGTGATGTGAACGGCACCGAGCGTATCGACGTCAACGACGTCCAGATGGTGTACAACATGTATAAAGCCAAGTACACCGCCTTTGACGCCAACACCACCATGGAGAAGTTTCTGGCCGCCGACCTGAACGGCGACGGCAAGGTCACCGTGGATGACGCCTTTGCCGTTGTGAAGAAGATCAAATAAGCAAAGACGCGTTACCGCGTACATGATTTCCCCTGCCCCTTTCGGGGCAGGGGAAATACCCCGTTTTTCGGAGGTTTGTTTATGTGTCTCTTGAGACGCGGAAAAAGAGGAATAGAAACGAATTTCTGAATAAAAAGAAGCAGAAGGAGAACCACAAGATGAAGAAACTGTTATGCGCGCTGCTGGCGGCCCTGACGCTGCTGGCATCAGTCGTCCCGGCCATGGCGGTGGACGAGAGCCAGTCGTACCTCTTTGAGCTGTCCATCGACGGCAGCGACACGAAGCAGGCCGCCCCCGGCGATATCGTTACGGTGGCGCTGGCCCTGAAGCGTACCGACACGGACGAGGGCTACACCATGTACGCCATGCAGGACGAGCTGTGCTACGACCCTGAGTTCTTCGAGCTGATGGAGAACAGCGCCATGACGGCGGCCTCCATCGAGACGACGGACATCGCTCTGCGGGGCGGCCTGCGGGCATTTTACATGAACTTCCTGTCTCTGGGCGGCGGCGAGAACTGGGACGCCTCCACCATGATCGGCACGTTCCAGCTGAAGGTCATTGGAACCTCCGGCTCGTCCGTGATCCGCAACACGGAGACCCGTGTCTCCACGTCAGACGGTATGGACAGCTACGCCACCACCGTGCGTGACGTGACCGTGGTGGTGACGGATGAATGCACCGTGCGGTTCGAGAGCAACGGCGGCAGCTCCGTTCCGGATCAGAAGGTGAAGCTGGGCCAGAAGGTGACCCGCCCGGAGGATCCCACCAAGGAGGGCTTCGCGCTGGCAGGCTGGTACAGTGACTTTGACATGACCAAGGAGTGGGATTTCAGCAAGGACACGGTGCAGGGCAGCATGACGCTGTACGCCAAGTGGGTGGATCCCTCTCAACTGCCTGCGGGCGGCTTCCATATGCCGCTGTGGGGCTGGATCGCGCTGGGCGCGGTGCTGCTGGGGATCGTGCTGCTCCTGCTGCTGCGCCGGAAGACGGTGAAGTTTGAGACCTTCGGCGGTACGGCCATCGGCAGCCGCAAGGCCAAGCGCGGCGAGAAGCTGACCCGTCCTCCCGTCCCGGAAAAGGAAGGCTGCGGCTTCGGCGGCTGGTATCAGGATACCGCCTGCGCCAAACCCTGGGACTTTGACAACGATAAGGTAGAGAAAAGCATGACGCTGTATGCCAAGTGGCTGTAAGCGTCGGTACAACGGGGGATACACGATGAGAAACAGGATCATAGCCCTGCTGCTGGCCTGTGTCATGACGGTGAGCCTGCTGCCGGTCTCGGCACTGGCAGTGGAGCCGTCTGACACCGCGGCGGCGCAGGAGACAACGGTCATTACCACGGCGGAGGAATTTGCCGCCATGAAGTCGGATGGCGCGTACCGTCTCGGTGCGGATATCACGGTGGATGCGCCCTATGGCAAGACGTTCACCGGCAGCCTTGACGGCGCGTACCACACCGTGACGCTGGCGCTCCATGTTACGGCAGACGATACGGATGCGTCGTGGGGCCTGTTCCGCGCCCTGAACGGCGCGGCGATCCGGGATCTGCGGCTGGCCGGTGAACTGGCCGCCGCAGAGGACAGTCCCGCCAAGAACGTGGGCGCGCTGGCCGGTACGGTGTCCGGCGATACCACGGTAAGCGGCTGCCGCAGTGAGGTGCAGATCAGCGTCTCCAGCGCTGACAGCCATGTAGGCGGTCTTTTGGGCAGCGTCACCGGCGGTACGCTGTCCCTGACAGGCTGCGCGAACGCGGGTACGGTAAAGGCGCTGAAAAGCGCCGCCGCTGGCGGTTTGCTGGGCAGCGGCCTGGTAGGCAGCGTCACGATCCTGCGGAGCTATCAGTCCGGCGACGTGCTGGGCGGTGTGTCTGCGGGCGGCTTAGTGGGGCAGCTGTCGGAGCAGGCGGAATGTACGGCGGCGTACAGCTATGCCGCCGCATCGTCCGCTGTGGAGAATACGGAAACCTCCGCCCTGCCGGGCTGGGGTGATGTAAAGACCGTCAGCGGTGAAAAGGCCGGGGCATTGTGCGGTCAGGGTACATTCAGCGCTGAGAGCAAGGCACTGTTCTGGTCGGGCAAGGCGTTTGAGACCGATGCCGCCCCTGCCGGGGGACGGTTTGAGGAGACGGATACCAATACCGTGCTGGCAGCCTTGAACGACGGCACGGCGGCGGACGATCCCAACGGCTTTTTGCTGGCGGCGGAGAACGGCGGCTGGCCGCTGCTGCGCTGGGAGTTGACCCAGCCTCAGGCACCGGATACGGAGTTGGACAGCAAGAAGGAGGCATTGAAGTCTCAGCTTGCGGAGGTATGGAGCCAATACCTGGAAGCCTCCTATGAACCGGAGAATTGGGCGGCGCTGACGAAGCTCTACAACGACGCGCGGGCGGCCATTGCCGCCGCCCGGACGGCAGAAGAACTGCCGCTGCTGTCGGAGCTGATGGCGGACGTGGCGGCCATTCCGGCCAAAACATATACGGAGCTGACGGCGGAGGAAAAGCAGACCGCCATCCGGCGTATTCGGGCTCTGTATGAGAAGTACCTGAAGCAGCTGGAGGAAAAGAAAGCTGCCTTTGACGAGAGTAGCCGGGGCGTCTGGCTGTCCCTGACCTTGACGGGCCGTGAGCAGCTGGACGTGGCCCGCGAGGCGCTGGAACAGCAGCAGGCCATGGCCCTGACGGCGCTGAACGACTGCAAGACCACAGCGGAGGTAGATGCGCTGGCTGAGAAGTGCGAGGCCGCCATGCAGCAGATCGTGGAGGACTTACAGGTGGCCGTACAGGCCAACGACGTCCCGGAGGAAAACAAGTGGGACGGCAGCACAAAGACCCAACCCTCCGGCAGCGGTACGAAGGCTGATCCGTACCTTATCGGCACCGGCGCAGAGCTGGCATGGTTTGCAGATCAGGTCAAGAACGGCAAGGTAACGCTGTGCGCCAAGCTGACGGCTGATGTCGACCTGAATGGGCACCCTTGGACACCCATCGGCAGTTTCGGAAAAAAGAAGAATTATAAAGGCACTTTTGATGGATGCAACAGCACGGTCAATGGTCTGTATGTATCTGATAAGAGTTACGCGGGTCTGTTTGGCGTGATCGGAACGCCCGGTGTTGTAGAGCGCTTAAAGGTGGCCGGTACGGTCTCCATGGCAAGCGTATCGGGTAATCAGGCCGCCAGTGTGGGGGCGGGGGGTATCGCAGGCTATTGTATGGGTACCATTTTCCAGTGTTCCTCGTCGGTGAATATCAGCAATGACGGTACGAACTACAGTGCTGTGGCAGGTGGCATCGCCGGAAAAGCAGCGGTAAACGCCATCATAGACAGCTGCAACAACTACGGCACAGTGGGAGGCCGCAAGAATATTAACTACGTCGGTGGCATTGTAGGCGTGGCTCGCCAGAACGCCGTAATCCGCTACTGCACCAATGAGGGTGCAGTCAATGGCGTTCAGGGCGTGGGCGGCATTGTAGGCCTGCTGACAGACTACGCGCAGGTACGCCTGTGCGAGAACAGCAGTGCTGTACAGGGCGAGAGCCGCGTGGGCGGTATCGTCGGCTGGGCCTGCCTGGATAAATATATCTCCGGCAGCGTGCTGGACGTTATCATCATGAACGTGCTGAACGAGGGAGATGCCGGCGGTAGCGGCTCGTCCCTGGGCCGTGGTACCGGCGGTATCGTGGGCTATATCAGTTCGGCTAACGATACTGGCCTCACCGGCCCTTGCACCCTCTCCTACGCCTATAATACCGGCACCGTGACGGATAACGGCAGTACCACGGCGCAGGGCGTAGGCGGTATCGTAGGTGAATGGCACGGCGGCGAGATCCGGCATGTGCAGAGCGCGTCGGCCAATATGCTGTGGGGCGTAGTAGACGTGGCGAATACCAGCAGCCTCGACGCGGCCCGTGTGTCCTGCGTGATGCCCGCTTTTACCATGAATGGCGATAGTTGGGATAAGGTCGCCGCCACGGCGCGGCTGCTGGTAAAGCTGATCCGTCCCGGCGACAAGAATTACAATATCTATGGTACGGAGCAGAGCATCCGCTATAACGGCATTGTGCTGTCGTACATAGAGCGCATCGAACTGGCCGACGGCGACGCGGACGCGCTGGTGCAGGAATGTGAGGAGCAGCTTGCCACGGTGCTGAGCGGTACGGATGCCGGTGGTGAGCAGTTGCTGGCCGATCTCCACGCCTATGTGGACAGCCGCGTGTACGCGGCTGAGGAACAGGCGAAGGTCAACGAGCTGCTGGCGGCGGCAGAGGAAGAGATCAAGGCCGCCAAAACCATTGCGGACATTGATAATATCCGGCTGAAGTATCTGGGTGAGGATGGCAAGCTTCTTCAGATCATCACCTATCCGAAGAAGGCACAGCAGGATCTCTATAATAAATTCATCATCAATAAGAAGTATTCTCAGAAAGACATGGCCGCGCTGCTGGCCGCCTATGAGGGCTGGAAGCTGAAGCTGGATCAGGCTGCCTCCGCAGAGGAAATCGAGATCATCAAGGCCGACGCCGGAAAGGCACTGACCGACCTGACAGCCACCTTCACGGAGGGCGAGACGGCACCGGATATGGACGCGGCGGCAGCGGCGGCTCTGCAAAAAGCCCGCGATACGGCGCAGCAGGAGCTGGATACACTGGCGCAGCAGCACATTGCGGAGCTGACAGCCCAGCTGGGCGACATCAGCAGCTTCGATGAAGAACGCCAGAATCTGCTGACCGATGCGTTGGAGCGCGGTAAAACCGCCATTGAAACGGCGGCAGCAGTGGAGTTGGACGATCTGAGCGACTATGCCGCCATCGAGCAGGCGCGGCAGGAAGGCCTGGCTGCCATCGAACAGGCATATACCTCCGCCAGCGGCAAGCTGAAGAAACTGCTGGATTCCGCCCGTGCCGAGGACGGCTGGAATGGCATCACCACCAGTCAGCCCCATGGCAAGGGTACAGAGGACGAACCCTACCAGATCGGCACGGCACAGGAGATGGCATGGCTGGCCTATGCGGTGAATAACCAGATGGAGAGCGAGGGCTACTGCGCAGTGCTGACAGCAGATATCGACCTTGGCTATTGCCAGTGGCCGGTTATCGGCGTCCTCAGCAGCAACGGTCAGCGTGCCTATACCGGCACCTTTGACGGACAGGGTCACACGGTGTCCGGCCTGAATATCACGTCTTTGGGTGGCCGCCAGAAGCTGGGCCTGTTCGGCGTAGCACAGGATGCGGTCATTGAGAATCTGACAGTACGAGGCAATGTCGATCTGACCGGTGTCAGATCCTACGATACGACGACAGGCTATATCATCGGCGGAGTGCTGGGCAGCGGCGAGGGCGGCGGTGTGACCATCCGCAGCTGCGTGTCGCAGGTAGATATCTCCGTCTCCTTCGTCAACGATCAGAAAGCCCAGAATTCCGCAGTGGGCGGTCTGGTGGGCCGCCTCAGCGGCAGCGGCAGCCACACGCTCACCGACTGCCGCAGCGAGGGGCGGGTCTACACTGCCTTCGCGCCCGGCGCCTGCTATCTGGGCGGCTCCGGCGGCGACGGCGGGCAGGCCGGCATCGTGGGCTTTATCAGCGCCGGCGCACGACTGGAGCGCTGCGTCAACGCCGGCGAGGTCTACGCAGGCCGCGCCGCAGGCGTGGGCGGCATCGTGGGAAGCGCGGGCAGCAGCGGCACGGAGGTGACGCTGTCCCAGTGCGCCAATCAGGGCGCGGTGTCCAATGATACCGGGGGAGTGCTGCTGAGAAAGGGCGGCACAGGCGGTATCATCGGTCTTGCGCCGACGGGCAGTGTCACGGTAAGCAGCTGCTATAATACCGGCACCGTGGCGGGCAGCGCCATAGTTGGTGGCATCCTGGGCGGCGAAAAGGGCGAGCATACCTCCAGTCAGTACGGCAACCAGAACCTGACGCTGGAGAACTGCTATAACGCAGGTGACTTGCAGGTGGGCACGGCTACTACGCTGGTCGGCTCGCTGGCGGGCTATCCCATAGACGGCCGGTATTATACGGGCCTGACGGTGCGCAAGGGCGCCTGCCGGTTCGTGATGGGCTGGAAGTGCAGTCAGGGCGACAGCGTGAAGGAAAGCGCGGCCCTGACAGCGGATACACTGTTTGAGGGGCTGGTGGACAGCATCGGCGGCGTCAACAGCGGCTATCCTCTGTTTGACTGGCAGCTTCTGGAGCAGCAGAGCCGCGAGGAGGTGGTCAGCTACCTGAATGACCGATATGAGCGGGAGATCAAGCCTATCGCCACCACGGCCCAGTGTGAGGAGATCGAAAAGCTGCTGGCAGAGACGGCGGAGACCATCCGCACCGCCAAGACCACGGCGGAAATGACTGCCGCCTATGAAAAGGTGCTGGCGCGCATGAGCGCGGACGACCTGCTGGCGGCAGCAAAGGAAGCCGCGCAGAAGCAGCTGGATAAACTGTACAAGAGCGCAAAGAAGGATTACAAGGACATTACAGAGCAACTGAACAAGCTGTATGAAGCACAAAAGGCCGCCATCGAGGCCTGTAGCAAGTCCGCGGATACGGACACGGAGCTGGATCGGTTTTCTGCCGGTGTGGTGGATCTGCTGATCACGGCGCGCATCAAGACCGGCGTGACCATGAAGGAGCTTTCCGCCACGCTGCCGGAGGTAACGGCGGCCTACAAGGAGCTGACCGCGGCGCAGAAGGAGATGCTGGTCAACGGCAAAAAGCTGACGGATGCGCAGAACCTGCTGGCCACCTATGAGCGTGATCTTGAATCGCTGAAGCAGTGGGAAACCAGCGATAAGGACAAATATTCCGCAGTGAAAACCGAGCTCGGCAAGCTGGCGGCGGAGACCCGCACAAAGCTGGAAAGCTGCACAAGTGCCGCCGGCATGACCAAGGTGTTGAACGACTATTCTGCCGGTGTGGCACGTCTCCTGCTGGAGAAGCTCAACTTCACCGCAGGCAAGACCACGCTGGGTGAGCTGAACAAGCTCTCTCAGGTGATCGAGCAGGCATCTGCTGCCATCAACGGTCTGACCGAGGAACAGAAAGCCCTGCTGGAGAAGGCTCAGGTGGCAGGCTGCGCCGCGGCCAAGGAGCTGCTGGCCGTTTACACAAAGGCCGTGGAGAGCTTGAACAAGTGGAGCAACGAGGATCAGAGTAAGTATACAGACCTGAATACAGCGCTGAACAGTCTGGCCGCGACTGCCCGCAAGGAGTTGGAGGCCAGTGTGGATAGGGACGGCGCGGCCAAGGCGCTGAACGGCTACTGCGCCGGGGTCGTGATAGAGCTGATCAAGTCTGTCGGCACAGTCAAGACCGTTATGACCGAGCAGGAAGCGG
>OIWT01004746.1_pt1 | contig 10627 bp, 9 predicted proteins | sample 1587701 | NCBI WGS metagenome assembly OIWT01 (sample SAMEA3888904, study PRJEB22519) | human gut metagenome | biome: human gut; feature: human-associated habitat; material: faeces | place: Denmark | collected 2009 | reverse complement strand
TACAACTCATAGCGCGGCGGCGGGGGATGACCTCCTCCAGCACGTCACACAGATATTTTGCTTCTTCCATGGTGTTCTGCGGGCCAAAGGTGAACCGCATGGAACCATGACCGATCTCCTCGGGCACGCCAATGCTCAGCAGAACATGGCTGGGATCCAGGCTGTCGGAGTTGCAGGCCGAGCCGGTGGAGGCGCAGATGCCGTGCATATCCAGATCCAGCAGGATGGTCTCACCCTCCAGGCCCGGGAAGCTGATGTTCACATTGTTGGGCAGACGGGGGCTGCGGCCGCCGTTCAGGCGGGCTTCCGGGATGTTCTTGAGGATGCGGTCGATGACGTAGTCCCGCAGCTCGGTCTCGTGGGCCATGCGCTCGTCCAGATGGGTGGTGGCGATCTCCAGGGCCTTGCCCATGGCGGCGATGCCGGCCACATTCTCGGTGCCTGCGCGGTGGCGGGCCTCCTGGCTGCCGCCGTCGATCAGGTTCTGGGGCCACACGCCCTTACGGCAGTACAGGGCACCCATGCCCTTGGGGCCGTTGAACTTGTGGGCACTCATGGACAGCATATCCACACCCAGATCCTTCACATCCACCGGGATGGCACCCACGGCCTGCACGGCGTCGGTGTGCATCCACACGCCATGCTTGTGGGCAATGGCGGCGATCTCCTTGATGGGCTGGATGGTGCCGATCTCGTTGTTGGCCATCATGATACTGATGAGGGCCGTGTCGGGGCGGATGGCAGCCTCCACGTCCTCGGGGCGGATGTAGCCCTCGGTGGTGGGCTTGATATAGGTGACCTCAAAGCCCATGCGCTCCAGCGCAGCCATGCTGTGCATGATGGCGTGGTGCTCAAAGGCACTGGTGATCAGGTGCTTCTTGTTCTGGCGGGCCTTGGTAAAGGCGGTGCCCTTCACAGCCCAGTTGTCGGCCTCCGAGCCGCAGCTGGTGAAGAAGATCTCGGCCGGAGTCGCGTTGATGGCCTTTGCCACCTGGGCACGACCGGTGTCCACGAGCTCCTTGGCCTCATAACCCACACTGTAATGGCTGCTGGGGTTGCCGCAGGCACCACTCAGGGCCTTGACCATCATTTCCAGCGCTTCCGGAGCGCAGGCCGTTGTAGCGGCATTGTCCAGATAAACCACTTTTTCCATGTTTTCCATAGGAATGATCCTTTCTTATGAATGCGCAGACCGGCGGCTGCACACAGCCGCACGCACGCGCGGAATCCTTTCAACGGATAAGTTATACCATATCATTCCCTAGTGTGTCAATAGGAATACTGGAAATTCATACTTCCGTTACGATTTGCGGCCCTTGCCGGTCAGCCTGCCCAGCAGCACCTTCCATTTGGGGTAGCCCCAGCGTTTGTCCTCGGCAAAATCGTCGGCCAGCTTCCATGGAAAGACCCCGCCGTCAAAATAGAGGTTCCCGGCTTCGTCCACCCGGTCCAACTTTTTGGGCAGGTAGTCCTCGTCGTAGTAGCTCTTGCGCCGGTCCGGCAACACCCAGTGCAGGGTGCCGTCCGGGTCCATATGGTCGGCCCACACTCCGAACACAAAGGTCGCTGCCTCGCCGTAGCAGTGCTGCTCAAAGCGGATGGCCCCGTCGTAGTAGAACTTGATGACCTCCAGCGTACCGGATTCCTTTTTGCCATCCCGCCCCAGGGTAGGGCGGTAGTCCTGCTGGTAGCGGCAGCCGCAGTGGCTGCCGGCGAAATCTTTCGGGTCAAACGACATGGTGTTTTCCTTTCCTTTATTAGAAATGCCCCTCAAAGTCGCCCTCGATCTCATAGGGCCAGCTCAGGATGCCGCCCAGGTCCCGCAGATTGGTATAGCCCAGGCTCTCCAGCTTCTGCACCGCGTCGGCGCTGCGGCGGCCGGTGCGGCAGTACACCAGCCACACGGCGTTCTTGTCCGGCAGCACTTCCGCTGCGCGGGTCAGCACCTGACCCAGCGGCAGCAGCTTTGCGCCCGGGATGTGTCCCACGGCATACTCGTCCGGCTCCCGCACATCCACGGCCACGGCCTCGTGGGCATCCAGCAGACGGATGGCGTCGGCAGGGTTGATCTTCTCAGTCATACGCTCACTCCTTCTATCTCGTCTCATCCATCCTATGATAACAGACCTTTTTTGTTTGCACAAGAGGTTTATCTTTGCAAAATCCGAGCAACGTGCTATACTATAAGCAGCAATAAGGAGAGAAGCAGCATGAAATTTTCCACCAAGAGCCGCTATGCCCTGCGCCTGATGGCCGAGCTTGCCCGCTACGCACCTGGCACCACCGTCTCACTCAAGGAGATCAGTGAGCGGCAGAACCTCAGCCTGAAATATCTGGAACAGATCGTCACCCCGCTGGCACGGGTGGGGCTGGTCAAGAGCGAGCGCGGCAGTCAGGGCGGCTACCGCCTGACCAAGGCTCCCGCCGACTACACCGCCGGTGAGATCCTGCGGGCCATGGAGGGCAGCGTGGCCCCCATCCCCTGCCTGGGCAGCCAGACCAACGAATGCCCCATGTCGGAGCAGTGCTTCACCCTGCCCTTCTGGGCCGGGCTGGACGAGGTGATCAACCAATACATTGACAGCGTGACGCTGGAGCAGCTGGCCAGCCAGCTGCCCGCCGTGGCCGCCGGAAAAAGCGAAGGCTGCTGCAGCTGCGGCACGAAAAATGAAAAATAATGCTTGACATTCGCGTCTGCATCGGCTATAATAAGCAGGCATTCAGCGAATGTACATAGGGGTATAGCTCAGTTGGTAGAGCAGCGGTCTCCAAAACCGCGTGCCGTGAGTTCGAGACTTACTACCCCTGCCACAAACGCACAGGTTCTTCGGAGCCTGTGCGTTTTGTTTTTGCGATGTTTTTGCGTTTTAGAGTTGGCTCCGCTTCGCTCTGCCAATATCAGTGGAAAAATTATTTTGGTTTGCACTTCCGGAAAATCTGCGGATTTTCCGGAAGTGCCTTTTCACGGAAGGGGTCGTTCCGGGGAGCAATACTTTTTATTTACAGTACCTGTTACGGGCGAGGTCGTTCCGGGAAGCAGCATTTTTATTCGCGGCACCTGCTATGGCTGGGGCTGCCGAACTCCTTCCATCAACTGCAGCGCGAAGGCTCCCTCTCCGAGGGAGCTGGCACGGCGCAAGCCATGACTGAGGGAGTTTCCTCACATTTTTTCAGATTTCTGAAATTTATGCTTGACAAGTGCGGAGTTTTTCGATATAATAAGGCACGTTCCGGCGGTAAGCGCCGCGCGAAACTTGAGCGATCATGGCCCGGTAGCTCAGTTGGTTAGAGCACCAGCCTGTCACGCTGGGGGTCGTCGGTTCGAGCCCGATCCGGGTCGCCATTTGCTGCTATAGCTCAGTTGGTAGAGCGCATCCTTGGTAAGGATGAGGTCTCCAGTTCGAATCTGGATAGCAGCTCCAAAGGCAAGCACCTCGAAGTCTTAGGACTTCGGGGTGTTTTTTGTTTTCTCCACAGGTGCAGCGGTCTGTTGCATCCTTCTGGTTGTTCACTCTGTCCAATTTTTGCGGAAACTTTCTTCCGGTCCGTCAATTGATGTTCTCTCCTCTTTGTTATACAATTAACATAGTAGAATCAGCAAGGGTGTGTGTTCCCTGTTTCTGAGAGAGTATGAGAACTTTGGAGGTAACAACTATGGCTCGTTTTACTCTTCCCCGTGATCTGTACCACGGCAAGGGCGCTCTGGAAGCGCTGAAATCCTTCACCGGCAAGAAAGCCATGATCTGTGTGGGCGGCGGCTCCATGAAGCGGTTCGGCTTCCTGGACCGTGCCGTGGCTTACCTGAAAGAAGCCGGCATGGAAGTGGAACTGTTTGAGGGCATCGAGCCCGATCCCTCTGTGGAGACGGTCATGCGCGGTGCCGAAGCCATGCTGAAGTTTGAGCCCGACTGGATCATCGCCATGGGCGGCGGCTCCCCCATCGACGCTGCCAAGGCCATGTGGATCAAGTACGAGTACCCCGACATCACCTTTGAGGAGATGTGCAAGGTGTTCGGCATCCCGCCGCTGCGCCGCAAGGCACACTTCTGCGCCATCTCCTCCACCTCCGGCACTGCCACCGAGGTGACCGCCTTCTCCATCATCACCGATTACCAGAAGGGCATCAAGTACCCCATCGCTGACTTTGAGATCACCCCGGACGTGGCCATCGTGGACCCCGACCTAGCCGAGACCATGCCCAAGAAGCTGGTGGCTCACACCGGTATGGACGCCATGACCCACGCCATTGAGGCCTATGTGTCCACCGCCCACTGTGACTACACCGACCCGCTGGCCATCTTTGCCATCCGCATGATCCAGGGCGACCTGGTGGACAGCTACAACGGCGACATGGCCAAGCGTGATTCCATGCACAACGCCCAGTGCCTGGCCGGTATGGCCTTCTCCAACGCACTGCTGGGCATCGTGCACTCCATGGCCCATAAGACCGGCGCCGCCTTTGCGGACTACGGTGCCCACATCATCCACGGCGCAGCCAACGCCATGTACCTGCCCAAGGTCATCGCCTTCAACGCCAAGGACCCCGAGGCCAAGAAGCGCTACGGCGTCATCGCCGACGAGATGAAGCTGGGCGGCACCACCGATGACGAGAAGGTCAAGCTGCTCATCGAGCATCTGCGCGGCATGAACGACGCGCTGAACATCCCCCACTGCATCCAGCACTACGGCCCGGACTCTTACCCCGCCGAGCAGGGCTTTGTGCCGGAGAACGTATTCCTGGAGCGTCTGCCGGAGATCGCCAAGAACGCCATTGCCGATGCCTGCACCGGCTCCAACCCCCGTCAGCCCAGCCAGGAAGAGATGGAAAAGCTGCTCAAGTGCTGCTACTACGACACCGAAGTAGATTTCTGATCCTGCTGACCGCCTGACGGCAAAAACCGCATAACACCTCCCGGCCGACTGCCGCGCTCCCCCCTCTTTCCGGAAGCGGCAGTCGGCTTTTTGCTGCCCATTTGCAGCAGAAAAGCGCCCCGGCGGGAAATTCCCGCCGGGGCGCTTCTGATTCTGTGCTTACTGATAGATCGTAAAGGTGCGGCTGATCTCGCTGCAGGAGTAGTTGCCGCTGACCTTGGCCACCTGCGTATAGGTGCCGGGTTTCGTGGGCAGGCCATCACAGGTCTTATCCCACAGGAAGCCCTTCTTTTTATAGGTGTAGCTGATGTTCACGCCCTCGCCGCTGCGTGCCTGCCCGTCGGCTTCCAGCACCGCGTTGCGGTTGGCGTTCCGCAGCTCTTCGGCCGTCAGGGAGCCGGGCAGATCCCCGGCCCAATACAGCCGCACATTGCTGGTCTGGGGCTTGATCTTGAACATGGCCACACCGGCCGAGTTGATGTCGCCGCTTTCCAGCGCCACCGCACCGGCCACATAGCCGCCGGCATCCACCGGCTGTTCATCCAGGTAAATGCGGGTGAAAGCACTCTCCGGCAGATACTTGCGGATGAGGTCCAGTGCCAGCTTCAGGCCGTTGGAAACATTCTGGATGGTCTTGACGTAGGCTGAGGGCAGATAGAAGTTGATGATGTTCAGCACCGACACGGCTTCGTCGCCCACCCGCAGCAGCACACTGACGTCATTGCCGTCAATGAGCTGTTTGAGGTAGCTGTACACGTTGAACTCTTCCGTCTGGTCCGGGGTAGCGGACATCTTTTTGGGCAGGGGGATCAGTTTAAGCAGGGTGCGGATCTTTTCCGACAGCACCAGCGTCACATAGCCGGTGGCCTGCCCGCTGGTGCCCATGACCACGCCGATGTACTGGGCATCGGCCGGGGTAGTCTGGATCTCCAGCTTGTGGTCCGCACCGTAGGTCAGCTCACCGGATGCCTTGATGCGCACCGAGATGATATCATTTTCTTCTGCATCCACGGTCTGTGCCTGCGCTGCCGGTCCCGGCTGTGCTGCGGCGGCACTGGCCGGAACGGCCAGCGTGCCGAACAGGAACACGGCTGCCAGCAAAAGGGCAATGCCTCGTTTCAGTTTCATAGGGTCTTGAACCTCCTTTTCTGCAGCCGTGCACCCGGCACGGTGCCTGTGGGGAAAAGGCCGCCGCTGCGGCCTGTTTTGTACCCTGATTTTACCGCAAAACCCGCAGTGGGTCAATAACGGGATTCAACCGCCGCATGTACAAAAAAACGTGCAGGCTCTGCTGCACGTTCAAAGTCCTTTTGATTCACGGCTCCAGGCCGTCGGTAAAGTAATCCGGATGCAGGCGCTGGACCTCCTCCACCGTCTGCTTGTAGCGGCTCAGGTGGCTTTCCAGCGCACGGCTCAGCTCCTGGGTATCGTTCTGCACCATGGCATCCAGGATGCGGGTATGGGCCGCGCATACGGCCTTGTTCTCGTTGGTCTGCAGGCTGAACTTGCGGATGCGCTCCACATGCTGCAGGCTGGCCAGCATGTGGTCAAAATGGTGCTCCATGCCGCACAGCTCAAAGGCGCGGCGGTGGAATGCATTGTCCAGCTCCAGCAGCCGCATCTCGCGGTCAGGCTCCTCCGGGGAGGCCTCCAGCACCCGGTAGGCCTCAATGAGTTGGCGGTAGCCCGCCTCCTGCTCCGGGGTCAGGCGGCCGCACATCCGGGTCAGGATCTCCTTTTCCAGCGTGTAGCGTGAAAACTGTTCCAGCTCCATCAGATGCAGGTCGATGGGTGCCACATGGGTGCCGCTCTGGGGCTTGATGGCCACCATATGCGCATTGTTCAGCAGGATCAGCGCTTCCCGCATGGGGGTGCGGCTGATGCCCAGCTCCTCGGCCAGCTCCCGGTCGTTCAGCGGGTCGCCGGGCTTGAGCTCCATGGTGATGATGCGGCTGCGCACCGTGTGATACGCCAGATCCCGCGCGTTGCGTGCGGACATTGCGCTTTCCCCCTTCCGGAACGCCGCGAGTGATATATCAGTGTTCCTCTTTTCCCATATTACCCAACCGCCGGGCCGCTGTCAAGGGAAACCGGACGTTTTGGCCGGTTCTTTCCTCAACTGTTTTTCCTATGCGGACGGTACAGCACCGGCACCCAGACAAAGGCCACGGCAAGGCCGCACACCACATCCACGATGGAGTGCTGCTTGGTGAACACCGTGGACGCACAGATGAGCGCGGCCCATACCCAGGCCAGCACCTTCAGGCCCAGGCGCTTCTCGGTGAGGGTGCTGCTGCTGAACGCCAGCGCCATGCAGGCCGAGCTCTGGCAGTGGATGGACGGGCAGACGTTGACCGAGGCGTCCGCGCTCCACAGCAGCTGCATGATGCGCATGGCAATGTTGCTGCGCCCGACTGCTTCTGCTGTGGGGCGGATGTCCAGGCCGTTGGGCAGCACCATGTAGACGATCAGACAGAAGGTCATGCCCGCAAACATGCTCAGGCAGAGCTTGTCGTAGCTGGCGGTGTCGTACCACCACAGCAGCGCCGTGACCCCCGCCAGCAGCAAAAACCAGCTGCAATAGGGGAACACGAACCACTCGTTGAAGGGGATGCTGTCATCCAGCGGGCTGTGGATGATGTATTTCGGGTCTTTGATCGTAAGGTCCAGCCAGAAGAACCAGACGAGGTAGACCACCCAGTACAGCTGGAACCACAGGTGCGGTTTGCAGCGGCTGCGCAATTGGGACAGATTCATAGCAAGTCTCCTATATTTTATAATGAAATGACGCATTATTATAGCACATTCCGTCCACTTGCGCAAACCCTGCCGGTGTTATAAAATAAAGACAGTACCCGGTTCTTCTGCACCCCGGCCCAAAACGCCGGGGTGCCCTGTTGATAAAAGGAGTTTTTATGTCGCAAACGTTTCCCCCTGTACGCCTTGCCGCCCTGGACCTGGACGGCACCCTGCTGAGCGGCCACAGCGAGGTGACCCCGCGCACCCGGCAGGCGCTGGCCCGTGCCGCCGCCAACGGAGTGGTCATCGTGCCCGCCACCGGCCGCCCGCTGGCCAGCCTGCCGCCCATCGTTGCCACACTGCCCGGTGTGCGCTATGCGCTCACCTCCAACGGCGCCGCTGTGTGGGATCTGCACAACGACCCGCTGGGGGCCGTGTACAGCCGGTACGCCAACGCCGCCGAGCATGAGACCAGCGAACCGGAAGCTGTGCTGCACGACCTGATGCCGGTGGAGACTGCCCGCGAGGTGTTCGCCCTGTGCGAGGCCTGCCATGCCGACCTGCGCATCTTTGCGGACGGCCGCGCCATGACCGACCGCGCCAGCATGGAGTACAACGCTGCCTGCCACGCCCGCAAGGGCAGCACCGAGGCCCGCCAGCCTGACGACGGCCGCTTTACCATCGTGCGGGACTTTGCCGAGTGGATGAGCCGCCACGCCCACGAGGTGGAAAAGATGTGCGTCTTTTTCGGCGACCCGGACCTTGCTTCTTCCTGGCTGCCCCGGTTCCGCGCCATTCCGGGCGTGGAAGTGGTGCAGGGCTCCCCGGAGAACATCGAGGTGACTGCCGCCGGTGTGGACAAGGGCGAGGCTCTGCTGACCCTGGCCGACCGGCTGGGCATCCCCCGCGCACAGACGCTGGCCGTGGGCGACAGCGAAAACGACCGTGCCATGCTGGAAAAGGCCGGCGTGGCCGCCGTAATGGCCAACGGCATGCCCCAGATCAAGGCCCTTGCGGACCTTGTGACCACGGCCGACTGCGACCACGACGGCGTGGCCGAGGTGTTTGAGACCCTGGGCCTGTGAGCCTGTTTTGAGGCCGTTCGTCATTTTTGTGCAATGTATACAAGGTCTTATGCAAAACATTGTGCTTGTTGAGCATTACCAAACTCCCCCGGTTCGTTTATACTAGTATTACAAGCGCATAGTGGGTGTGCCATGCCCAAAAGGCTGCCCCACGCGCACAGGAGAGTTTATTGTAAAAGGAGAAATGCGTTATGAATCCCATCGTAGAAAAGGTCTATCAGATCGGCATTATCCCTGTTATCGCTTTCAACAGCGTTGATGAGGCCCTGCCCCTGTGCAAGGCTCTGGCTGAGGGCGGCCTGCCCGCAGCTGAGGTCACCTTCCGCACTGCATGTGCTGAGGAGTGCATCCGCAAGATCCACGAAGAGATGCCCGAGATGCTGCTGGGCGCCGGCACCGTGCTGACCACCGAGCAGGCTGACCGCGCTATGGCTGCCGGTGCATCCTTCATCGTTGCCCCAGGCTTTGACCCCGAGGTCTGCAAGCACGTCATCGACAAGGGCGGCATCATGATGCCCGGCACCTGCTCCGCAGGCGAGATGCAGCAGGCTATGAACCTGGGCTGCGAGGCCCTGAAGTTCTTCCCCGCTGAGGCAAACGGCGGCGTGGGCATGCTGAAGAACATCGGCGCAGCCCTGAAGAGCGCACGCTGGATGTGCACCGGCGGCGTCAACGCCAAGAACGTCAACGATTACCTGGGCTACGACCAGGTCTTTGCTGTTGGCGGCACCTGGATGTGCAAGAGCGATGTGATCAAGGCCGGCGACTGGGCTAAGATCACCGCACAGAGCAAGGAAGCTGTTGACACCATGCTGGGCCTGAAGCTCATGCACGTTGGCATCAACACCGGCAACGAGGAAGAGGCCATGAAGGTGGCCAACCTGATCGGCAGCCTGCTGAACATGAAGGTTGCTCCCGGCAACTCCAGCATCTTTGTGGGCAGCAAGGAGTTCGAGATCATGAAGAAGCCCGGCCGCGGCACCCATGGCCACATCGCCATCGGCTGCAACAACGTGGACCGTGCCATCTACCACCTGTCTCAGCGCGGCGTGAAGTTCGATCTGGACAGCAAGGTCGTGAAGAACGGCAAGACCATCGCCTGCTACTTTGCAGACGAGATCGCCGGCTTTGCCTTCCACCTGGTCCAGGCCTAAGCCCATCCCTGTTTCGTAAAAGCCCTGCTGCCCCAGGGAAGCGGTGCAGCAGGATGATTTTAAAACCACCTGTAAATTAAAGGAGAATACCAATGAGAGTTGTTACTTTTGGCGAGCTGATGGTCCGTCTGCAGCCCTTCAACTACGAGCGTTTTGTTCAGGCCAACAACCTGGAGTTCAGCTTCGGCGGCGGCGAGGCCAACGTTGCTGTTTCTCTGGCTAACTACGGCCTGGATGCAGCTTTCGTCACCAAGCTCCCTGCTCACGCCATCGGTCAGGCCGCTGTCAACAGCCTGCGCCGCTACGGCGTTGATACCAGCATGATCACCCGCGGCGGTGACCGTGTGGGCATCTACTACAACGAGAAGGGTGCTTCTCAGCGTGGTTCCGTCTGCATCTACGACCGCGCCAACAGCGCCATCCAGCTGGCTCAGCCCTCCGACTTTGATTGGGATAAGATCTTCGAGGGCGTGGACTGGTTCCACTTCACCGGCATCACCCCGGCTCTGGGCGAGAACGTTGTTGAGATCTGCCGCCAGGCTTGCAAGGCTGCTAAGGCTCACGGCGTGAAGATCAGCTGCGACCTGAACTACCGTGGCAAGCTGTGGACCCGTGAGCAGGCTCGTGCCGCTATGACCGACCTGTGCCAGTATGTGGACGTCTGCATCTCCAACGAGGAGGATGCTAAGGACGTGTTCGGCATCGAGGCTGAGGCTACCGACATCTACGGCGGCAAGCTGAACGCTGAGGGCTACAAGAGCGTTGCCAAGCAGCTGG
>OIWT01004738.1_pt1 | contig 10651 bp, 9 predicted proteins | sample 1587701 | NCBI WGS metagenome assembly OIWT01 (sample SAMEA3888904, study PRJEB22519) | human gut metagenome | biome: human gut; feature: human-associated habitat; material: faeces | place: Denmark | collected 2009 | reverse complement strand
GCCACAGGGCCGTTTTCTGTACCGAACTGTCCGGCGAGGCCGTCCCGTACAACAGAAGGCCTGATTCTGTACGACGCGTCTGGGATCGCCTCCACAGAACCGCCTTTGATTCATCGCTGAAGCCCGACCCGCCGCGTCACCTCCGCCGACCCGTGCGCGTCACTGCCGCCTCCCGCCGTGCGCGTCACCAGACCGGCACACCACCACACCCTCGTAATCCGCCGATTATTTGAAATAATTGCTTAACTTTGCTTGATTATGATAACACAGGAGCAGATCAAGGATTTGCAGGCCAGGACAGATACTCTCGGGCGCTGCATCGACATAGAAGCCAAGCGGAAGGAACTCGGTGAGAAGGAAGCGCAGAGCCAGGCTCCGGATTTCTGGGATGACCCCAAGAAGGCGGAGGCTTTCCTCAAGGGGGTGAGCGGGGTGAAGTCATGGGTCAACTCTTACGATGCGGCCCGTTCGGCTGTGGACGACCTCGAAGTCCTGCTCGAACTCGACCCTGAGAGCAAGGAGACGGATGCCGCATTCGAGCAGGCCAGGACCCTCGTCGAGGATCTTGAGATGCGCAACATGCTCGGTGAGGAGGGAGATTCCCTCGGTGCGGTGCTCACCATCAACTCCGGCGCCGGCGGCACGGAAGCCAACGACTGGAGCGCGATGCTGATGAGGATGTACATGAGATGGGGCGAGCGCAACGGCTACAAGATGACAGTCACCGAGGAACTTGAAGGCGACGAGACCGGCATCAAGTCCGCCACCGTCCAGTTCGAGGGCGACTATGCCTACGGCTACCTCAAGGCCGAGTCCGGGGTGCACCGCCTGGTGCGCATATCCCCGTTCAACTCCCAGGGCAAGCGCCAGACTACTTTCAGTTCAGTCTTCGTGTATCCGCTCGTGGATGACACGATCAACATAGAGATCAACCCGTCCGACATCGAATGGGACACGTTCCGCTCCGGCGGACACGGCGGGCAGAACGTCAACAAGGTCGAGACCGGCGTGCGTGTGCGCCACATCCCGACAGGCATCACGGTGGAGAACACCGAGACTCGAAGCCAGCAGGACAACCGCCAGAACGCCCTCCGCATCCTCAAGTCGCGCCTCTACGACATCGAGCTCAAGAAGCGTCAGGAGAAGCAGGCCGAGCTCGAAGGGCAGAAGAAGAAGATAGAGTGGGGCTCCCAGATACGGTCCTATGTGCTCCATCCCTACAAGATGGTCAAGGACCTGCGCACGGGCTACGAGACCGCGGACACCCAGGGGGTGCTTGACGGCGACCTCAACGAGTTCATGAAAGTATATCTAATGCAAAACTGATAATATGACAGAGTTCAAGTATGCTCCTATGTTTCAGCTTGGAGAAGACAAGACTGAATACTACCACATCCCGGGTTCCGAAAAACTGGTCAGCGTCTCCGACTTCGAGGGACACAAGATCCTGAAGGTCTCGAAGGAGGCCCTTACCCTCATGTCCAATACCGCATTCCGTGACGTCAGCTTCATGCTGCGCCGCTCCCACAATGCACAGGTCGCCAAGATCCTCAGCGACCCGGAGGCTTCGGACAACGACAAGTATGTGGCACTCACCTTCCTGCGCAACGCGGAGATAGCCTGCAAGGGCAAACTCCCTATCTGCCAGGACACCGGCACGGCCATCATCCACGGCGAGAAGGGCCAGCAGGTATGGACCGGATTCTGCGACGAGGAGGCCCTGAGCCTCGGAGTGTTCAAGACCTATACTGAAGAGAACCTGCGCTACTCGCAGAACGCCCCTCTTGACATGTACAACGAGGTCAACACCAAGTGCAATCTTCCTGCCCAGATCGACATCGAGGCGGCGGAGGGCGATGAGTACCGCTTCCTATGTGTGACCAAGGGCGGCGGTTCAGCCAACAAGACCTATCTCTATCAGGAGACCAAGGCCCGCATCCAGAATCCCGGCACCCTCGTGCCGTTCCTCGTCTCCAAGATGAAGACTCTCGGCACGGCGGCCTGCCCTCCTTATCATATCGCCATCGTCATCGGCGGCACCTCGGCGGAGCGCAACCTGCTGACAGTCAAGCTTGCGTCAACCCACTACTACGACACCCTCCCGACCACAGGAGACGAAACCGGCAGGGCCTTCCGCGACATCGAACTCGAGAAGCAGCTGCTTGAGGAGACCCACAAGATCGGGCTCGGCGCCCAGTTCGGGGGCAAGTACTTCGCCCATGATGTCAGGGTCGTGAGGCTTCCGCGCCATGGCGCGAGCTGCCCTATAGGACTCGGTGTCAGCTGCTCCGCGGACCGCAATATCAAGACCAAGATCAACTCTGACGGTGTGTGGATCGAGAAGCTTGACGACAAGCCATACGAGCTCATCCCTGAGCAGCTGCGCAACGCAGGCGAGGGTGATGCGGTGAAAATCAATCTCGACTGCCCTATGCCTGAGATCCTTGCGCAGCTCACCAAATACCCTGTGAGCACCCGTCTCAGCCTCAACGGCACCATCATCGTGGCCCGTGACATCGCCCACGCCAAGATCAAGGCGCGTCTGGATGCCGGTGAGGGCATGCCGGAGTATTTCAAGGACCATCCGATCTACTACGCCGGTCCGGCCAAGACTCCTGCAGGAATGCCTTGCGGCTCTCTCGGCCCTACCACTGCCGGGCGAATGGATCCGTATGTGGATGAATTCCAGGATTATGGCGGAAGCCTTGTGATGCTTGCCAAGGGCAACCGCAGCCAGACTGTGACCGACGCGTGCAAGAAGCACGGCGGGTTCTATCTCGGCTCCATCGGCGGCCCGGCCGCCATCCTCGCCCAGAACAACATCAAGTCCATCGAATGCGTGGAGTATCCTGAACTCGGCATGGAGGCCATCTGGAAGATACGCGTCGCGGATTTCCCTGCATTCATCCTCGTAGATGACAAGGGCAACGACTTCTTCAAGAAGTTCGGTCTGTGAGGAAAGGGCTTAAAATAGCCCTGTTCTCTGTCCTTGGTTTCGTTGTGCTGCTTGTAGTGGCGCTTCAGATCGCCCTCAACTCGAGGCTGGTCACCGGAGCCGTGGACAAATTCGCCGGGGAAAACATAGAGGGGACTCTCAGGTATTCGCGCCTGAGGGTCTCCTTGCTCGGCGGTTTCCCGAGAGTCAGGCTGACTCTCGACAGCCTGTCCGTGACTTATCCAGCGGACAGGTATTCTTCGTTCTACAAGGGTGGTTTTCTCTCCGGCCGTTTCGCGGAGAGGGGACGCGGCAGGCAGGCCGACACCCTGTTGAGGCTCGACCGCTTGAGTCTCAGCGTCAATCCGTGGCGGCTCCTGTCAGGGCATGTGGATGTCGGGCAGGCCCGTCTGGAGGGACTTTCCGCCTTTGTGCACCGTTTCGGAGGGGAGTCGTCCAATCTTGATGTACTCAAGTTCATCTCGCCGTCCGACACCGTTTCGGCTGAAGGCGGGCCTGGCTCTACGCCTCTGATTTCCGTGGGGGAGCTTGCTCTGGCCGGGAGGACGAGGCTGGTCTATACGGATGCTCCCGCCTCCTTGCGCGCCGTCGTCACGATGGATGATTTCCGCGCCGGGGCGGAGTTCAGGATGTCCGGGGGAGAGCTGCATCTGCGTGACGCCAGGGTTCACCTGGATTCACTGGCCGTGTATGGCATCGCTTCTGCCGACACTCTTGACCTGGGTGTCGGGGTTTTGGATGTGAAGGAGAGCCCGGCAGACCGGTACGCGCTGGATTTTTCAGCGCTGGCGCGTCTGGGCACTGCCGCGCTGGGGAGGATTGAGCTTCCTGCCGAGATCAGGGGGTCCGTGCTTTTCGGGAAGTCTGCGGACCGCATCTCGCTCGGGGCGGATGGCTTGGCGGCGCAGCTCGCCTGCTTCCCCCTGACTCTTGACGGTACGGCCGAGGTTTATCCGGACAGCGTCGTGGTGGATGCTACCGCCAGCCTTGTCGCCTGCCGGCTTGAGACTGTCCTCCGCGAGTACGCCGACCTTGTGTGGCCTGCGGCGGCCCGGTTCAGTACCGACGCCCTTCTGACGGCGGACATCAACGCCGACGGGGTTTACCGCAAGGGGCATCTGCCGTCCGTAAGTGCATGTCTCAGAATCCCCGGCTCCGGCACCACATATCTCCCGGAGGATATCCGTCTCGAACACGCCATAGACATTGACGCGTCCCTGTCTGCTTCCGGCAGGCTGGAGGCCGACATACACGAGTTCGATCTCTCGGTTCCCGGGCTTGACGTGGCTCTCGGCGGCAAGGCCAAGGACCTTCTCGGCAAGGATCCTCTATATATGGTTACGGCCGATGCCAGGGCTGATGTGGAACGCCTTCTGGACTTGCTTCCGTTCAAGGATTCTCTTGATGTCGAGCATGCTGAGGGAGACCTGCACCTGACCCTGGATGCCAGTGTGCGCCAGTCTGAGCTCCGGGATTTCAGATTTGCGGAGGCTGATATCAAGGGAGGGCTGAATAGCAGCCATCTTCATCTCAAGATGCCTTCCGATTCCATCGAGGCCTGTGTCTTCAATGCCGGTGTCCGGCTGGATTCCAAGCTTTCCGGCCTTGATCTGAATGCTGATTTCGACAGCGTGTATTTCTACAAGGGGGTCGGCCTCACCGCCCGCGTCAGGAAAATCTTCAACGAGGCCCACATCTCCAAGGTCGAGCAGGACGGCAACTTCCTGCCTCGTATCGAGGTGAGCTCGGAAGGTGAACGGGCCTTTGTCAAGCTCGGCTCGGCGCGCTACGCGGCGAGCGGGGCCAGTGTCAGCGCCGCCGTGCAGAAACTTCCCGCGGAGCAGGAGCACAGCCATCGCCGCCGGCATGTCGAGCGCGACCGGGACAAGGACTTCGAGCGCGCGGATATAGACATATCGCTTGACTCTTCCCTCGTGAAGTATCTCAAGAACTGGTCCGCCTCCGGCCACATCAAGGCCGATTCCGGATTCTTCGCTTCTCCTGTGTTGCCTCTGCGCACCCGTCTCACCGCCCTGCACGCCGACTTCGATGACGAGAAGATAGACATCGACACCATAGGTGTGAGGTGCGGCACATCTGATGTCAACCTCAGCGGCACTCTGCACGGGGTGAAGCATTCGCTTATCCACAAGGATATGATACGCACGCAGTTGAATGTGGATTCGCGTCGGCTCAATGTCAACGAATTCCTTGCCGCCCTGCTTGTGGGACGCAAGGATGTAGGGGAGGTCGCTCCGGAAGATGAGAACGACGAGAGTTTTGTCACCGACACGCTCTCGGATGCCCGCGTGGATATTCACAAGTTTCCTATATTCATCGTCCCGGCCAATCTGGATGTCAACATAGGCCTTGCCGCCGACAGGGTGGACTTCTCCGATCCGCGCATAGGGCCGGTGTATTCCGGCATCAAGATCAAGGACAGGACCATGCAGCTCACGAGCACGTATATTACAACTGAGCTTGGAAAGATCTATCTCGACGCGTTCTACGCCACGCGCTCGCGCCACGACATATCCGCCGGGGTCAACCTGAACCTGTCCCGGATGTCGGCGGGTGAGATCATAAGCCTGCTGCCTGCCGTGGATTCACTTCTGCCTGTGCTGAAGGCCTTCGACGGCAAGCTAAGCTGCGATATCTCGGCCACGGCGCAGATAGATACCAACCGCAATGTGATCATCCCTACGCTTGACGGGCTTGTCCGCGTCTCGGGCAAGGACCTGAGGGTGATCAATACGGGCCAGTTCGGCAAGGTGGCCAATCTCCTGCTTTTCAAGAGGAAGGAGACGCTGGACATCGACAACATGCATGTGGACGCCCTCATCCACGACAGCCGGATCGAGGTTTTCCCGTTCGTGCTGGGCGCGGACAAGTACCGTTTCGCGTTGCGCGGAAGTCAGGGCTTCGACAAGAGCATGTTCTATCATCTGTCCGTGCTTAAGGCTCCGTTCCCTGTACTGTTCGGCATCAATATCTACGGCACCTCGGGGCACACTAAGGTCTCTCTCGGCAAGCCGAAATATCGAGACGGCAACGTGCCGGTGTTCACCCGTCAGCTCGACACCGTGCAGATCAATCTTGCCAAGTCGATTCTGGACATCTTCGACAAGGGTGTGGAGTCCGTGATACGGCACAACGAGAGCGCTGTGGAAACTCTGGACCTTCGCAGTCTGGTGGTCGACCCTCTCCAGGCATCGCAAGAAGGTCTGGATGACGCCACTATGCAGAAGTACGCCGAGATGGCCGACGAGTTCGCGGTGCAGCAGGAGCTTCAGGAGCAGGAGGCTGAGCTTGATGCCGAGGTGGAGGAGGCGTTGCGGTCTTCGTCCGAGGACATGTCGCGGATGATGAAGGCCTACGAAGAGTCCATCAAGGACAGGCGTTTCGACCGCTGGCTCCGCAAGGTCCGCGGCAAATAGCCGCTGAGACTTCCGCCTCGCTCTCTGGCGCGTTTGTGACCGGTGCCATCTCCAGGTGTGAGCCTGTTCCGGTGTTTCCGCTGCTACCTGGGCCGCCAACCTGCCCCGCAGGGCCCTCTGCGGCATTCGTAGCTGCCAGGTGTGAGCCTATTCCGGTGTTTCCGCTGCTACCTGGACCGTCCACCTGCCCTGCATGGCCCTCTGCGACATCCGCCCCTGCCAGGTGTGAGCCTATTCCGGCGTTTCCGCTGCTACCTGGACGAACTATCGCTGGCATACGCGCTGCCTGGATTTTCGCCCGAGTGGATAAAAAGAATGGTAGCTAATTTTTGCAAAGTTAGCTACCATTTTGTATCTTTGCGCCTGTACTATGTGAGTGTCTATGAGGACGAAAGATATATATGGGCGGATAGCGTCGTTGGAGGGCGGAAGTATTACATTTGCTGCCGATTTCCTGGACCTTTGTACGGAGAGGCAGGCTGGACGCGTCCTTGCGGATCTGGAAAGTGCCGGGGAACTCAAACGTTTGGCCAGAGGAATCTACTGCAAGCCTGTCCAGACCCGCTTCGGCCCTCTGTATCCTGACATTTCCAAGATTGTGGAAGCGGTTGCGCAGCGGGACTACGCGCAGGTGCTGCCTTCCGGTTACACGGCCGCCAATATGCTGGGCCTGTCGACCCAGGTGCCGATGGCCTATACCTACATCACTTCCGGGTCTTCACGTAAGCTGACGGTGGAAGGCAAGACCATCAACCTGCAGCGGGCTGTGCCCCGTAACTTCGCCTATAAGACCCGACTGGCCGCCCTTATGGTGCAGGCGCTGAAGGCGACCGGGAAAGAGAATATCGGCCGGGAGGAGATTTCGGCTCTAAAAAATGCCATTGACAAGAATCCGGACAAGGAAACGTTCCGGAGTGATGTGTTTCTGATGCCGATCTGGATGAAATCCATCATTAAACCTTTACTGTAAACATGAGCAAATGGATAGACTTGGACCTTGCGGAACGAAGAGTGATTCTGCAGTCCGTTGAAAACAAGGAGAAACTCCAACAGGCAGCTGCCATTGAGAAGGACTGGTGGGTAACTGCCGTATTGAAAGCGCTTTTCCAGACATCCTGCAAGGAAGCGCTCAGCTTCAAGGGCGGTACCAGCCTTTCCAAAGGCTGGGGCATTATTGAGCGATTGAGTGAGGATATTGACCTGGCGCTGGACCATTCCTTCTTCGGAATGGACCGTACCAATAAGAAGCAGCGGGACAACCTTTGTCGGAAGGCCAGGGCCTATATCATCACCACGCTCAAGGATGAACTGGATGCCCGGCTGAAGGAAATGGGGGTCACTGGCTATAACATTGAGCCGGTGACTGAGCGCCAGACCAAGGACGGGGCGGTCCATATCAACAGCAATACAGATCCTACTGTACTGCTGGTGCATTATCCGTCCGTGCTGGAGGATGCGGCCGATTACATTCCTTCTCGTGTGAAGGTGGAGATTGGCTGCCTGGCTTTGGATGAACCTACGGAGCCCCGGCCGATTGACACACTCATTGCTAAGTATTATCACGAGGAGGACAATGAGCTGGTCTGCACCATCCGCACTGTGGTTCCTACGCGCACGTTTCTGGAGAAGGTGTTCCTGCTGAGCGAGGAGTTCCAGAAAGGAAAGCCGCGTTACCGTCGAATGAGCCGGCATCTGTACGACTTGGAGCGTCTGATGGATACGCCATATGGGAAAGAGGCACTTGTCGACAAAGAACTGTACGACACCATCGTGGAGCATCGAAGGCTTTACTATGACCTTAATTACGTGGATTACGAGCTTCATGCTCCGGACAAAATCGACTTTATCCCGCCGGCATCGGAACTTGAGCGCTGGCGGAGCGATTACGCCGAGATGCAACGCCATTTCATCTTTGGCAAGGCCCTGTCTTTTGACGATCTCCTGAAACGGATGGAGGAACTTCGGGAGAGATTCCGAGCCATCGGGCAGATCCGGTGAACATCAGCTAATGCCGATGTGGAAGTTGATGCCGAGGCTGTGGAAGGCGTAGCATATCCTGCGATTTTTTCCTGGCACTAATGGTTTTGATATTGTCTCCGCGGATATATGAATTTTTGCGGAGACTGCTGCATGGAGGTGAAATAGCATGTTGTGGCCAAAGGGAATCCAGGAGATCTGCTTTCCCGGGCGATTGCGGAGGATTCCGTCATGCTCTGGGCCTCGCCGCCGCGCGGAATATCGCGGTGCGCACCAGGGGCGTTTTCACTCACCGACATGTGGCGGCGGAGATTACTACCCGCGGCAAGGTTGACATTTCTCGGGTCGCGAGACTGTTGGGGCCATCAGGCCGTTCAAGACACACTTCGGTGGTGGCAGATAACACACTGACAATCAAGCAAAAGAGCACTTTACCTGTCGGCAAAACCAGACAGGACAAATCATTATTTCGCTCATTATCAGACACTTATCCGCCACCGCAAACCCGACAGTTTGTGCCCCACGTCGGCAGAGGGAGCATCGGGCTTTTGTCAAACAATGCCCCCGTCCGGGCGGCAGTTGATGAGCATTGGCGCGTCTGAGCATCGGACTTTTGTCCGGGCAAAGGCGCGTTTCGCCGGCCAAAAGGCTCAGGAACACAGTTTTGTCCGTAGAGATGCCGTTTTTACCGGACATTGCCCTTCCCGACATCCCAGCGTCCAACCTGCCCGTTCTCATTCGCTCCCGGTGGAACGCCACCTGCCAGGCCTTATGCAGCGCCCACCCCTGCCAGGTGTGAGCCTATTACGGCGTTTCTGCTGCTACCTGGACCGTCCACCTGCCCTGCAGAGCTCTCCGCGACCTTCACCTCCGCCAGGTGTGAGCAGTTTCCGCCGAATCGGCTCACACCTGCGTCGTGTAACTCAGGCTCCTGGCCCGGCGCTATGGCAGCTGACGCCCGGAAACAGGCAGCCTCCTGCTCAACACAAAAGCATCGCATGAGGCTGCCCGCTCCCGATGCGCCCTTAAAACGGGGGAATTATCGGCAACTGCTCAGCCCCCACGCCAAGGCGGAAAAGGAACGGTGATGTGGTAACTGAGACCTGCCGCGCCCCTCTACAGGCCAAGGTTGCCCCGGGCTTCAGGGCTCATGGAGGATATTGGCGACAGCTTTTCGCAACATGACTTGTCGGGACAGTCACCGCAGGTTTCATACCCCTTCGCGACAGCGCATTTGCGGATTTCGCACATGTACTCACAATATGCGAAGCGGACTCCGTAAGAGCGGCATCCCATACAGTTGATGGTCTCTGGAGTAATCTGATCAGTCTGATTCATCTCACACCATTTGCGTGATACCTCCTTACGGAGTTCATCGTCATTATTCAATGTAGCAATACGCGCCTCGCAAGCCTCACAATCGAGCCCGCAACAGGCTATAAGATTCCCCTTCATATAATTATGGTTTCAAAATTATGTTTTCCTGCCGTTTATCGGTCATTTCAATGCCGAACAGTCCACAAAGATAATCAAGACTTACTTCCGGGTGGCGCCCTTTGAGCTCTTCGACTGTTCGGCTTCGACTTTTTTTGACAGGTCGATGCCGTACTCGTCTTTCAGGATGGCCATCATCACCTCGTAACCCTCGGCCTTGATGTTCGAGAGTTTCAGGGCGTTCTCCAGAGCCCTGATCTTGTCCCGGAGGAGCTGTACTTCTTCTTGGTGTGTCATGATTGATTCCGCTATTTTCCGCTTCTGTGGAAATAGAGTTCTGTCTTGCTGAAATCCTTGTGTGCAAGGGAGTTACTGCCCATGATGAAGTTGATCATGCCTGAGTCGAAGAATCTCAGACCCCAGTCATCATCTTCGTCAATCTGCAGGAGGGATGTTCCGGCGGGAACTTCATTGAAAAACGGGTGGCTGAGAAGTTTGTGGCCGTCTGCGTCGTCCTTGCCCCACAAGCCGATGCCTTCCTCGAGTTCCCGGGACCATCCGAGAAAATAGTCAATCTGGGCGAAGAAATATAGCATGCCGCGTCGTGGAAGGAGGTTCAAGTCCGTGGCGTCGGCAGCCTGCGCGTGGAGTTCCTCCAGGTTGATCTGGCAGATGAAGCACCACTTTCGATGCAACAGAATCGGACTTACGCGTTATATTGATTTGCTTTATTGAGCATTCACTTACCTCCCGGTAAACGGGCGGCCTTCCTTTATTCCGGAAGGGAGACAAACCATAAAACTCTCTTGAAGATGATTGCTATAAACTGATATTTTTTTACATTTGC
>OIWT01004735.1_pt1 | contig 10659 bp, 8 predicted proteins | sample 1587701 | NCBI WGS metagenome assembly OIWT01 (sample SAMEA3888904, study PRJEB22519) | human gut metagenome | biome: human gut; feature: human-associated habitat; material: faeces | place: Denmark | collected 2009 | reverse complement strand
ACGAGAAGTACATCTCGCGATTTCTCAGCAAGCAACTGTGGGGAAAGAATGGAAAGAAATCCCCCTTCTTCCGTCTCGAACGTCGTGGGCTTTCATTGAGTCCCTGACATGTCATGCTTCTTCTGACAACGAGAAGTACATCTCGCGATTTCTCAGCAAGCAACTGTGGGGAAAGAATGGAAACAAATCTCCTTCTTCCGTCCCACGCCGGAAATCATGGAGAAGGCGAAGCATCACTCCCGAAGAACAAGAAGTGGAAGTGGCTGACTCCAGAGAGTCTGCAGCCTGCGAAGTTCTCGGCATTGAAGTCCTACGAGAGGATGATCTTTGCCTTCGCCCTGTTCTCATGGACATTCCAAGATTCCATGATGATTCCGGCAGTCTTCGTGATGAAGAGCATTTGGACTGCTTGTCCTCGATGTTTAACTTCGACGGAGATTACCTTCAGTATCTCTTCGTGGCAGTGCTGCAGAGTGAACTCCCACCAGACGAGACTCCGCCGACAGTGCACAACCTGTCCCATGTGGCATTGAGCATCGTCCTTCACGGTTGTGCGGCTACAAACAACGCCTACAACCAGGAGTCAAAGTACCGCATTCCGAAGCGGTTGTGCGGAAGAAACGGGAAGCCAACCACAACTATATAGATTCGATTGGTGGTGCATAACGTCGTCTCGCTGTTCTCCTTGATGAAGAAGAGAAAGGAGGGTGATTACAAGTTGTATTCCCTTCTGAGATGATAAGAATGTCCTTAGGACGTGCATAAAGAAATGATAAGATGGAATATACTGAATAACGAACGCTTCCGTCGTAATGAGTCCTTTGCTCTTCTCCTCCATGCAAATGAGTAATCAGCACCTCTCATCGATGCATCATACGAACTACTATCTTCCATAGCAATACTGGCCTGATAACACAGACGGGTGACAATAGCACTCCTTACCGTTCAATTTCACTTAACAACAGCTTCATTTTCATCGATCTGTCTTGACCACTACGAATAGGAACAAACTCACGAGATACGCTCCCTTCCAGTCGCAAACCAAAAGAAGAGTGATTCTTGCGGTGGAATGGCAGAATAACCGCGGAACAGTCATCATCCTTCCTATCTCTCCATCCACGTAGAAATGGGACCCCATTTGCATGCCCTTTGAAGACAAAAACAAATACAAACACAACCTCAACAAAACTGAAACATCCTCTCCCCATCTCAATTCTACTCCAAATCTCCATCTTCTACTCCTCCACAAACCAACCTCCTCTCCTCCTTCCATCCCTCATTACACCCCAAATCATCAACAACCACCCCTCCTCATCCCATTCCCACCTCCTCCTTGCATTTCTCCCCACAAACCATTCCAATTCCAATAGGACATCCATTACCCCCCATATTCATCCCAACGCCCCAATTCTTTTCAAACCCATTTTTAACTGATAACACAAAGGATGGACAGGGGGAAGAGGTGCTGTGGAATTGATCTCGGGACGTACAAAATCACCATCTGCTGCAGAGGGGAAAACGGAGCCATCCAGTGGATGGACGGCAGAGTTCAAGGCCGCAACTGGGACTATTCGAGCGTATATTATCAGCCGGGCAAGGAGAAGATTCCGTGCTACATTCCGCCTTCGATTCACCAAGGCGATGTGCTGCTGACGGATACAAAGCGGTTCTTCGGCAGATGCGACTGCCCCGAAGTGCAAGAAGATGTGAAGAAGGTTCGATACCCTGTGAGTTGCAAACATGGCCAGATTGGCTTCGAAGTGCCGGGAAAGGACGGAAGAACGATCACTACAACGGCAGAAGAAGTGGCGACCGATTTTCTGAAGAGACTGCGAGAGGCCACAAAACTGATGACCCGAGAGTACATCAACTATGCTGTAATTTCACACCCTGCAACGTGGTCAATCCTCCAGAAGAACCGACTCACGGAATGCGCAAAGGAGGCGGGATTCACCTCCATCAGTCTGATCGAAGAACCGACGGCTACCGCCTACGACATGCTGTCCTTCGATGCAGATGACGGGTACTACCTGATCTATGACTGGGGCGGCGGTACGTTCGATCTGACCCTGCTGGAGATGGAGAAGGGTGTGGCGACAGTGAAGGGCACGGACGGGTTGCGCTACGTGGGAGGCATGGACACGGACAGCCTTCTGGTGGAGTACGTGAAGAATCAGTACACCCAGCTGGAGGGCGAGGACTCCTGGCCAACGAGCCTCAGCACCAACTGGAAGGTGGCCAACGACTGCCGAGAGGGCAAGTGCAGCCTGGCGACCAGCGCCGAGGTGTGCATCCCAGTGGGCGAGAAGGAGGTGGTGGTGACGAGGGAGGCCTTCAACGGCCTCATCAAGGGGCTGGTGGACCAGACGCTGGAGAAGTGCAGGTCCCTGCTGCGCGAGAAGGGAGTGGAGGTGGAGGACGTGGAGAAGGTGGTGCTGGCGGGCGGCGTGTCGAAGATCCCGTACGTGCAGGAGCGGGTGAAGGAGCTGTTCGGCGAGGACGTGGTGGAGTACAAGGACGACATTGCGGAGAAGGGCGTGGCGCGTGGCGCACTGGTGTTCGGCGAGCACTTCACGCCGTTCAACAGGGTGGAGAAGGATACGCTCGTTCCCGAGACGGTGGAGCGGGTGGAGGTGGCGGAGGAGACGAAGCCAAAGCTGGAGGACTCCTTCTCGTTCAATGTGTACGTCGACAACGTGGTGGATGGCGTACCGGTGAAGAGACTGGTGCTGGAAAAGGGGGAGTTGTACGGGAAGGAGAAGGAGTTTTTGCTGACGATGACCGAGAAGGACAAGTACATGAGGGTGAATGTGTACATCGGGAAGACGGAGGCTGAAGCCGAGTGTATGGGAAGCTTTGTGTTCGAGGCGGACTACAACGCCATTGCCAGACTGTTCGTGCGCTGTGAGCAGGGACGGTACTTGTCCTTCCGTTCTTCGTGGTCCATGTACGGTGAGAACCACGAGAGCGCGTGTCAATTTGAGCTTGGTGATCTTTTCTAACGTGGACTGTTTGTTGCGCCATGCCATCAACCCCTCGGAGCCCAGATTCAAAGTGTGCTTTTACCAAGAGCGAAACACTCCATTCTGACCCAGCCAGCCCTGTTTCAGTTTTTCCCCCGTTTGGTACACGAGCATGAGAGAAATCATCCACCTTCAAGTGGGTCAGTGCGGTAATCAGGTAGGGAGGCGGGAAGGAAAACTAAGGCGCAGATCGGAACAAAGTTCTGGGAAGTGATTAACAAGGAGCACCACATCGATATCAACGGCCAGACCCAAGTGGAGCCCAACGAGGACCTCAACGTCTTCTACAGCCAAGCCATGAACGGACGCTTCGTGCCCCGTGCGATCCTGGTCGATCTGTGCGGCATTCATCTTATCTCTCATTCCTAGGGAGCCCGGGACCATGGACACCATCCGCGCGATGGAGGTTGGCAAGATGTTCAAGCCGGACAACTTCGTGTACGGCGCGAACGGTGCTGGCAACAACTGGGCGAAGGGACACTACACGGAGGGCGCGGAGCTGGTGGACCAGGCGATGGACGTTCTTCGTCGCGAGGCGGAGTCGTGCGACTGCCTGCAGGGCTTCCAGCTGACGCACTCGCTGGGAGGCGGCACAGGCTCCGGCATGGGCACGCTGCTGCTGTCGAAGATCAAGGAGGAATTCCCCGACCGGATGATCATGACGTACTCGGTGTTCCCGTCGGCGAGTGTGTCGGACACAGTGACGGAGCCGTACAACACGACGCTGTCGGTGAACCAGCTGCTGGAGAACGTGGACGAGGTGGTGGTGCTGGACAACGAGGCGCTGTACAACATCTGCACGCAGTCGCTGAACCTGAAGACGCCGTCGTTCTCGGACATGAACGAGCTGGTGTCGAAGGCGATGTCGGGCATCACGGCGTGCCTGCGCTACCCGGGCCAGCTGAACAGCGACCTGCGCAAGCTGGCGGTGAACCTGATCCCGTTCCCGCGCCTGCACTTCTTCATGACGGGCTACGCGCCGCTGACGAACAGCGCGAACAGCGCGTTCCGCCAGTACTCGGTGGCGGAGCTGACCTCGCAGCAGTTCGACGCGAAGAACATGATGTGCGCGTGCGACCCGCGCCGCGGCCGCTACCTGACGGCGGCGGCGATCTTCCGCGGGAAGGTGGCGACGCGCGACGTGGACGAGTGCATGCGCGAGATCCACCAGCGGTACGCGCCGTACTTCGTGGAGTGGATCCCGAACAACATCACGACGAGCGTGAGCAGCGTGGCGCCCGCGGGCTCGCCAATGGCGACGACGTTCCTGGGCAACAGCACGGCGATCCAGGACGTGTTCTCGCGCGTGTCGGAGCAGTTCGAGGTGATGTTCCGCCGCCGCGCGTACCTGTACTGGTTCACGAGCGAGGGCATGGACGAGATGGAGTTCACGGAGGCGTCGAGCAACCTGGCGGACCTGATCACGGAGTACCAGCAGTACCAGGAGGCGACGGTGGATGACGAGATTGTGCAGGAGGAGGCGCCCGCGCAGGAGGAGCAGCCGCAGCAGGGCGAGATGGAGGTGCAGAACTGAGTGTATTCGTGTTTGTTGGAGTAGCGTGATTGGGTGAGTTCGTGTTTGAGAAAGGTGACTGCGTGTTTGGAGAGGAGATCGTGCTGGAATGCCGTGTCTAACACGAGAAGAAGACACAGAGAGAATGACATATTTCTTTTCAATGACGACTCTATTACTGTGTCTATTTGTGTTTTGTATCACAGTCTCGGCGTCGGACAACCGAGACCAGTGTAAGGCGGGGTTTAGCGGCATAGTCTGCTACCCCATTGACTGTTGCAACCGCTTCGTTAAGTGTGTGGACGGAGTCCTCTATCCCCCACAGGTGGCTTTGTCGCTTCCTGCTCAGGGATAGGAGACGGCCAACGGCGCCAACTGCAAGAACAACGAGTTTGTTCTCGCCAGCCAGTGCTCCAAGGTCGACTGCCCCACCGAACTGCCCGACTGGGGAAGTGGCACGGGCGGTGATAGTGGCTCCAGTGGCTCCAGTGGCGACTCTTCGGGAACAGCAGGCACGGACGCTGCGACAGGGCAGTTCAAGCTGAACAGCACCAATCACGGGAAGTAGACTCCTCCCGCTCGCTCAGTCGTAGTCTCGCCCTGAACCTGAACCCCGACAACCTGCTCAACGACGTGAAGGCAGTGATGAACGAGGCCTCCTACGACGACGCCTCTGCCCACGCGCCGCTGTACAAGATGGGCTGCAGCTTCCACCCGCAGTGGCGAAACCAGGTAGGGATGAAAGAAAGCGCGAACCGTAGAACACGCAGATGTTCATCGGACGGCCCTCGGGCACCTGCACGGTCAGCGTGACGAGCGTCAAGATCCGCCTGCCCGACAAGTACTTCGGCATGTTCCTGGCGTACTCGCAGGACCAGTACGGCATCTCGCCTCACACGATGATCGCGCTGGCGGCGAAGGAGACGTTCGCCACGGCGCTGTACCCCCAGAGCGACAACAGCTACTTCATCGTGGACAAGGAGGACGACCACTTCGACACGCTCTCCAACGACAGTCTCTTCATCGACGGCAACAAGGACGGCCCGTTCCAGGTGGAGACGCCCGCCATGTCGACGGACGTTTCCGTCCTGCCGCAGCGCTTCTACTTCGGCGATGCCTCCGTCCCCGCTTCCCAGCGCAAACCGAGGTGAGGGTGAATGTGCGGGGTGAGGGATAGTTACCTGTCGGACAACGAGCTGCTGAAGGACTACAACGCCTTCCGCTCCTACCACGACTCTGTCACGGGCGACCTCTACAAGGCGGTGGTGCTGTCGGCGCTGGACCTGCACTTCCGACACAACATCATCATGCAGATGATCAAGCAGGGCATGCGTCCGGGCTGGGACTTGCGCGCGGGCAACGCGGAGTCGGAGGACGCGCTGGAGTTCGCCGGGGCGATGTACACGTACAACCGCGGTCTGTGGAGCCAGATGAACATGGGGTCGTGCAGCGCGGACAAGAACCCGATCACGGAGTGCAACCTGGACGGGTACGGCGGACACAGCACGGACATCAACAACGCGTGCCAACTGCTGAACCAGGCGAGCGAGGTGTACGACTTCGCCATCCGACTGGAGGACGCCCTCTGGTTCGTGAGCAAGCTGAAGGAGACCTACCCCTACGAGTCGGTGCAGGGCGTGCATGGAGCGATTCCCTGGAGCACCATCGAGGAGAAGGTCAGGGCGGTCTACCCGCTGCTGCTGCAGCACCGCAAGCAGAAGAACGCGTCGGCGACGGGCATTTCCTTCCGCTACGACTGGCGTCTGCTGCTGGCGGTGATCCGCGCCTACCTGCCGAAGAAGGAGGACTTCTACGGCCCGACGCTGGAGTGAGTGTGGGCGTGTGAGGTGATGCGCAGGAACATGGTGCTGTACTCGTTCATGAACAAGATCGCGCCCGAGCCGCACGACTGGAGCGAGAAGCCCAATAACAACCTGGGCAAGTACCTCAAGCGCTATGGCTCTCTCTATGGAGAGAGTGAGGTGACTGTACCGACGGTGAAGCCGACTGTGAAGCCGACGGTGAAGTCGTGTGGGAATGGAGTGTGCGAGGAGGGCGAGACAGTGGCGAACTGTCCGGCGGACTGCAAGAGCTACCCTGCGACGGAGCTGCCGCCTGCCTCCTGCGCCGGCCTGAGCAACGGAGTGCACTGCTACCCGCAGGACTGCTGCAACCGCTACTTCACCTGCCTGAACGGGCGACTGTTCGGCCCGATGTCCCTGCCCGCCAACTCGCTGTGCTACGAGGGAGGCCAGATCAGCGCGAGCGACAAGCGCTGCGCGAACGTCTCCTGTCCGTCCTCCGTCCCCGCCTCGTGCGGAGATGGCGTGTGTGCTGTGTACGAGAGCTGCAGCAGCTGCCCCGAGGACTGTGGCTCTTGCAGTCCCACAGTAAAGCCGACGGTGAAGCCAACGATAAAGCCCAGTCCGTCCACGTGCGGGAAGGACGACCTTGGAATGGTGTGCTATCCGCACAACTGCTGCGGGTTCTTCCAGCAGTGCGTGTATGGCAACACATCGCCGCTGTACCCTGTCCTGAGTGGAGCGGTGTGCTACAACGGGAATCTGGTGGACGCGTCCGTCAGCCAATGCAAGGGCGTTTCGTGCTCCACTCCATCCTCGTATTGTGGAGATGGCAAGTGCTCGGATGGTGAGACGTGCGAGAACTGTCCCGAGGACTGTGGTGTGTGCCCAACTATCAAACCCACCACCAAACCAACAGTCAAACCAACCACCAAACCCACCACCAAGCCAACTGAGAAACCCACAGTCAAGCCCACCCCCTCCTCCGAGCGCCTCTTCGTGGGCTACTACACGAACTGGTCGCAGTACCGCTCGGGCACGAGCCAGTACTGGCCGGAGAACATCGACGCCTCCAAGTTCACCCACCTCGCCTATGGCTTCGCGTACATCAAGCGCGGCACGTGGGAGGTGGAGCAGGTGGAGTGGAACGACGTGAACCAGTGGCAGCCGACGCAGGGCCTGTACTACCGCTTCAACAACCACGTGCACTCGACCAACCCCAAGTGCAAGACGCTGCTCGCGTTCGGCGGGTGGAACTTCAACTTCAAGGAGGAGTTCAAGGACATCTTCACCACCATGGCGGAGACGGCGGCCAACCGCGCGGCGTGCATCAACTCGATGATCTCGTGGGTGCGCCAGTATGACTTCGACGGCATCGACGTGGACTGGGAGTACCCCGGATGGGAGGAGCTGGGCGGCAGGCCGCAGGACAAGGAGAACTTCGTGTTGTTCGTCCACGAGCTGCGCGCTGCCATTGATGCCGAGGCGGCCCGCACGGGCAAGACGCGCCTGCTGCTGACGCTGGCCGTGGCGGCGGGCTACGACAAGATCGAGACGGGCTACAACATCCCCGAGCTGGTGGACTACGTGGACTACGTGAGCGTGATGACGTACGACCTGCACGGCCAGTGGGAGACGAAGACGGGCGCAGCGAGCGGACTGTACCCGCCGACGAACTACGAGGCGGGCACGGTGGACGAGTACTACACGGGCGACTACGCCATCCAGTACTGGATCGACCACGGCATGCCGCGCAACAAGATCGTGATGGGACTGGCGGCCTACGGGCGGGGCTGGACACTGGAGAGCGACACGCCGGGTCAGGGTCTGGGCGCTCCGGCGCTTCGCGGGTGTGACCCCATGAAGGACACGCAGCAGGAGGGCGTGCTGAACTACATCGAGACGCTGACGGTGCTGAACTCGGGCGGCGTGTCGGCGTTCGACGCGGCAACGAAGACGATGTACGTGCAGAAGGGAGACCAGTGGTACTCCTACGACGACCCCAGCTCCATCCTGTACAAGGTGAACTACATCAACGACGAGGGCTTGCTGGGCGGCATGCTGTGGGCGGTGGACAACGACGACTTCCGCAACGGCAACCCCATCATCACCGCCATCTACAACGGGCTCCACACGAGCTCGAGCAACGTTCCCCGAGGCATCGCGCGGTCGGTGATGATCCCCTCGATCATCGGGGGCGTGCTGCTGATCGCTGTGATCGCACTGGTGGTGGTGATGGTGCTGGCGAAGAAGCGTCGCCGCGAGCTGCCGGTGGTGCGGAAGCAGTTGCCTCGCCAGAGTAGTGTTTAGTTTTGTTTCTCGAATGCTGCGTTTGTTGCCGAACACACTCGCAAGAAGATGCCATCGTCTGTTTGTGCCCATCTTCGTGTGGGAGTGTGAAGAGTAGCACTCGATGGTGTGCAGTGCGTACGGTGAGCCACTCGTTCAGAAAGAGTTTTCGCAGGTTGCATTGAAGAAAGGACAAGTGCGGATCAAAACAGCGTATGCGGGAATCAACTACGCTGGTATCCACTCCATTCACTAAGTTTCGAATAGACATACTCGCGTGCAAGGGAAAATACCAGGAGCGGTCCAAGCCGCCATTTACGCCGGGACTGGAGGTGAGCGGCGTGGTGAGTGAATGCTGCGAGTGCCAGTCGCTGTCGAAGGGCGACCGCGTGTTCTGCATCTTCTCTGCGAATGGAGGCTTTTCCGAGGAGTGCGTTGTTGACGAATCGCGTTGTTTCACCGTGCCCAAAGTACATACTATCTATCAAAGGTGATTTCCAGTCCGTGCCCCTCAAAAGCATGTCCATTCTGGGCATCAACTACTGCACGGCGAGTCTGGGTCTGGAGATCGCTGCGAAGATGGCTCCGGGCGAAGTGGTGACCGTGACGGGCGCAGCGGGCGGGACGGGTCTGGCGGCGACGGAGCTGAGTCTTTCTCGCCACCATCCGGTAGGCACGAGGGAGGAGCGTAAGCGTCAGACCGTGTGTGTGGTGCGCGGGGACAGGCAGCGGTCGTTTCTGGAGGAGCTGCTCTCTCGGGAGTATCCTGAGGGGCGTTTCACCGTGGTGGATTCGGAAGTGACGCCGCTGTTCAAGGAGGAGATCAAGGCGAAGTACGTAGGCGTGGAACGAGGGAGTGAGACGAAGGGTGGAAGCGATGTGGTGTTCGACACGGTGGGCACGGCGGCGGTGTTCAACGAGAACCTGCTGCGATCGGTGCGGTTCGGGAGCCATATCCTGGAGACGCGGAGAAGGGAGCTTAACGACAGGATTGGTGGTGGTGGGCTTTTCGGGCGGGAGTATTCAGAGCATTCCGGCGAACCACCTGCTGGTGAAGAACGTGAGTGCGATGGGCATCTACTTGGGCGGGTACTTGAAGAACCGGCCGCGAGTAGTGCAGCAGGTGGGGGAGGGGAGAGGAGGTGAGCGGTAGTGTGTGGAGTCGCTGTGCGAGCGTGTGGAGAAGAAGGAACTGCATCCGCACCTCTACGAGGCGTTTCCGTTGGAGCGGGCAAACGAAGCGATGGAGGTGATGGAGAAGAAGAAGGTGTTTGGGAAGGTGATTTTGTGTATGAATGGCGAGGAATGGTGTGTTTGTTTGCCAGTGAATTGCGATGTCTCCACCGAAAGTGCGGAAAGCACCCGAGGTAATCGTGTTCGAGGACCCAGACGCCAAGGTGAGACAGCGTAGCCGCGTGAATCCGCGTGGAGAGGACGTTTGCGTGGAGAGGGAGAATGAGCGTGTAGAAGGAAAAGAATAGTAAGAAGAAGAAGATGGAGAGTGGTTTCAACGTGAAGGACCACTACGATGAGATCAAGGCGTTTTGTAGAGAATGAAGAAGTATTCAATGTGTAGCAAAGAGTGCATTGAGTGGAAAGGAGAAGCGGAGATATGAATTGGAACTGTTGGGAGCGATTGTGGGTGTGAGGGTGACGAATGAGAGGCAGACACACACGAAACGACACGAGAACGTGAAGACATTCCAGATGTACAAGGAGAGGCGAGCGAAGAAACAGCGCAAGGCAAAGCGCGAGGTGGAGGAGAAGACAGACAGTAATGCGTAGCTGAAGGTGAACGGGATCGTGACGGCAGTGGAAAAGAAGCCGCAGAAGAAGCGGGAAGTGGGCGAGGCGAGCGTGTTGACGCAGCCGGGCACGTACAAGGATGGCGTGCTGTATGTGAATCCGAAGCTGTTGGGTCGCTGGCGTGTTTGGTACAAACAGGAGCGTAGTAATGAAAATTACTCGGCAGAACCAGTGGTGGAATACTTGGAGATGGACTTGCTGCCCTCGGACATGGCGTGCTTGGCGA
>OIWT01004730.1_pt1 | contig 10667 bp, 13 predicted proteins | sample 1587701 | NCBI WGS metagenome assembly OIWT01 (sample SAMEA3888904, study PRJEB22519) | human gut metagenome | biome: human gut; feature: human-associated habitat; material: faeces | place: Denmark | collected 2009 | reverse complement strand
TGTTCAAGTTGCTTTTGTGAAAGAGAGGAGGAAATGGGTTCTGGCATTTGATTGGATGAACGAATTTGTCCTTTGTGGCTCCTTGCCGTTTTCTTTCCTTCCCCTTCCAATAAGAGTGATCCAGGCACCCCAACCCATAGAGAGAATTAAAAGTGCAACTGATCATTCCATGGTACTTCACTCTCCTTTGTCATCCCATCCATTCCCTCACATTCACTATTCTGAAACGACATAGAACAATACATTTCATCGTGATCCATCTCATCTTCCACCAAAATACTCCTCTCAACTCCTTTCATCCTATTGTACCAAACAGCCTTGCTATTATTGTGTATCTTGCCTTGGATACGGGAAATGAATGGAGGAACCCTATGGTGAGCCTCTATTCTGCTTCAAGTATAAATGATCTGGCTCAAGGGAGGGTCCCATCTCGCTTTGCCTTAGATATCTTTGAATCGCGAGTGAAATGTCGGATCAAAGTAAGATTCGTGTTGCAGTACGTGCAGTGCTTCCGTTTTGAGCGATCCGGGTTGTAATCCTCGTTTAGATACTACTGCACAGCCCGTGGAGGCTCCCGCTCCTGCTCCTGAAGCAGCTCCGGCCGCCGAGCCTGCTCCCGCTGCTCCTGCCGAGCAAGCGGCTGCGCCCGCCACCCCCGTCGCTCCCGCTGCCCCTGCGAAGCAGATGGTTGCCATTCCCGAGGCTGCTCCCATCGGCGATGTGAAGGTAGGCTTTGGTCCAGGGATGGTGCTAATGGCCGTAGCCCGAGTTCGTCATCAACGTCACCAACCCCACGCGTGTCGCCGACAAGATGAACTCTTCCCATGTGACATACAACGTGAACACCGTTACTACAAATGAAGCTTACAAGTACAGCCAGACTGTGGTGGTGCGCCGCTACAGCGACTTTTTGTGGCTGCACGACATCCTGGCGCAGGAGTACCCCTACGCCGTAATTCCCCCCATGCCCCAGAAGAACTCGCTGAACCGCTTCGAGATTGACTTCGTGGAGGACCGCCGCAACGCGCTGCAGTACTTCGTGCGCTCCGTGTGCGCGAGCCCGCTGCTGAAGGAGAGCAAGCGCCTGCGCTCGTTCCTGACGGCGGACGACGAGTCGTTCGAGGAGGAGAAGGCGGAGACGAAGAGCGAGCTGAAGAGCGACCTGACGAACCCGATGAATCTGCTGAAGTTCGTGGGCAACGGCCTGGTGAGCGTGGGCAAGCAGGTGGAGAAGTCGATGAACCAGCAGATGGGCGGTGAGGCGCCGATGAGCAAGGAGGACGAGAAGCTGGCGAAGTACGTGGAGTACCTGAACGACGTGTCGTCGCAGATGGCGGCGCTGGCGAACAACGCGCAGGAGTTCGTGGACCAGCAGCGCGAGATGACGACGTCGCTGATCGAGATGGGCGTGAACCTGAGCGTGCTGAGCCAGGTGCAGCAGGACGTGGTGGGCGAGGCCATGAAGTCGATGAACGACGCCATCGCCGTGACGGGCCAGCTGTGGAACGAGAAGAGCGTGCGCGAGGAGAGCACGCTGGTGAAGCCGATGCGCCTGCTGGCGGCGCTGGTGGACGAGATGAAGATGACGGTGGGTCGCCGCTCGGCGATCCTGTCCAACTACCAGGACGCCTACCAGGGCCTGAAGAAGGCGAAGGCCAACTACAAGAAGCTTGCGGCGACGCCGGGCAAGAGCTCGAAGCTGGCGGGAGCGGAGGACGAGATTGAGCGCTACAAGAAGCGAGCGGGCAAGCTGAAGAAGAAGCTGAACACGGTGACGGAGAAGATCAACGGCGTGATCGATGACTTCCGCGCGGACAAGATGAAGCTGATCCGCGGCATCGTGCTGGACCTGCTGCAGACCGAGATGAACTTCTACAAGCAGATCGGCAACGTGTGGCGCAACTACCTGCCCGAGCTGAGCAAGATCAACATGGAGGAGGCGCTCAAGAGCGTCAACGCCATGGCCGTCGCCAGCGTCGACGAGAACCGTCCGCGCAACACGGCGGCGGATTCGGAGGAGAGCGGCTCTGAGGAGGAGAGCGGTTCGGAGGACTCGGAGGACTCGGACTCGGACTCGGACTCGGACGCGAAGCCCAAGAAGAGCGCCAAGAAGAGCGCCAAGAAGGAGAGCAGCAGCGAGGAGGAGAGCAGCGAGGAGTCTGATGACTCCGATGACTCCGATGATGACTCTGACGATTCCGATGATGATTCGGATGACTCCGACTCCGACTCCGACTCCGACTCGGACGACAAGAAGAAGAAGTCGAAGAAGTCCGCGAAGAAGGGTGGCAAGAAGGGAAAGAAGCACTCTAGCGATGACTCTAGTTCGGATTAAGGCTAAGTTGCTGCGTGTTTGTTTGAGACGTGAAACAAACAGGGACACGATGTTATTCACAGTGTTTCTTCACCACGAGACGAGTTCCGCAACCCAGCGCGTACACATCCCTCCGAAAGGGCGAAGGGCTTGCGTACGATGCCTTAAATCGCAGGGCATCCACGGAGTAGGATAGATAATCACTCGTCTCATCCCGCAGCACGCTCCATCGCAAACACTACTCCTAACCCACATCTTCTAATTCCACCTTGCCCGCATAGTCCGTGGACAGAGCCTGCGCATCGTGATGTTGCGACCACTCCAAACTATTCACGTAGTGGTGGTGTCCTCTAAAGTAGTTGCAAGGCGAGTTCATGCTGCGAATGTCGTACACCACCACACGCGTGTCCTCCATCGGGATTGCGGCGATGTACCACGTGCTCCGCGGACACCACACCACCTTCCCCAGAGGCTGGCCCTCTTCCATCATAAAACCTGTCACGTTCCGCATTCGAGAATCGCTGAGGGTGACGGATCGACCACGTCCCTACCGAATATCATTCAGGGTGATGCAGCCCTTCAAGCCGGCTGTTGCAAACACGTCGTCTGTCTCGGGGTCGAGTGCGATGCTGTAGCACTCGCGATCGTCCGTTTGCAACGATTGTGCCACCTTCTTCTTCTGCACATAAGTAAGTATAATTGATACTACCTCCAAATCCCAAATGCTCACAGTGCCATCGTAGATTGCAGCATACAATAATGGCACCCTCTTCTTTGCCACCGCAAACGACGACACTGGAAGGACGCGCTTACTGGAATCAGGGTTCAACTGCTACAGGGGAGAGGTTGGAAAGGCTTCTACTTCGGATGAAATTGACACTTCCCAGCGAACACCGCTCATATCAGGTTGAAGACGCAGCAACTGTATGCCCATTGAGGAATAGAGAATGAACTTGGACTCGTTACTATTAGATAGAGGAGAAACCGTCAGCTGGGTCGGTGGAAGCTGTATTTCTTTTGAAAAGAGGGTCAGCGCCTTCTTCTTCTTTAAGTCCGTCAAATGGAGCTACACCTTCAGTCACGATACAATACAACTCACCTGAATCACGTTATTCTTGGAATAATGAAGACTCGTCGTCACAAGGTAATTGGTGCTTTCCCCGTTATTACTGCCGTACCAAGAGAGCATTCGTACGGGGTATCCACAATCGATGCTCACGGCCTTTTCATCCATTCCCCCTGTTCATCTTCTGCCCTTCTCACGCGAGCAGTTCCAACAAACAACACCACAGTTTCATCACCTTCGTTCTTACCCGATTTATCAGTGCATCTATTTCTGCTTCCGAGTGGGCCGTCCTAATTCTCACGTCCGACTCCCTCTCCCACGTTGAATACGGTGTTATCGCATACGGATTGGTTACAACAGCAGGACTGCTCCCCAGCAGCGGATAAGCTCCTCCACCGCCGGATCGATTCGCGATCTGCTTCCATGTTTCCAGCTCCGTCTCCTTCTGCTGCAGCTCTTGCTTCGCCACGCCCGCCTGCGTCTCCGCCTCCTCCGCCTTCTTCTTCATCTCATCTCTCTCATTCTCCACTCGCATCATATCACGAATCAGCAGGTCGTACTTCTCCTGCACCGCCAGCAGCTGTGACTCCTTCTCCTTCAGCCGTTGCAGCACCAGCAGGATCTCCGTGCTCGTCCACTGCGCCGTGGGGCCCGTCAGCGTCACCGCGCGCACGCGCTGGAGCAGAGCGTCCACGGCGGTGGTGCGGACAAGGCGCGGGTCGGAGCGCGTCTGGAGGTCGGCAAGATAGAGTGAGATGAGCTCGTCGCAGTCGCGCAGCAGCGCCTTCAGCTGGCCCTCCTTCTCCCGCGCCGCGAACGCCTCTGAGCCCGTCATAGTGCCGCCCATACCATTGATGTTCGCTGTATTGGTGTTAAGGCCATTCACCACACCACCCACAGTATTGGTGTTCATCACACCACCGATTGTATTGGTGTTCACAACACCACCCACAGCATTTGCGTTTACACCGCCCACAGCATTTGCGTTTACACCACCCACAGCATTGGTGTTCACAGCATTGACATTTGTAGCACCCACGGGATTGGCAGGGGCGAGGACCGTGTTGTTGGCGGGCGCCTTCATGGCATCCAGCACCATCTTCGTGATCTGCACCATGTCCCGCACGCGCGTGTCCATCAGCGACTCCTGCTGCTTGCAGTACTTCATGAACCGATCCACCGTCTACCGCTCACGCACACCGCTCACTCCCACCATGCTTTGCAACACCGCGTCCGAAAAGCGCGCCTGATCGTTCTCGCCGCCGATCGCGATTCCCGCGGCAACGGCGGCGCTGTTCATAGCACCGTCCAACGCGTCCACCCATGCGTTCACTTCCTGCACAAAGGCGAGCAGGAATGTGCGGTATTGGCTCTCCGCCGACTGGGAGGAAAAACCACCTTGAGGAGAGGACCTGGTGGTAAAAACGACCTCTGAACCGTACCATGCGGGGTATTGCGTGCGATCGTTCGGCTTCGCCTTCATCTCTCTGTATTCTCTCTATCCCTCAGTCCAACCGCCCGACCCCACGAACAAATCCGAGAGGGACTTCAACTGGTAGGGCTGGAGGCACTTCCGGATCACTTCCGTGACGGAGGCAACCTGGTTCTCCACCGAGGTGACGCCCGAGTAGCCCATGCAGAGGCGGAAGAGCTCGTAGACGGACTGCTGCAGGGAGGAGGAGGAGGACTATGCATGGAACAGACAAGCAGCACGCACGGATGCGACGCCGTTGAACTGGCCATTCCGGTACAGTTTCAGGAGGTCGTTGAAGATGGACTCCACGTTCTTGAATGTGCACACGATGTCGCCGCGGATCTCCGCCACGTCCGCCTGCGCGTTCTTCCACTCCGGGATGGTGGTGCAGATCGCACTCAGCATCCGGTCGCCAATCTCCTTGCACGCGTCCAGCATCTGATTCAACTGCTGGATGTCCTCTCTCTTCTAGCAGTGACGCGTCTCACACGATCGCACGGGCTGACTGTAGAGATGGGAGTAGGCGGATGTGCCGCCAACTCTTGCATTGAGCTGCGCGATCTGGTTGTCCTTCTCTCGCAACTCCTGTTGAAGGGATCGCACTCGACGCTGCAAGTCACTCACATCCCAGGACGAGGAGTATCCGTTTTGAGAGTTGCGCAGGCGCTCAATCTCATTCTTCACTTAATCCTCTCCATCGCGGTTACATCTCTGTCCATCAATTGTTTATTCATATCTGAAATTTGCACATTCTTCTGGTCCAGTTGAGCACTTAGCGACGCGATCTGGTCCTTCTGATCCAGATTCTCCCTGATCAGGTCGTTATTAAAGAACCTACATTCAAAAACGAATATTTGATTGTACTTTCCATCTCGTAGGTTTGCAAAAAGCGATCTCATGCTCGAAATCTCCTCTCGCAGACGATTATTCTCATTCTGTAAGGATATCACATCGAGTTGCTACGTGTCACAGATTGAAATAGTGGAAAACGCCTCCTGAGGGAATGGCCGACTGTCCTAGCCATCGATCTCCCTGAATCGGTGAATAGAGATCACTCATCATATCTCGCCGTGGCGCACTCTTATTTTCGTATTACTGATTTGAAATGCCGAGTTTGTCTTTCTCTCCTCCCTCCTGTGGATTGTATAGTCCACTCCAAAACGCTTTGCGAGGCCTGCTGGTCTAGTGGTATGATTCTCGCTTAGGGTGCGAGAGGTCACGGGTTCGATTCCCGTGTAGGCCCATTTTTCTTTTCACTGTTATTCTTTTTTTTTCCCTGTGACGTAATTCTTTTTCGGATGGGCAGGAAGGAGATTGCGCGTTTCCCTCCGCTTTCCAGCAGCACGCCGCCATTGGCTCTTTTGTTCGTCTCTTTCCACTCCCTTACTCTGATCAATAGGCGTCAGAGGAATGGATCGTTGTAATGCTGACATCTGCCACTATTCACGTTCTTCACAATCGAAAGCGTTTTGTTGTTTTCTTTTATTCACATTATTGCATAGTGCATTCTTGAGGTGAATGGTGGCATTCAATCGTCGTGCTGTTTTGAGCGGGCATCGTCCTTGTGCCTCTTCATTTGCACATCACAAGGAGCGTATTTCGTTGTGTCTATGGACCTACAATCCGTTTCAATGATATCGGAAGATGGCTGCACTGGGACCCCCGCGTGCGGCTCCTATAACGGCATTCGGCACTATGCTATCAGTGACAGCGATCTGTCTTTAATGAAAATACATCCTCCTCTGGAATCCGCTCTCTGGGCTCTTCCGCACCAATCGATCTACGGCTACGACGCATCGAATTCCATTTGGAGATTCACGATATCCGACTCCCGCCTGGCCTGCACCCTCCTCCACACCCTCCCCTTCCCCTTCTGCGCACTCTGCTTCCATCACGATCATCTCCTCCTCGGCTGCTCCGACGGCTCCGTCCACTCCCTTCAGGATTCTCACCCCACCCGCCTCCTGCAGACGCCCTCCCTGTCTCTCACTCGCCTCCTCAGCAGTGGCTCGCACCTCCTTCTTCAGGATGCTTCCCACACGCTCTGGACTGTGGATGGCTCGCACTGCACACCCCTCCTCCAGAAGTGCGGGCTGCGCGCCTGTTCCGCCACGACGGTGTTCGGCGTGGAGCAGGGCCGCATGTGAGAGCAGACGCGGGGCGTGAGGAGTAGATGGGCGTGGCAGAATCAACAGCTCACGGAGTTGGCAGTTTCAACCACTGCACGTGATTTCGCACTTCTTGCTCCCGCGACTCTCTGCCTGTTGGAGGAAGGAGGAGAACTCGTTTTGTGTGACACTGCCGTGGAGGTCAAAAACGGGGGGCCGCACACGACTCTGCGCGAGTTGGAGCGGATATCGGATTTGCACGCTCTGTTGACCACTGCTCGTGACGAACACTTTTCCCGCCTTTTTTGGAATCAGCAGACTCGACTTGATTTTTCCAGCATTCCACGACATAAGGTGAGAGAATTGCGTTTAGAAGTGAGCGGTGATGAAGTGCTGTTCACGTTGGACATCTCCCTTCCGCCATCGGTGTCGACGGCAGCATTGGTGGTGGAGGACTTGGCGGGAGAATGTGTGGTGCTTCAGAAGTGGATGCGAGCCGCCTCGGCATCTTTGACCTTCTCTGCATCGATCTGGCGGACTGTGTTCTCTAGCGTGTTTAAAGTGTCTCTGATGCTTGTGGCGAGGAAGAAAGGAGAGTTCCACCCTCCTTTGACGGAGCTGATGGAATGTGGGTGGTATTCGCTGATTGACGTGGGGTTGCCTTTCTTGCGACGGAATGATGTAGATGGTGATCGTATGGGAGCGCTGTCCACAGTACAGATGAATACCCTCTCCACAATGGCTGAAGAGGACATCAAGGGGTTGTTTCCAAAATCGCAGAGTGCATTGAATCCCAAAGTGGATGTGCAGGTCATTCCACGGGGAAAGAGTTTTGTCATGGTGATGAAGAGCATGAGCTCCGAGTCTCTTCTCGCAATGCATATCTACATTCTGCAAAGGATGACATGCAAAATGAAGGACACAGACCAAGGATGGTTCGTGGATGTGCTCAGTCACGAGGAAGAACTGAATGTACTGCTGAAGGAACTGCGGCAGCATCATACAAGCCAAAACTCTGTTGCCGACATGATTCGGCAACGCATTGCAGAACTCGAGCACTTGCTGTCAGTCAACGCAAAGCTGTCCACAATCCTCATGTAACCTATACGCCTCTTTGTTTGAAACAAACAAACGACTAACGCGAGCTTCCCTTCGTGGTTTTGGTCAATGCTCTCTACAACTCAGTCCTCTCCCTATCGCCAACGCAAATCTGCTTCACCTGCTTCCCTAGAATGATATGCGAAGCACCATTCACCGCTCGGTCCACATCCGCACTCGATTCCATCGTGATGTACGCCAGATCGCGCTGCCGGCCCGTCTCGTGGTTCATCGGGAACTTCACCGACACCACCTTCCCGAACGGCGAAAAGTGGTCGCGGATGACCTGCTCCGACACGCGCGGGTCCAAACCGCTCACAAAGATCCGGTTCGTGTCCTCTCTATTCCTCACACGCCACGCCCGCGTCTACTGAGGCTTCGATCGCGACGGCGACCGACTGCGCGACCGGCTGCGCGACCGTCTCCCGCGGTTCTCGCGGCTTCCGCGCCGCTCCCACCCGCGGTCGGCTTTGTCAAACCGACTGCCTCTGTCGTCTCTGTCAAACCGGCTGCCTCTGTCGGCTCTGTCAAACCGGCTGCCTCTGTCGTCTCTGTCGAAGTGACTGGGTCGCTCGTCACGGTCCGGGCGGTCCGGGCGGTCGAAGCGGCTGGGCGGCTGCGTGCTGGGCGCGGGGCCGTCGCGGCGGTCCCAGTTGGAGGCGCGACGCTCCGGACGAGGGTTGTTGTCACGGCGGTCCCAGTTGGAGGCGGGGGGCGGGGGGTAATAGGGGTCATTTGGAGGGTAGGCCCCGTATTGGTTGTAGTAGTCGTAGGGCGGCGCGCGCTTGGGGTCGTAGGGCGGCATGTTGGGGTAGTAAGGTGGCGGCGCGTTGGGGTTGTAAGGAGGCGCCCGCTTGGGGTCGTAGGGCGGCACGGCGGGGTTGTAGGGCGGCGGCGCGTTGGGGTTGTAGGGCGGGTATGTGGGGTCGTAAGGCGCCGCCTTGGGGTCGTACGTAGGTGGAGCGTTGGGGTTGTAGGGTGTTGATTTGGGGTCATAGGGTGTTGATTTGGGGTCATAGGAAGGAGGAGCGTTGGGGTCATAGACAGGCGCGGTCTTTGGGTCGTATGGTGTTGATTTGGGATCGTAAGCGGGAGGAGCGTTGGGGTCGTAGGGAGCAGGTGCCTTTGGGTCGTAGGTGGGAGGCGGCGCATCCTTCAACTCAAAAGGTTGGGGTGTGTTGGGGTCGTAGGGAGCAGGCGCGGTGGCTTCTTTCTCCGCGGATGGAGCGGCCGCGTCGGGCGTGGGCTTGTCTTGCGCTGCGGGCACCGCTGAGGGCAGAACGTAGGCGGAGCTGGGCGTGGCCTCCGCGGCCGTGGCGGGCGCCGGGTAGGCGTTGGGGTTGTAAGGCGGAGCTGCCTTGGGGCCGTAGGCAGGTGGAGCGTTGGGGTCATACGCGGGAGGCGCGTTGGGGTCATAAGCAGGCGGGGCATCCGGACTATACGAGGGCGGGGCGTTGGGGTCGTAAGCAGGAGGCGCTGCCTTGGGGTCGTAGTAGGGATAGGCGTTGGGGTCGTAATAGTTGGGGGCGTTGGGGTCCTGATAGCAGGGCTGTTGGTAGTCGTAAGGGGCGTCGTAGTTGTATGTGTTCGGGTATTGGTTGTAGGCGTAGGGGTCGTAGGACGAGGGAGGGTAGGACGAGGGGGGAGCGGCGGGGGGGGTGTCCAGGGGGTCGTATTCATCTCCGGTGTTTGCCACGAGCTGATTCACCTTGTCATCCGCCGTCTCCTGTGTGTAGGAGTCAGGGTCTATGACTCACGGAACACCGCTGTGCTTACATAACACGTCACGTGACTGAGCAGGAACGACAGTCAGCACCAAGTTGTTGTATTGCAGGGTCCCCTCTCGAAGCAGCTTTTCCGTCTACAACTGATCATAGAAGCCAATGCATACAAGTGCTTCTGATTCAAAGGTAATGAAGCAGAAGTTGCGCAGGAGACCGTTATTGCGATCCTTAGGGAAGATGTGGACAGTCACCTTTCCGACAGAGTTAAAGAACTTGAGAAGATCGGCCTCGTTGCTGTTTGGAGGAATACCGCGAATGAACAGTCGCTGGCACTGTTTTTGCTGTGACGACGACTTCTTGGCCTCGCTAATCTCCGCATCCGCACCTATACCTCAAAAGCAAACGGGAATCCCACCCATGATCTTGCAGGTGCCCTTTCGAATAGCCGCTTCAGCAGAGTATGGATTTTTGAAGATGACATATACGAAGCCTCTCGGCTTGAGTGTATACTGGTCCTTGGGAATAATGACGTTGTCGACCTCTCCAAACTCTGAGAGCGCTTCCTAAGTGATCAGGAAGTGCTTCCAGTGTGATTACTTTGACAATTCTCTCAGTGGCATTCTTGGGAACCTTTCGCACAAATACTTTGCTAAACGAGTATTATCAGTTGGATGTAGCAGTTACTTCATTGTTGAAATGCGTTCCATGTTTGTGAGTTCTTTTCTGAGCAGCGAAGACCCTATCCAATATGTCCCCTATTGTTCACCTCACGGACAACGCTTCATTCTTGAACAAACAGAACAATATTACGTTATAGACAACATAGAAGACTTACAGCTTGATGTTCTTCTTCTCCAGAATCTCGAGGATACCATTAGCGCAG
>OIWT01004728.1_pt1 | contig 10671 bp, 10 predicted proteins | sample 1587701 | NCBI WGS metagenome assembly OIWT01 (sample SAMEA3888904, study PRJEB22519) | human gut metagenome | biome: human gut; feature: human-associated habitat; material: faeces | place: Denmark | collected 2009 | reverse complement strand
ATCTTCGGCGACGAAGAAAACAACTTTTCTGTCACGCGGGTCATTGAAATTTCGGCAGATAACAATGGTCCGGACAAGCTGTCCTTTCATTTTTTAGAGATCAAAGCAGATTGCGGCTGGGCAGTCAATAGTGATACCTACGATAATATTCTGCTCATAGCGGATTATAGCAGCGGAAAAGTTTATGACGAGTTTACGGTGGATGATGACTGGCAGAACAAAGAAAACTCCATGGAGCAGCAGATTTGGGTATTGCGGCATAACATTCTGAACAGCGATGATTATGACGGCGGCATCATCCTAACTGATTCCGAAACACGCACAGAGCTTTCCGAAAGCGAAATTGCGAAAATCAATCAGGCGCTGAAGCAATAAAACGTATAGAAGGAGCGAGACAGATGTCCCGCTCCTTTTTCTCTGTTCGCAAGGGTTTGCCGTTATAAATGCGGTCAAATAGCCTGCTTCGTTAGTTCGTCATGTCGATACGCTTGTTGTGAAGTCCATTAACCGCTTGAGGCGCAAGAAACCCGTCAGCCGTCTCTCGCCTTGGAGCGGACAGCTGCAAAAAAAAGAGGAAGCGGTTTTGTTCCCGCATCCTCTCTTTTTGCTTATCTTACGGTGAATTACTTGTCGAAGTAGCGGTTCAGCAAACCGTTGAAGGCGCAGCCATGGCGAGCTTCGTCCTTGGCCATTTCATGCACGGTGTCATGAATGGCGTCATAGCCCAGCTCCTTGGCACGCTTGGCCAGAGCCAGCTTGCCGGAGGTGGCGCCGCTCTCCGCCGCGACGCGGACGGAAAGGTTTTCCTTGGTGGAGGTGGAAACTACTTCGCCCAGCAGCTCGGCAAACTTTGCTGCGTGCTCTGCCTCTTCAAAGGCGATGCGCTTGTAAGCTTCAGCAACCTCGGGGAAGCCTTCGCGATCCGCCTGACGGCTCATCGCCAGGTACATGCCGACCTCGGTGCACTCGCCGGAGAAGTTCTGGCGCAGACCCTCGACGACTTCGGGATCCAGACTCTTGGCCACGCCGATGCGATGCTCATCCGCCCACTGGATCTTGTTTTCTTCCAGCAGATTGAACTTGGACGCCGGTGCGTTGCAGTGAGGGCAGAACTCAGGAGCCTTGTCACCCGTATGAATGTAACCGCAAACAGAACATACCCACTTCATTTTCATTACCTCCGCAATGTTTATTCTTTTTCGTTTGGCGGGGCTTTTCTTTTGCCGTCCGCCTTGATGATTTATAGATAAACGCATTTGTGGAAGTTGAAACACAATTTCATAAAAAATTTTTAGGCCATGCGTTCCTTCATCAGGCAGGCCAGTTCCTCGGCATAAGCGGAGATCACTGCTTCATCCGGGCCTTCCAGCATGACGCGCACCAGCGCCTCGGTGCCGGAGGGGCGCACCAGCACGCGGCCCTGACCGGAGAGCAGCCCCTCGATGGCAGCGATCCGATCCATAATAACCGAATCTTCGCGGTAGAGATATTTCTTCTCCCCGGCGCACTTGACGTTCACCAGCACCTGCGGCAGATGCTGCATCTGATCGGCCAACTCGGCAAGGGTTTTTCCGGTTTCGGTCATAACCTGCATCAGGTGCAGCGCCGTCATAATGCCGTCACCGGTGGTATTGTCCTTGAGGAAAATGACGTGGCCGGATTGCTCTCCACCCAGCACATAGCCGTTTTCCAACATGTTTTCCAGCACATAACGGTCGCCTACCGCCGTGCGTTCCAGACGGATATCCGCCTGCTTGAGGGCGATATCCAGCCCCATATTGCTCATGACGGTCGCTACGCAGGTGTTGCCCACGAGAAGTCCCTTTTGCTTTAAGAAGCTTCCGCAGATCACCAGCATTTGGTCGCCGTCTACAATGCGGCCCAGATTATCCACTGCAATCAAACGATCGGCGTCACCGTCAAAGGCCATGCCGCAGTCTGCATGGTGTTCCATTACCGCCTGCTGAAGCGACTCCGGCTTGGTGGAACCGCAGTCGGCGTTGATGTTCATGCCGTCAGGCTCCGCGTGAATGGTGATGACCTCCGCGCCCAGCTCGTCAAAAAGCACCGGGGCAATGGCCGACGCCGCGCCGTTTGCGCAGTCGAGCACAATTTTCAATCCCTTGAGGTCGCAGCGGCACTTGGCTTTGAGCAGGTCGAGATAGGTTCGGCGCATCTCCGGGCGGGCTTCAATGCGGCCGACGTCCTTTCCTTCGGGCGAAGGCACGCCCGCGCAGCCGCTGCGGATGATCGCTTCGATCTCGTCCTCCAACGCATCAGAGAGCTTATAGCCCTCTCCGCTGAAGAATTTGATGCCGTTGTATTTGGCGGGATTGTGGGATGCGGAGATCATGACCCCGGCATCAGCATTCATCTCCCGATTAAGCATCGCGATGGCAGGGGTCGTAATCACGCCCAAATCCACCGCATGCGCGCCGACCGAGCAGATGCCCGCCATCAGCGCGCTCTTGAGCATATCGCCGGAGATGCGCGTATCGGTGCCGACGAGCACTGTCGGCCTGTGCGTGCCGGAGATCAACACCTGCGCGCCCGCGCGGCCCAGCTGATAGGCCAGCGTGCAATCCAGTTCCGTATTGGCAATTCCTCTGACACCGTCGGTGCCGAACATTCTAGGCATATCTGGTTTCCTCCCGAAAAAATCCGTCTTTTTCCACTATCCTATTTCTATGCTGTTTAAGTCCGCCTGAACCATTGCCGCTGCGACCGCGCCGTCCGAAGCGGCGCAGATCACCTGACGCAGGGGCTTCGTGCGGATATCCCCCGCAGCATATACACCGCGCACGCTGGTTCGGGTGTCCTCACCGGCGATGATATAGCCCTCCTGAAGCGCCAACTGCCCGGCCAGCAGCTCGGTCTGCGGAACTGTGCCCACGGCGACAAACAACCCCTGCGTTCGGAATGCGGATTCCGCCCCGCTGAGGGTATTTTGCACGACAATTTCTTCCAGCTGCTCTTCTCCCCTGAGGGCTTTTACGACGGTATGATAGAGTATTTTCACATTGGGCGTCTGCTGCACGCGGCGAACAAGCGCTTGCGCGGCGCGGAAGCTGTCGCGGCGATGAATGATTGTAACTTTCGATGCAAAACGCGCCAGATACAGCGCATCCTCCATTGCGGTGTCGCCGCCGCCCACAACGCAGACCTCTTTGCCGCGGAAGAAGGCGCCATCGCAGGTTGCGCAATAGGAAACGCCGCGACCACGCAGACGTTCCTCCTCCGCCAGCCCCAACGGGCGTGGTGTTGCGCCCATGCACAGCACCACGGTGCGCGCGTCAATGCGCTTTCCTCCGGCGATTGCATATCGTTCGGTATCCGTCAGGTGCAATTCCGTGATTTCATCATAACGGATTTCCAGCCCAAGCTTCTGCGCCTGTTCGGCCATAGCCATGGAAAGCTCCGGCCCGCCGATTCCATCCGGGAATCCGGGGTAGTTTTCAATCCAATTGGTTGTCGCGGCCTGACCGCCGCAAAACTGTTTTTCATACAGAGCGCAGGAAAGCCCCGCGCGCATCAGGTAAATTCCGGCGGTAAGTCCGGCGGGTCCGCCGCCGATAATCAGACTGTCCAGCATTCGCTTTTTCTCCTTCGTTCAGCTTTTCCACCCTCTATTTTACCCGAAACGCGAAAAAATGAAAAGAAAATTGTGCGTTTACTCTGCATTCCAATGCGCTGCCAGCGTCTTGAGCATTGCGGATAGATCACTTTGCGCGCTCCGGGAGCTGTAATCCATACGGCAGACCATGTCGCCCTTGATCGCAAGCGCTTCCAGATCGCCGCAAAGCCAGGCTTCATCCAGACCATTGATTTCAACCGGCTTGAAGTCGTCGGGACTGCGGGCGAAGGTTGCGTTGCACATCAGCTTTTGTGCAAATCGCTTTGCGGCCTGCGGCGAGTGCAGTTGATAAATATCTTGATAAACCCATACCGTGTCGTCACCGTTTTCGACGCACTCATAGGTTTTCCAAACACGCGCATTCAGACTTTGCATGGAGAACAGCGTGCTGTCATTGTTGTAGGTCACAGAGCGTTCTCCATCGAAACCTGCTTCGCTCAGGAGAAAATAGGGGCCGTCAGAGACTTCCGGCAAAAGAATTTTACATTCTCCGCGCCACTGGATCAGCGCGCCGATCCCGGAAAATACAAGGCAGATTGCCAGCACCGCCGTAATGATCTGATAGACGATGTGGCGGCGGGGCGAATGGTCGAGCGGCTTGCCGCGCTTGAGCCTGCGGCAGAGCAGCATCGTGCGGATCGTTCCGTAAAGCATTTCATAAACGGCAAGAAGCACAAATGCGGCATAGAATAAGACTGCGGCCGTTTCTTCCACCCAGCCCACCACAAAATCCGCAGCAAAGCGCTGCAAGGTTTGAAAAGAGCTGACGGAGGAAAGCCCGAAGAGCATTGCGGCATGGAACCCAAGGATCATAAAGGCAACGATCCAGCCAACCCAATAGCTCCGCTTCAGCGCTCGGAAGGTTGCTGCCTGCTGCCGCGGGTCGGAATAAAATTCCGGCGCATCGCTGCCTTCCGGTGCGGAAAAAACATGCACCAGGCCATTTTCGGCAGTCAGTTTCCAGCCGCATTCTTCATAAAGCTGAATCTGTTCTTCCGGCAGGCTCTGGTCGTCGTCCAGAAAATGCGGTGAGGACAATTCGATTCTGTATTTTCGCTGCTGCGGCTTGCCTTTGCGGAAACGGCTCAGGTAAGCGCCGCGCTTATCCAGAAGCCAGCCGCGCTGCGCCATTCGGCCGTAGAACTGCTCATTTTCTCCTATGGCGTATTCGCCGGGATGAAACCGATAACACCTTTTCATGCTCTCTCCCCCAATTCCTTTCCGTCCCGCACCATCTGCGTCAGTCTTTTGAATTCTGCGTCCAGCGCCTCTTTGCCCGCGTCGGTGATGGCGTAGGTTTTGCGGCGCGCGTCCTGCTCCTCTAATGTAATCCAGCCCTCTTTTTTCATGCGGTTGAGCACACCGTAAAGCGTGCCCGGCCCCATCTCCATGCGCCCATGAGAGATTTCGCGGATTCGCTGCATCATCCCGTAGCCATGCCCCGGCTCCAACAGCGCCAGCAGAATATAATACATGGCTTCCGTCATCGGCTGCACCGATTCCACAGGCATCCCTCCTTATTATGTCACGCGATATATCGCGTGACATAATAATAGCAAAAGAGCAAATAAAAAGCAAGCCCCGCTTTTTGCGAGGCTTGCCTGATTATTCGGCTTTGAGCTCCATGCTGCCGGTGAAATTTTCGGCCACGACGCACAGGTAATTGCTGCCGGCCGGGAGCGCCAGCTCACCGGTATATGTTTCTCCTTCCCGGCAGAGCACCAGCGGATCTTTGTCCACCGAGCGGAATTCCAGCCGAGCGGATCCCTTTTCACCGGACAGCGTGCAGGTGATCGTGACGCTTTCCACCGGCGGCGTCAGGGATGTTCCGCCGAAGATGGCTTCCTGTCCGGAAAAATCGTCATATGCCGCTAGATAGGTTCCGGTGTAGTGGTTGACTCCGAAACAGCGTTCTCCTTTCAGTGGGCGTGAGAAGATTAAGGCACGATCCTCAAAGACACCGATGAAAGCTACAGGTTCTCCTTTCAGTGGGCATGAGAAGATTAAGGGCAAATCCCCCAACGCCTGCGTGCCCTTGTTATAAATGTTCAGCGCCGCTTCTTTACTGCATCCGCAGGCGAAAATCGCGAGCAGCACGCAAAGCATCCAAATCAACAGCTTCTTTTTCATGGTCAGAATCCTCCGTCCTCGCGCTCTGAGGTGCGCTCGCGAACGATATGCTGCGCGCCCCAGCAGGTAGCCAGGAAGTATCCGCCGTAGATCACGACGATGAAAAAGGCAATGTAAAGCACCGTACTGACCAGATTGAATTTGCCAAGGCTGGTCAGCGTATCAAATACGACGTAAAGCCCGACGCAGGAATGTACGATGGCGAGCGCCAACGGCATGCCAAAGTAGAGGGCAATCTGCCGTGTGATGGCAGACGAGATCATTTTCTCATCTGTGCCGATGCGGCGCAGCAGGCGATAGCGCTCCTGATCATCGCTGGACTGAGAAAGCTGCTGAATGGCCAGCACAGCGGCGCTGGCAACGAGAAACACCAGCGCGATATAGATGCCGATAAACATGATTGTGCCGTAACTGCCGACGTTGCTCGCATAAAGATCGTTCCGCGTTTCCCAATAGATTCCGTAATCCTTATCACTGTGGAGAACGCTGATTTGACGGGTCAGTTCCTGCACGCGGGCATCGCCGACTTCATCCGTCATCCCTTCCGGGTAATCGAGCACCAGCGTGTAGGCCTGTGCCGGATAGTTCGTCAGCAATTTTCCAGGGACGATGAGCAGCGCCTCGACGGATAGCGAACCTTCCGTTCGCATAGGCTGGTCGATGACCTTGCCTGTCACAAGCGGTGTGCCGGCAAGGGTGAGCCCTGCACCATCCTTCTGCGCCGCTTCAAACATCTGCATCAGCGGCGTAAAGGTGGTATAAACCGCGAACTGTCCATCCGGAAGATCCAGCTCCGGCAACCCGGCGCGCCGCATGCACTCGTTATAATCTTCCAAGCTTACTGCCAAGAAGCTTTGCCCCGTTTGCGCATAATCCGCCACACGGTAATCGGGCAAATAGCGTGCATAAGGCGTTGTGAGCGTATCAAAAAGCGTGTCCGTGCGATAAATCGGGTATTGATAGGCTTTTTTCAGCAAATCCTGCGCACCGAGCGTTTCGATGTCCGCAAGGATGTCGCCTTCGGCCCGAATCGTCGCGTCAAACGGCGCGGACCGGCGGAAGTTATCCGCAATGGCGCCGTTCATGCCCAGGGCCGAGCCCATCGCCCCGATGGTGAGGAACAGCATCAGGCACACCATCGCCATGGAACCAAAGGTCGTCCCCAATTTGCTGGTGAGCTGGCGCAGCACGAACATATTGAGATGGCGATAATAAAACCCCTTCCACAGCTGCGCACCCTTGAGCAGGAAGCCGGAAAGCGACAGGAAGAACAGCAGCGTGCCCACGCAGCCCATGACAATGATGAGGAGCAGCGAAAGATCAACGGAATAGAGTTTTACCTTGCAGATCCACGCATAAGCGCCGCCCAGCAGCGCGGCGGAGAGCAGGAACAGCAGCACGCTGATCCACAGATGCCGCATGATGAACGTGCCCTCGTTGCGGCGATTGGCCTGTAAAAGTTCAATGAGCTTGGCCTTGGAGATGCTCACCATGTTCAGCAGCCCGACCACCAGGAAGATCACGGCGAAGTTTTGCAGCGTTTTGAGTAAGCTGGACACTGAGATGACGAAGTGATAGTTAACCACCTCGACATGATAGAGCTTGGAAGCGACGACCGAGAGCATCTGGCTCAGCAGCAGCCCCAGCGCAAGTCCCGCGATCAGAGAAAGCACGCCGATGATCAGCGTTTCCACCAACAGCATCAGCGCAATGCGGCCGCGCTGTACGCCCATCATAAGATACAGACCAAATTCTTTTTTTCGCCGACGCAGTAAAAAATTATTGGCATACAGGATCAACCCCGCCAACACGACGGCAACGATGATCGAAACAATTTCCACTGTGCGCAACATAAAAGAAACCATGCTGCTCTGCTGTGAGGTAAAATCCAGCATGACCTGTTGGCTGTCCATGGAATTAAAAACATAGAAAATACATACGCCAAAGGAGAGCGTCAAAAAATAGATGGTATAATCCTTCAAGGATCGCAACACGTTTTTGAGGGCGAGATTATAGAACATTGCTCATGTCACCCCCAAGCAGCGTTACCACCTCGATGATCCGCTCAAAGAAGGTCTTGCGGTCCATCTCCCCACGGATCAGCTCGTTGAACACGCGGCCGTCCTTGATGAAGAGGATTCGTTTGCAGTAGCTGGCGGTGAAGGCGTCGTGCGTCACCATCATGATGGTTGCGCCGAGGTTGAAATTCAGTCGTTCAAAGCTCTGCAAAAGCAGCCGCGCCGCTCTGGAATCGAGCGCGCCGGTAGGTTCGTCCGCTAAAATCAGCTTCGGGTTGTGGATGATGGCACGCGCACAGGCTACGCGCTGCTTCTGCCCGCCGCTCATCTCATAAGGATACTTTTTGAGCACATCGGTGATATCCAGCGTCTCTGCCACCATTTTAACGTGCTGGAGGATGGCTTTGGGCTTTTCACCCATGATGGTCAGCGCAAGCGCGATGTTTTCATAGGCCGTCAGCGTGTCCAGAAGGTTGAAATCCTGAAACACGAAGCCCAGTTCTTCCCGCCGGAAGCGCGCAAGCTCCGCCGGGCGCATTCTCGTTACGTCTTTTCCGCTCACCAGAACCTGGCCGGAAGTCGGCGAATCAATGGTCGCTACGCAGTTCAGCAGCGTGGTTTTGCCGCTGCCGGAAGCACCCATGACGCCGACAAACTCGCCCTTTTGTACCGTGAAGGTGACGTCGTTCAGCGCACGGGTGGAGTTGCTTCTTCCCCCGTAGATTTTATTCAGCGAATGGACCTCGAGTACTTTTTCCATAGCGTTACCGCCTCCTTTTGATGCTCCGAGTTTACCAGAGCCGCCGGGGTTGTGCCATGGATTTACCTTACCCGCAGCTTACATTTTTGTAAGGTTGTATTCGTCGCCCAGTGGAAAGCAAAGCGTTATCGTCGTGCTTTCGCCCGGCATGGAGGCTGCTTCCACCGCGATACTCATCTTATCGCAGAGCTTCCGAACGATATACAGCCCCATACCGGTGGATTTTCCGAGCTTTCGACCGTTTGCGCCGGTAAAGCCTTTTTCAAAAACGCGGGGCAAGTCCTGCGCCGGAATGCCCAGACCGTTATCCCGAATGCGCAGCAGCACGGCGTTGGTGCGCATTTCCGCACGGAAATCGAGCTGCGGCGCTTGACGGCGATATTTGACGGCGTTGCTGATCAACTGCCCCAGTATAAACTCCATCCAGGTGGCGTCCGCCATCACCACGGCGTCCAATCCCTGCTGCGAAATGGAAAAGCCCGCTTCGATCAGCGAAAGCGAATTCTGGCGCAGCGTCCGACGCACAAGCTCCTCCAGCCGGACGGGACGAATGCGAAAGTCCTTTTCCAAGCTTGCTGCCCGCGCATAATAGAGCACCTGCGTGATATAATTTTCCATCTGCGTCAGCTCGCGCGCCAAACGATCCCCATCTTCTAAGGGGTGGTTTTCGAGATAGAGCTTTGCCGAGGCGAGCGGGGTTTTGATCTCATGCACCCAGCTCTCGATATACTCCCGGTATTCGCCGGAAGCCCGTGCGTTCTGCGCCAAGGCATTCTGCCGCGCCAGATCGAGCTTTTCCACCGCATCGTAGAGCGCACGCCCTTCGGCAAAACCCGGCGGGTCAATCAGGTTCAGGGGCGCGTTTTGATAAAGGTTCTGTTCCAGCCAACGATCCATGTCGCGGTAAAACATGAATTTCCGCACAAAATCCACCGCAAGGGCGATCAGCGCCATCAATGAATAGAGCAGCACGGCAAAGAGCGCTGCATCCCGGCTGGTTCCTGTGCCGATCAGCAACACATAGGACAACACGCCTGCGACCGTCAGCAGCAGGAAGTACGGCAGCTTGTCCAGCAGATATCCGCGCAGCTTCATACCATGTACCCCTGTCCGCGGCGCGTCATGAGAAAATCCGTCAGACCGATGGATTCCAGCTTGCGGCGAAGGCGGTTGATGTTTACCGTGAGCGTATTGTCGTCTATAAACTCGTCGCTTTGCCACAGCGCATCCATGAGCTTGGTGCGGGATACAATACAGCTCGGACTTTGCATGAGGACGTGCAGAATTCTCTGTTCGTTTTTCGTCAGCTCTACGGTGTTTCCCGCAAATTCCAGTGTACCTCGAGTGAGATTCAACACCGCCCCGCGATGGGTCAGCACATTTTCCTGCACGGGCGCGCTGCGGCGCAGCACGGAAGCAATGTGTGCCAGCAGAATCTGCATATTAAACGGCTTGGTGACATAATCATCTGCGCCGAGATTCATGCTCATCAGCTCATCCATCTCGCTGTCCCGGCTGGTAATCATGATGACAGGGATTTCGCTGGCTTTACGCAGCTCACGGCAAATATGGAATCCATCATACTGCGGTAAATTGATATCCAGCAGCACCAGATCCGGCTTCTGCACTGCGATATCCGCCGCAACATTTGAGAATGACCGGGTGAAATCCGCCTCATAGCCGTACTTTCTCAATATAGCGCAGAGGTCCTGCGCCATGGGCAGGTCATCCTCGCAGACGAAAATATGGGCGCTCATTCCCATTTCTCCCACACGTCCGGGCAATACCCCACCGTAGCCAACCGGCCGTTTCGCACAATCGGCCCCTTGATCAGGGACGGATTTTCCAGCAGCTGTGTGCGAATCATGTTTTTGTCGCTCATGAAGCGCACAGCAGATTCCGCATATTTTTTATTTTCCGTATCGATCATGTTCATCAGACCGATCTGCGAGGCAACGGAATCAAACTCCTTCGGACTCATGCCCTTTTTTACCAGATCAACAGACTGAAAACGGATGCCGCGCTCCTTGAACCAGCGCTGGGCCTTTTTGGTGTCAAAGCTCTTGTTTGTGCCGAAGATCTGGATGTTCATGGCCATTTTTTCCCCCCCCGCAAAATACATTTTTTTC
>OIWT01004727.1_pt1 | contig 10671 bp, 8 predicted proteins | sample 1587701 | NCBI WGS metagenome assembly OIWT01 (sample SAMEA3888904, study PRJEB22519) | human gut metagenome | biome: human gut; feature: human-associated habitat; material: faeces | place: Denmark | collected 2009 | reverse complement strand
GTAGGGGACATAGGCACATCCAGTTTCTATCCCCCCCACCATATGACTACTGGAGAAGGAGGAGGAATCTACACCAAGAGCCCTCTCTTACACAAGATCATCCGTTCATTCAGGGACTGGGGAAGAGATTGCTCCTGCCCTTCTGGAAAAGACAACACATGTAACCATAGATTCGACGGACAGTATGGGGAGCTTCCTATAGGATACGATCACAAGTACGTATACTCCCATTTCGGCTATAATCTAAAGGCCACCGACCTGCAAGCAGCAATCGGGTGCGCTCAAATAGATAAATTCCCCTCGTTTATTGAAAAAAGAAAGTATAATTTCAACAGGCTGAGAGAAAAACTTGATTGCGTTTCCGATAAATTGATTCTTCCCGAGCCCTTACCTGGAAGCGAACCCAGTTGGTTCGGATTCTTAATAACATGCAAAGAGCATATTTGCAGAAAAAACATAGTAGATCATCTAGAAAACCACGGGATTCAGACAAGGATGTTATTTGCGGGGAATTTGATAAAACACCCTTGTTTCGATACCATAAGAAAAGACCCTGCAAAATACCGCATAATCGGACAATTGGAGAATACCAATAAGATAATGAATGATTCGTTTTGGATAGGGGTATATCCAGGAATGACCGATCCTATGATCGACTGCATGGCAGATACGATAATCGAGGCTCTGAAATGAGAGTCAAAGTATCAGATTTCATAGCAGATGAGCTTGTCAGATATGGAATCACCGATGTTTTTACAGTCGTCGGAGGAGGTGCGATGCACCTCAACGATTCATTCGGACACAATCCCGGACTGAAGTGCACATACAACCATCATGAACAAGGTTGTGCAATAGCCGCAGAAAGCTATGCCAGATTAAACAATAGAATGGCCCTCCTCTGTGTCACTACAGGACCTGGCGGCACAAACGCCTTAACAGGGGTGGTCGGAGGATGGCTCGACTCCATACCCATGATTGTGATCTCGGGACAAGTACGTTATGATACTACTGCCCGTAGCACAGGATTACCCCTCCGTTCGATGGGAGATCAGGAATTCGATATAACTCGCGCAGTATCTTCGATGACAAAATACTGCGAGATGGTCATCGAGCCTAGAAAAATAAAATATTGCCTTCATAAAGCACTGACTCTCGCATCAAATGGGCGCCCGGGACCTTGCTGGCTGGACATACCCCTGGATGTGCAGGGCGCATATGTAGAGACCGATGACCTTGAAGAGTACGATCCTTCGGAGTATATCGGGAGCTTACCTCTTTCGATAGACGATTCAATCGTTGATAAAATTCTAGAAAAGATAAGCACATCCGAACGCCCCGTATTCTATGCTGGCAACGGAATACGCCTAGCTGGAGCATATCCTATTTTTGAAAAAACAATACGCAGACTGAACATTCCCGTCGTAACAAACTGGGACAGTGTCGACATGATACCGGACAATGACCCGCTTTATGCTGGTCGCGGCGGAAGTCTGGGCGACAGAGCAGGAAATTTTGCCGTTCAGAATAGTGACCTCATACTATCGGTAGGGAGCAGACTCAGTCTGAGACAGACTGGATTCAACTGGGACAAATGGGCACCCAACGCCTACGTAATAATGGAGGATGTCGACGAGGCGGAACTTAAAAAACCTACACTACATGTAGATATGCCCTTGAATGTAGATGCGAAGATCCTTCTTCAGAAATTATTGGATAGGTCAGAAGACAAAGTATCCAAAAAAGAGAAATGGATCGAACAGTGTCAAACTTGGAAATCAAACTACCCCGTTGTTCAGAAAAAACACTATGATGACCCAGACATGTGCAACCCGTATTGCTTCATGAAAGAACTAAGCAGGAGACTGCCGGAAGGATCCGTGACCGTAGTCAGTAATGGAACTGCATGTGCTGTCGGCAGCCACGCCTTTGAATTCAAGAAAAATCAGCGCTTTATCGTAAACTCAGCAATAGCAAGTATGGGCTACGGACTCCCCGCATCGATTGGTGCATGCATAGCCAACGAATACAAAGACACGATATGTCTTGAAGGAGACGGCAGCATAATGATGAATATCCAGGAGTTACAGACCGTCATAACCAATAGACTCCCCATAAAGATATTCATCATAAACAACGAAGGATATCACTCGATAAGGATAACCCAGACGAATCTTTTCAATAAGAATTTCTGCGGCATCGGGAGACAATCAGGAGATCTGGATTTTCCCTCGTTTGAAAAAATTGCATATGCTTTCGGATACCCATACTATAAGTTGAGCGACAACACTGAAATGAGCAAACTGGATACAATCCTGTCTGTACCGGGACCTCTCATATGCGAGGTGTTTGTAAACACCAAACAAACATTCGAACCAAAGTCTGCGACTAAGAAACTTCCAGATGGTACGCTCTATTCACCCCCTCTGGAAGACATGGCACCATTCTTGAGCAGAGATGAACTTGAAAAGAACATGTATCCTAAAGAGGCAAAATGAGGATAGCGTTAACTGGACCGACCGGAGCGATTGGCTCCGATACCATAAGGTTGGCAATTTCAAAAGGATATGAAGTCATAGCAGTAGTTAGACCTGGAACGGACAGACTGGGAAATCTGCCGAAATCTGACAAAATACGCATAATCGAGTCAGACATTTCAGATTACGACAAAATAGATATATCCGAAAAATGCGACATATTCATTCATCTGGCATGGATGAATACATTTGGGAATCAAAGGGATGACGTATATACTCAAACAGCCAACATCCAATATTCGCTGGATGCAGTAAGATTGGCACACAAATGGGGCTCGACGTCATTCATAGGGGTCGGATCCCAGGCAGAATACGGCATTAAAAATGAAAAATTGAACAGCTCTACACCTATAGATCCTCAGAGCGGATACGGGGTCGCAAAATACGCTGCTGGAAAACTTTGTAAAATTTTGTGCGAACAACTGGGAATGAGATTCAATTGGGCTCGTATTCTGAGTACATATGGCGTGTACGATGCGGAACATACCCTTATAATGTATTTGATAAACACATTACTCGACGGCAACATCCCAGAATTGACAAAATGCGAACAAAAATGGGATTACATATACTCCAAGGATGTTGCAACGGCCCTGCTTTCTATAGGATCCAGAGGAAAGAACGGGAAAACATACTGCGTCGGGAGCGGAGAATGTAGGGAGCTCAAGGATTATGTAATCGAATTGAAAAACATAGTGAATCCTGGCTCCGAGATAAGATTCGGAGCGAGACCATATTACGCCCATCAGCCCATGATGCTATCTGCAGACATAAGTGAATTGAGAGAAGACACGGGTTTCGTACCAGCATATACATTTTCAAAAGGTATCCAAGAGATTTTAGACCATATTAAAACATCCAGAAAACGTGATCGATCAAATACGGGATTAAAATGAAGACAATATCAGTCCTAGTACCCACATACAATGAAGAAGAGAATGTATGCCCACTCTCGAAAGCGATCATAGGCCAGATGGAATCACTCAAAGAGTATGATTATGAATTGATATTCATAGATAATGATTCGCATGACAGTACCCGTGAAAAAATAAGAGAACTTTGTTCTGAAAATACTAAAATAAAAGCAATATTCAATGCCAAAAATTTTGGGCAATTTAATTCTCCGTATTATGGAATCCTCCAAGCAAATGGTGATTGTGTCATCGCCATGTGCGCAGATTTTCAAGACCCTGTGGAGTTAATCCCTCAATATGTAAAAGCATGGGAAGAAGGGTACAAGATCGTCCTTGGACAAAAAATATCCAGTAAAGAGAGCAAAATGGTATACAGATTCAGACAAGCATACTATCGGTTCATGAAAAAACACTCCGAAATAGATTTTCTAGAACAAGTAACCGGATCGGGACTGTATGACCGCGAGTTCATCGAAGTTATGAGAAAAATAGATGACTCGGAACCATTCCTGAGAGGAGTGGTAGCCGAAATGGGCTATAACATCAAACTAATCCCATATGAACAACCCAAAAGACGTGCAGGAAAATCAAGCAACAATATCTTCAAATATTATGACGGAGCCGTTCAAAGCATCACAGCATATACAAAAATAGGCGTAAGGGCAGCAGTGGTAGCGGGTTCGATATTCACAACCCTGAGCGTGATCTCCATAATAGCAACCGTAGCATATAAACTCCTAAATTGGGACTCGTTTAGCATATCAGAATACTGGATTCAACTTGCGATATTACTTGGAATATCCCTCCAAATCCTATTCATAGGCATTGTGGGGGAATATGTACTAGACATCAACAAACATGTCCGGAAAAGACCACTGGTTGTAGAGTCCGAACGCATTAATTTCAATCAGAATTAAACATTAACTGTGTAAAAAACATACAACTGAACGAACATTACGACTGCCCTTGACTTGAGAATACAACGGCCGGAATGTACAATTCAGATTATAGCTGAAGAGATGAAAAGATGACATATTCTGTACTAATCACTGGTGGAAGCAGAGGTATCGGAAAAGCAACATCAGAGATTTTCATTAAAAACGGATATGATGTTAAAACCCCGCCTAGATCTGAACTTGATCTATTGTCAAGAGAGTCTATCAACAGATATATTCAATCTCAACCTGAAGGATTCGACATCATTATCAACAATGCCGGCCTGAATGAGATTCACAACATCGGAGAACTGAATATATCTGAACTTGATGACATGATTTCCGTAAATCTCGTAGCACCATATCTGATTACAAATGGATTTATTAAAAAAATGGTCGAGAGGGGATTCGGACGCATAGTCAATATCGCATCGATATGGTCCATTGTATCTAAACCTGGCCGTTCGGTATATTCTGCTACCAAACGCGGCATCCATGGGCTGTCCACCACCCTGGCTCTGGAATACGGTCAGTATGGAATACTGTCAAACACTGTATCCCCAGGGTTCACCCTGACAGACCTTACAATAAAGAACAATAGTCCTGAAGAAATAGAGAAGATTTCTTCAACTATTCCGATTAAAAGAATGGCTAACACCGAGGAGATTGCAAAGGCGATATATTTTGTCGGCTCTGCGGAAAATACATACATAACTGGTCAGAACATAGTCGTGGACGGTGGTTTCTCATTACAATGAAAATAAAATCATATCGCAGAGAGTATACAGTAACATTTTCTGAAAACACAGATTTTATCGAACCACTGATACTCGGAGACAACACGTACGTTATCGCGGATGAGAACATCATCAAACTCTATCCAGAAATACATAAAACCGTACTCAAACAGCACCACACGATAATACAAGCTACAGAAGAGAACAAGACTTTGGAAACGGCTGAACACATCATAGACGAATTAATCGGAATGGATTCCAGGAAAAAAACAAATCTTGTAGCATTAGGAGGAGGAATCATACAGGACCTCACCTGTTTTATCGCCTCGACCATATATCGCGGGATTAACTGGACTCTGGTACCCACCACCCTTCTTGCTCAAACTGACAGCTGTATTGGGAGTAAGTCCTCTATAAACTACAAACAATACAAGAACATAATCGGAACATTTTATCCTCCTACAGAAATCATTATTTGCCCTTTATTCTTGAAAAGTCTGACTAATAGAGACTATTACAGCGGATTGGGAGAAATTGCCAAAATCCAACTCATGATATCGCCGGAGAACTTTTTTAATTTCTCAAAAGACTTGGAAAAGATACTAAAACATGATTATTCAAAAACCATAGAATATATGGAGTCAACTCTTTCATTCAAAAAGAATCTGATAGAATTGGATGAGTTCGATACCGGCATTCGCAATACCCTAAACTTTGGGCATACGTTTGGACATGCGATTGAAACAACTACGAACTATTATGTCCCCCACGGACAAGCCGTGTCAATCGGCATCCTTATTGCTAACAAAATTTCCGTAATGAATAATCTCATATCTTCAGAATACGAACAGACAGTACGCGTCACACTATATCGTATCATCAGCGAAGAATACAAGAACGGATCAATATTCAATATCGATAAAATCATCAGGTCTATGAAAATGGATAAAAAGTACACGGGAACCCATAACTGTATTCTTCTTACCGAGGATGGTGCAAAAATGTTCAATAATATCCCCGAGAAGGATATAATTCAGGCAATGGAATCCGTCTTCGAATTCTAAATGACACATATTGTCGCATACCAAAAATGAAGAATTTCAACCCTTATCGTAAAGAGACTTGGTCAAGAACCGTATATCCATGGAATTACGATATTCTTTGATTTTCTCGGTAAGCCTTTCGTTGACAACGGAGAGATAAGGATATTGTTTCGATAAATCGAAACTTTTGTCGATATAGTTCTTTTCCAAATCGTCAGTGAATCCATCAAAACCTGCAAGTGATATAGAGCCTACTCCAACCTTGCGAAGGAGATTGAGAAGAATTACCAACGCATTATCCCATATTTCGTCAGACTCAGAAATAAGATTATCAAACCTTACAACAAAATCAAACGGTCTGTCCACAGAAGACACATTGGATGTGGCGATAATCTTTGAACTACATGTTTTCAAAGATGTGAGCATACGGATATATCTTTTAGAATTGCTAACGAATATGAAATCCGCAACAAAATCTTCCGGAACGAAATTAACTGCGATTACAATAGGCCCCTTGTCACTTACATGTTCTTTTATCACATCTCTATCGGTTACAATAGATTTTCCCGGACCGAGTATTACCAAAGACCTTCCTTTGAGGCAGACTTCTAAAGATTCCACATACTCGGGATTGTCAATACTATCCAGCACATACTTCAGATACAATGATTCAATGTATTCGGCATCATACTTCAACTTGGACTCTTCGTTGATCATACCCAAGATATTGTCTACATCTTTTACTGCAAGTGTCTTTTTATCTAAAAGATACTTGACGTAATTCGGGTGACAATCGTTTTTAGCGGCAATATAGAATTGAAGACTGTATCCCCAACGGTGTTGTTCAAAGATTGGCATAATACCAACATCTATCGCTTCAAGAAGCTGATTTATGTCATAATTCTTACCATAGAATTCATTCAAATGCATAGAAAGCAATTCTATTGGTGCATTGCCTGCACTTTTACCCATACCGTACAGCGTCCCGTCGAGTATGACCGTCCTCTCGGAGGGAATTTTCAATACCTCTATAGAATTGGAATATGCTAACTGAAAATTATTATGTGAATGATATCCTATCGCAATACTACGATTCAGATGGTTATCCAACATCTCGAAATAATGGAACACTTGTTCCTTATGCATAAGGCCATATGTGTCTACAATTCCGACAGCAAATGGATTGATACTATTCACGTGGTTTGAAAACTCTATAACATCCTCATCATTATAGGATGTTACTGAAACCATCTGCAAACAAAGTTTGTATCCTTTCTCCATGATTTTTTTACCAAAATTTATCGCATTGTGCATATTCTCTTTTTTGAATATTACACGAATCCCATCAAGAATTGTCTCATCCTTATCCTGTATGCGATCTATTCCGCACGTCCCATAATCAATCATTGCAAAAATCTGAGCGGATTTGTCAGTTGACTTCGAATAGACCTCGTTCAGGGACTGCGTACTGGGCTGGATGGTCCTGTTGAAGTCCACATCCCTGCGTTCGTCTAAAAAACCGATTTCGACGATATCCACATTAGCGTTATTGAGCCTGTCAAATATGTACGTTAACGTACTGTTGCCAAATTTCCAATCATTGACATATCCCCCATCCCTGAGAGTGCAGTCCAATAACTTAATGTTACCACGCATCTAACCAAAAGGTCAACATAATAGAACGATATAATAGTTTATTTACAGCATTTCATTAGGATATACACAAAGGCAATTATGATGAACTATTCCAAACAAATCACCTACAATACATTTGGAACAGTAGTCACACTGTTCTGCCAGTGGCTCATCATAATGTTCATCCCGAAGATCACAGATTTCGCCGAGGCAGGGATATTTGCGGTAGCGATCTCTGTATGCTCCATATTGAACCATATTGCCACATTTTCTCTAAAAGAATTTCAAATATCAGATCAAAACACAAGATATACTGATGCCGATTACAAGTCTGTAAGATTAATAACCATAGCTCTGAGCTTCATCGGAATAATCCCATTCATCTTCGTCTTTGGATATGGTGTCGAAGAGACATTGGTGATCGTTGCATATTTGATATATCGCAACCTCCTCCATTATGCGTACCTGTATTCCGCATCCCTTCAAATTGCTGAAAGACTTGACTATGTGGGCATATGGACCGCTGCTGAAGGATTCGTCAGTTTCTTCTCATTCATGGCAACATATATCTTAACGGGCAATCTGTTTTTATCCACACTTATCATGGCAATCATGGGGGGAGGATTATTCCTCATTTCTCAATACGGCGGATATGTAAAGAATATAAAACGGGAGTCTACGGAGAAATTCAGTTGGAAACACACCAGATCTCTGCTATTGATAGGCGTTCCGTTGTTACTATCCATCCTTTTCCCCACATTCACAACAGCTCTCCCAAAATTAATCCTTCAAGCCCAATGCAGTGATGCGATCGCCGGGATTTTCAGCACATTGTCCACACCTACAATAATCGTACCAACATTGGCAATCTCAGCATTTGCTCCATTCATCGTAATGTTTGCAAAAACAGCCAGATCCGGAGACCTATACACTCTGAGAAGCAAATATTTGAAAATCGTTTTTATACTCCTGGGATTTGGAGCGTTGTGCGCACTGGCATCCATCTTTTTACAGGGGCCCGTATTCGAAAAACTCTACGGAGAAGAGGTGAAGGAATACTCGAAATACTTCGTATATCTAGTAATCGGGATCACATTCTACAGCATAGGTACAGTCGGGACCACAGTTCTTATTACAAAAGATCAAGGAAGGCTGGGCGCCATCTCATCATTCATATCATTCACCATAGGTACGTTAACATGTATGTTGCTAATTCCAGAAATGGAAATTGCAGGGGCGACATACGCCCTCATCATATCGTATGGGGCATATGGAGCAATGATATCTGCATGTGTTTGCATAGCTCCCCTTAAGACCAGGAGAAATAATGAAGAGTAAATATGAATCTATTTACACATTCAAGAGGAATTCTCCGATCCAGTCGAACTGCCTAACGTCCTGGTTCTGATTATGGTCGTAAACCCTTCATAAATCAATACGGCCATTACAACAAGAATCATTACCGACCTGATAACCGGCCAGGGCAACAACATCATTATTGTCGTGAACATCAGCATCGAAATAACATTAGTCTTCGTAAGAGACCTTTCTTCGGCGATGAAGTATACCATCGGTATGAACATGTAACAGAACACGTACATCACACCGGTACTGTAACAAAGAGACATGCAACCGATAGCGATGACGAGCGCCTTCCAATGCTTCATACTCCTATCAAATAGGACCACAAACGCCGATAGGAGAGATATGATGGCAATCACGACCGCTTGCAAGGGACCTACCAAGTCGGTACCGATATACTTTCCAAGACCTGCGATCATATCCTGTATGCTGATCAGAGCATTGCCTGTAGACTCGGATACGTCACTTGTTATGTTGTGCAGGAGCATTAGAATATTTCCGTCAGTAAATGCAAACGGCGCAATGAAAAGAACTGATACAATGACTGCACAAATTACAAATTCTTTGTATTTTCTTTCCCTAAGAATCAAAATAGCCAATAATGCAGGAGCTATCTTTATTCCCGCTGCACAGCCCAATGCAACATATGATACGTATCTGATGACTCTGTTTTCGGACCGATACCCCAAAATGAACATGAAACAGAAGGCAATACACAAAGTTATCGAATTGCCACGGGTTATTGCAAAAATTACCGGTGCTGAGAGTAGAGTCAACAAGAACAATGCTTCGACATGACGCTGACCTATTTTCTCCGATAGAACCTTTTGATAGAACAGATGAATCAGATAGAGACTCAGTATCAGAATAACTAGGAAATACATCATACAGACTTGAGAATCACGCAGATCATAAGCAAGGTCGCGAGTGCCTGTAACTACGGTATATGGCAGTGAAAAACGTCCTATTAAACCATAAAACACCGTGATCAACGGAGGATAGATGATCTCCCAGTAACCGTACTGATCCTCTATACTGTACATCACGCTGTTAAAGAAGTCCATAAGCACTTCAGTATTTTTAAAATACAGGAGTTGATAGAACCAATCACCCTTAGTAAGTACGATGAAAACAAAATCTGCAAAAACTATAGTCGCTAAGATAGTTATCATCAACGTGCAGAGAGGATTTTTTGAATACTCCGCCATGTATTTCGAGTGGAGTGACTGGACCGCCTTTAAACTCATAACCAGCAAGATGATGGGGCCATACTATTAAATTAATCAGCCACCGCCATAAATAAAGATAGTCGGAGAATCGTCAAAAACACACATAGGCATTATCGACTCGTACCCAGCAAAGATTTGGAAAATCCATCTCCACTGAAAAGTAATCCGATCATTTCTCACAATAAATTTCCAAATTCAAGATCACAAGAGTGACAAAGACGGTTATGAACTGAAATCCTCGGCATTTGTAGGTATGTCAATCCGAATTTCCTAACGCTTCGC
>OIWT01004723.1_pt1 | contig 10676 bp, 6 predicted proteins | sample 1587701 | NCBI WGS metagenome assembly OIWT01 (sample SAMEA3888904, study PRJEB22519) | human gut metagenome | biome: human gut; feature: human-associated habitat; material: faeces | place: Denmark | collected 2009 | reverse complement strand
TTCCAGCGCACAAAAGTACAAAAAAAATTGCACAATGGCATCTCTGCGCTGAAAAAAGATGTTATAAATCTTATAAAATGACAGAATTTTAGATAAAATCACAACAATTGATGTCAATATGAGAGTATTGCCGATAGAAAATCCGAAGTATGTCTGGAGCAGCACAACGGGCAGCAGGCACTGCCCTTCTATCGACATGATGAACATCAGCGACTTCATCCATGCCTCGTTGCGACGCCGGCTGAAGAACACCATTCCACACAGCCATTGCAGCAACATCTTCAGGACCACGTACAGAAGGAAGATGCAGAAAAACACTCCTATCACCACATAATGATCTACTATGAACGTGTCGGTGACGTAACGCTGGACATAGAAGAACGTGACTATGGAAAGCAACAGACAAGTCTGAAGCATGAGGAAGAACTGGAAGCGCAGCTCTGTGGATGTCTCTGTGAGCGGTTGGGCGTCGTCGCGGTTGGGACGGAAGAACAAACGTGCCTGGCGGGCCATGAAACTGCGCGACTTTGAGAACGCTATCGCTCCGAAGATGAAGCATGCCAGCAGCAGCGCCGTGATGAGATTGTCGCGGCCAACGCTGTAAGGCACAGGGTCGCCTGCCACGCCCGGCAGTCCGCCATACAGGTCGGGATCGAAGCATGGCTTGCCCGTGAAGTACGACTCACGGTAAAGCGAGTTGAGCGTCAGGTCCTCCATGCATCTCTGCTGCTTGTGTCCGGGCAGCGTGAGTGTGTCGGGCCGGTTGCTCGGAGCCACGATCACCGGCTCGAAGTTTGCGCTCACGGCCGAGTCCTGCTGTGCCGGTGTGGCATCGGCCGGCAGACGGTCGAGCACCGCCTTCACCGTCAGCGGACGCTTATATTTCACGGCTACCGCGTCTTCCTGTGCGCCGGCAGCCTGCATGATGGAGTCAGCCTGCTCTGTTGTCATGACCTTCTGTATGTATGAATAATGTATATTATGAGTTGCGCGGCCGACAATCGACCGCGCCACGCCCTTTCAGCGTCATTTCAGCCCGAAGGCTTCCTTTATCATATCCACCTTGTCGAGCTTCTCCCACGTGAACAGTTCCACCTTGATGGTGCGTGTGGGATGATAGTGACTGGTGAATGTCTTCTCCACAACCTCGTTCTTTCGTCCCATGTGTCCGTATGCGGCAGTCTCAAGGAACATCGGTTGGCGGAGCTTCAGCATGCGTTCTATGGCTTTCGGACGTAGGTCGAACATGCGTCCTATCGCCGCAGCTATCTCGCCGTCGGTCATGTTCACGTGGCTGCGTCCGTAGGTATTGACATATATGCTCACCGGACGTGCTACGCCGATGGCATAGCTTATCTGCACGAGCATCTCGTCTGCCACGCCCGCTGCCACCATGTTCTTGGCTATGTAGCGTGCCGCGTAGGCAGCCGAACGGTCCACCTTGCTGGAGTCTTTGCCCGAGAACGCGCCGCCGCCGTGTGCACCCTTGCCTCCGTAAGTATCGACAATTATCTTGCGGCCGGTGAGTCCGGTGTCGCCGTGAGGGCCACCTATGACAAACTTCCCGGTAGGATTGACGTAGTATTTTATGTCGTCGCCGAAGAGCGCGAGCACCTTTTCCGAATTTATCTGTGCCTTAACGCGCGGCATGAGTATGTTCTTCACGTCGCTCTCTATGGTTGCGAGCATGCGCTCGTCGTCCTCGTCGAACGGGTCGTGCTGTGTAGATACGACGATGGTGGCTATGCGCTGTGGCACGCCGTCGTCCGAATATTCCACCGTAACCTGGCTTTTCGAGTCGGGTCTGAGATAAGTCATCTCCTTGCCCTCCTTGCGTATGTCGGCCAGAGTGCGCATTATGAGCTGCGCGATGTCGAGCGCCACGGGCATGTAGTTCTCGGTCTCGTTGGTGGCATAGCCGAACATCATTCCCTGGTCGCCGGCTCCCTGCTCCTCGTCGTCCTCACGACTCACGCCGCGGTTGATGTCGTCGCTCTGCTCGTGTATGGCGGTCAGTATGCCGCACGAGTCGCCGTCGAACTGATATTCCGACTTGGTGTAGCCTATGCGCTTGATGGTCTTGCGCGCCACGGTCTGCAAGTCGATGTAGGCTTCGGAGCGTACCTCGCCCATGATTACCACCTGTCCGGTGGTGACAAAAGTCTCGATAGCACAATGTGCGTGCTCGTCGTAGGCCAGAAACTGGTCGAGCAGCGCGTCCGATATCTGATCGGCCACCTTGTCGGGATGTCCTTCAGACACTGATTCTGATGAAAAGAGATAGCTCATTTTGTTGTTTTTATTTTATGTGAGGCAAGAACTGCTCCTCACTACCAAACACTATCGCATGGCTCCATCAAACCGATTTCACCGTTTTAGCATTTTTTTCCGTGGTTGCAAGCAGCCAAATTCTTCCACTCCGTTTTACTTATTGTTTTATAATCTTCGCGAAAACGCATGCAAAATTATACATTATTTCCAACATAGACAAATTCTTATTTCTTATTTTTCCTTAACCGCCCGTTATCTTGTATTAAGGCCGCGGAAACGCTGCTCCGGGACGGTCGTCAGACAAGAAACAAAATGTATAAATATGCAATCATACTGTATGAAAAACGAATAAACCTACCCCGTGACCCTCTGAGAATCGTTTATTTGCGAGCAACCGCCTCTTCGGCCGCAAATACGCGAGTTTCGAGAGGTTTGCGCAAGTGCTTGTCAGTCAGCGATTTGCATTTTCCGACAATCCGAAGTGCATCACATGGTATTGCGAAATGGCCTATTTCGCAGTCTGATATGGGCCATTTCGTGCTGCAATATGCCCTATATCGTGCTCTGATTAAGCCCATTTCAGGGTGCAATAAAGCCCATTTCGCAAAACAGTATGGTTTTTCATGCCGTCCGGAAGGGGGAAAACGACGGGGCGTTAAAGAATATTCCGGCCGAAACAGCCCGTTTCGTCGCAATCCGTTTTCTATTTCGCGAAAAATTTTTGTCAAAATCCTTTACTGTCGGAATTGCATAAATATACATTTATGCGGTGACCGGACGTTATCCGGAATGTTCCGCCTGACGATATGAGACAGGCCGTCAGCACCGGACGAAAGGGCACAAAAAAGCCGGACGTCGCATGATGAAAAACGTCCGGCTGTCATAGTCCGCGGCGACATACGCGCCACAGGACTCTGAATTATGTTGCCGCCACGAAATCGCGGCGGGGAAAGTCGCATCAGTTAAGGAACACCAACTTCTTCGGATTCTGTCCGCCTGAGGTGAACTTACCTACATAGTTGCCGTTTGAGTCGAAGTGATAAACGGTGCCGTCACCCCATACATAGTTGGTGATGCAGACGTAGATGTCGCCCGTCAGGTCGCTCACGCTGATGCCGTAAGCGCACGCGTTCTTCATCTCGTCAGGCACGTTCTTCAGCACATTGTCGTTTGTCGCGCCGGTCTTCAGGTCATAAGAGCTTACGGTTGTCGTGCCGGTGTACGGCTGTGTGCTGTAGTCGGTTGTCGTGTTCACAATATAAACCGTGTTGCCGTGACCGGCAATGTTTGTTCCGTGACCTACTTCCGTGCACTCGCCTGTCTTCGGGTCATACACCTGTACAGGGTTGGTGTATTGTGTATAGTCAGCCGAACCGTAGCCGCATATCACAATCTTGCCGCCTGTTGCTATCACGCTCTGCGGGTTGGTCATTATCTCCACCTGCTCGGCTGTGTCAAAACTCTTCTCGTCGATGATTGACAAGCGGTTGTCATATCCCCATCCCGAGTTCACGCAATACACCTTGCCGTCGAGCACAGTCACCTGTTCCGGGTTCTGACCCACCTGGACAGAGCCTTTATACTCGAGCGTGTTGGCGTCGAGACGGCTCACGTATCCACCATAGGATGTGACGTATATGTAGCCCGAACCGGCCGCCAGGTTGCGCACCTGTCCCAGGTCTGCCTTGTCGGCGAACGAGATGCGTGCCTCTTCCTTGCCCACACCGTTGAGCTTCACGACGTAGTTCGAGTTGTAAACCACCATGTACAGATTACCGTTATAGGCTATCACGTCCTGTCCGGTGTCGCCTATCTTGCGGCCGTTCTGTATCTCGTAGATGTCGGTTGTGGTGCTGCCGTAAATCTGGTCGGTGGCGTAGTTGAAGCAGCTGAGGTGTGCGTTGTTCTCGCCATACGAGCCTTCGTTGAGCACAAAGCCGCGGGTGCGGGCCAGTTCAATCTGCGAGCCCTCGTTCTCCCACGACCAGTCGTCATCGTTGTCGTCACAAGCTGTGAACAGAGCGGCCAGTGCCAACATGCACAGAGGGGCCGCCTTCATTCTCAATAGTTTCATTATTTCCATTTCAGTTTTGTTGTTATGTTGTTTATATTGGTTCATATCGTTTTATTGTCCCGTCGTATGTCAGAAACTGACGGTGGCAGTAGCCTCCACCGAACGGCCCGGCATGGGATAGTATCTTATCACTTCGTAGCGCTCGTCGGTAAGGTTGCGCACCGAGACCTGGAGCATTGCCGACCACCGTCTGAACTTCAGTTCGCGCGAGACTGACAGCGTATGCTCAGCATATCCGTCTATCTCATACTCGCGGGTGTTCTGCTGCATGGCGTAACGGCTACCGCACATCTGCACGGTGTAGGCCACATCGAGCCACGGGGTGAGGATGGTCAGCACGGCGTTGCCCGAATGGCACGGGGTGTAGGGTATCTGATTCTTGTAGTAGATGGATGCGGGGTCGGTCACGTCGAGCGCCTCCTGCCACATGTACGACGCGCTGAGCTCGGCGGCAAAACCGTGCAACGGCTCTATGCGCGCGGCCATGGTGGCGTTCAGTCCGTTTATCCTCACGCGGCCGAAGTTGGCCATCTTCCACACGTAGAGCGTCGGGAAAGCCACTATCTTGTCCTTCACGTCATTGTGATAGACGTCGGCCGTGAGTGTGACATAGGCCAGCCAACCCATCCGACGACTCGTCCATGTGAGTCCGACATTATACTCGTCGGCCTTCTCGGGCCTCAGTCCTGTAGTGCCGCTCTGTCCATAGTACAGGTCGTTGAACGTGGGCAGGCGGAACGTGTGCTTATACATCGCCCTGAAATAGAGTGCTTCATTCTTCAGCAGACGCAGCGAGAAAGCAGCCGATGGCGACAGTTGCCGGCGGTCGGCGGGGCGGTCGCCGTGCTCCACATGCTCGGTAGCCCATGTCGCCACGACGTTTGCGCCTATCTCAATACGGCCCGAGGCATAGCGCGCGGCAAGGGCAGTGAGCGACGTCAGGCGGCGCGGGTCGGCAGGATTCTCGGCGTTCGAGCTAAGGGTGTTTACGAAAGCATCCTCAGCCAACGACAGCGACAGGCCCTTGAGCGGGAACCATCCCAGCGTGGCGGAGCCGTAATATTCGCTCTGACGATAGGTCTCGACATAACGCCCGGTGGGATATTTCACGTCGGTATCCGTATAACGGTTCCACGAATTCACGTATTTCGCACGCGCCTCCAACTTCAGCCGGCTGCCGAGATTCTGTCCATATACCGCCTGTGTGAAGAATTCCTCGTCCCACATGCGTTCGTGCGACTTCTTCGTATTATAGAGTATGACGGCTCCGGGCAGTCCGCGCGACGAGCTGAACCACTGCGCCTTCACGTCCAGATGGGCGTCGCGGGGCAACAACGCATATATGTTGGCCTCGCCTTGCCATGAATATATGTCGGTGTTGAAGCGCTTGTCGGTGAGCTTTTCCGAGCCGTTCGGCAGCTCGTATGGATAGCGTCCGTCGGCGCGCATGTATGTTCCGTCGAGCGAGAACATGAGTTTCTCGTTCAGTCTCTGCCAGTAGCGCAGCTGCGGAGCGACGAGTCCCCAGCTTCCTGAGCGCACTCTGGTGCGTAGCGACCAGTCGCGTCCGTCGGCGAAGACGGGCTTACGGCTCACTATCGAGAGCACCGCCGCCGAGGCGTAGTGGCGTGCCGACTGCATCACGTCGTCGTTCTCGCCTATTGTGAGCGTCACGTTCTGCACGTTGTCGGTGGCAAAACGGCTCAGGTCTATCTGTCCGGCCTGGGTGTTGCTCACCGTTACGCCGTCGTAGCTCACGGTCGTATGATTGGCTCCGAGGTTGCGCACGGACACCGTCTTCATGCCTCCTATGCCGCCATAATCCCTCACGTTGGCGCCGGCAAAGCGTTTCACTGCGTCGGAGAGGGTGTATATGCCTGTCCGTTCCAGCTCGTCTCCCTCAAGTGTCTGGGTGGGACGGGCCGAACGTATGCTGCGGTCGATGCGGTGGGTGGTTACCTCCACACCGTCGATATGCCTCACATCACTATCCAAAGAGTCGGACGGCGACTGTGCGCTAACGGCAACTACAACCGCAACGAGCACGGTGGTAAGCACAAGTCTCTTCATGTCTTGACGATAAAAAAAGGCATTTCGCGCAGTCTTCCTCGAGACCGCATGAAACATTTATGGCTGTTGAAGGCAGGTCTTCTGACTTGCAGTCCGGATGCGAACGCCTTCCCGGTGAATTGCCAGTGGCTTGTTGTTCGCTCCTGATAAGGACTGCTCACAGCAGCGGGACTGTCGGAGACTCTCACTCCGTTCCCTTTTCATCGCGCCGAGGGCGCGAACCTTTCAACGCTGCAAATATACATAATTTAGCCGGAATAAGCATATTGACCTGCGAAAAATTAGACAAAAACGCGATGTTTTGCCGTAACGGACTAAACGACAGGTATTTTCCTCCACACGACCGCCACCATATCCATCGCCAAAATATGCTTCAATAGAAAACATTTCAAATTCAGAAAAAGAATGATTCCGTTTCTATAAAATAATGATTCTACTTCAATAAAAGAAAATCTCAGCCTCAACCGACAGTCATTATTCCCCATCCTGCAAACGCATTGCGGGCGGGCCGGAAGGCATATTGTGCCACATTCCGTCCCGCCCGCAATAATATAGCAAGGCTGTCATATACTTTCAAATGGTAGTGAAGCCTCAGGCCTCTCTCTGACGGGTACCCATACGCACCTCGACAACATTCACGACATAGTCTGCCAGCTTCTCGCACTCGCTGATGATATCCATATACATCGTGCCGATGGCGTATGTATATTTGTGATCGTTCACGTCGTTGATGTTCTGACTCTTGAGTTGCGTGCGGTAGTTGTTTATTTCGTTCTCAATGTTGAACGAGCGGTTCACGTCGAGATTATCCTTACGTCCCGACACGATGACGTTCATCTGAGTGAGGCTGTCGTTGGTAAGGCTGAACATCTGATGCAGATGCTGATACTGCTCCTCGGTGAAGTCTTCCTTGCCTTTTATCTTACGGTTGATGGTACGGGCTATGTTGTAGCAGCTGTCGCCGATGCTCTCAATCTCTGATATCTCACGCAGCATGGCGCGTATCTTTCCCTTCGTCTCGTCGCTAAGGTGGGCGTTGCTCACGTTGTCGAGATATTTTGCGATCTCAATCTCCATGTTGTCGCTGATGGTCTCATACTTCTCGATGCGTGCGAAGAGCTTCGCGAAGTCGGCGTCGTTATTGGTTTCGAGCAGGTCGCGCACCATAGAGAACATGCGCTGTATGCGCTCTGCAAACGAGGTTATCTCCTTTCGTGCCTCAAGCACAGAGAGCTCCGGTGTCTGCATGATACCGCTGCTGATGAAACGCAGGCGGAAGTCCTCGTCCTCGTCGCGGCGCGAAGGCTTTATCATCTTGCACACCACCTTCTCCATCTGCGGTATGAACCATATGAGGATGAACGTGTTGCATACGTTGAACATGGTATGGAACATGGCAAGCACGATGGACAGTTTCTGCGGAGCGGCATTGCCGGCCGTAGGATCGTAATCGACAATGGAGCAAACCATATTCACGAACGGATAGAAGAACACGAGAACCCAAATCACACCGAACACGTTGAACATGAGATGTGCCAATGCCGCGCGACGCGCCTGGGTGTTGGCACCGAGTGCCGCAAGGTTGGCCGTGACGGTGGTACCGATGTTCTCACCCATGACAAGGGCTATACCGAGATATATAGGAAGCACGCCTGTGGAGCACAACAGTATGGTTATGGCCATGACTGCGGCCGACGACTGCACTATACACGTTATCACCGTGCCTATAAGCAGGAATGCTATGATTGTGAGATAGCTGCCTGTGTCGAACGATTTGAAGAATTCCACCAGCTCAGGATTGTTGTCAAGCTGCAGCTCGTTGCCCGCCTGGCTGAGCAGCACGAGGCTGAAGAACATGAAAGCGATACCGAAAAGGAAATCACCTATGTACCGGTGGCGCCGCGTATAGATGAGCACAAGGCCCACAATGAACGCCGGAAAGACAAAGTCGATGAGGTTGACGGAGAATCCGAGACTCATGATCCATGCCGTAAGCGTGGTGCCGATGTTGGCTCCCATGATGACCGAGATGGCCTGGGCGAGCGTCAACAGTCCGGCGTTTACGAACGAGACGGTCATCACCGTGGTGGCCGACGAGGACTGTACGGCGCACGTTATGAACGTTCCGGTGAGCATACCGGTGAAACGGTTGGTGGTCATGGCGCCGAGGATATGGCGCAACTGCGATCCGGCCATCTTCTGCAAGGCTTCACTCATTACTTTCATGCCATAGATCAGAAGTGCCAAAGAACCGATAATCTTCAAAAAAATACTAAAATAATCCGGCGTTACCATATGTAAATGTTATGATTGTTCAATGATGGTATCTACTTTCTGAAAAATAAATTATCTTTACGTTCGCAATAACTTAAACCCTTATCGGATATGAAACAGAAGTTACAAATACGTTGCAAAAATAATAAAAAAACTTTAACGGCAGAAATAGGAAGTACACTTTCTGACATTTTTAATCAATATAAAATGCACATGCCCTACGGCCCGGTGAGCGCAAAAGTGAACAACAAGGTGGAAGGCATGCACTACCGCGTATATAACAACAAGGACGTAGAGTTTCTCGACCTCTACTCTGCGTCGGGTTCGAGAGCCTATACACGCACACTATTCTTCGTGCTTTGCAAGGCGGTGCACGACATTTTCCCCGACGGCAGCGTGGTGATAGACATTCCCGTGAGCAACGGATACTACTGCGACCTGAAGATAGGACGCGCCGTCACACTGCAGGACGTTGAACATCTGCGCGAGCACATGCAGAAGATAATAGACCGCGCGCTGCCCATCCACCGGCATGAGGCACCCACCGAGGATGCGATAGAAATGTTCCATAAACTCGGAACCCACTCTAAGGTGACCCTGCTGAAGACCGTAGGAAACATATACACCACCTATTACGAGATAGACGGATACGTGGACTACTTCTACGGAACGATGCTAACGAACACCTCGCAGCTCTATCTTTTCGGACTGGAGAAGTATTACGACGGACTGCTGCTGCGCATACCATCGACCGAGGACCCGTCGAGGCTGGGCGAACTGACCCGACAGGACAAGATGTTCGAGATATTCCAGGAGCACCACCGCTGGCAGAACCTGCTGGGAATAGGCACCGTGGGAGCATTCAACGAGGCTGTGGCACACGGCCGCACCAACGACATAATAAACCTGTCGGAGGCTCTGCAGGAGAAGAAGATATCGCGCATAGCCGACGAGATAGCCGGACGCAAGGGCGTGAAGATAGTACTCATCTCAGGACCTTCGTCGAGCGGAAAGACCACAACGTGCAAACGCCTGTCCATACAACTGCTCACCAACGGCATAAGACCCGTGCCCATATCGCTCGACGACTACTTCGTGGACCGCGAGCAGACACCCAAGGACGAGAAGGGAGAGTATGACTACGAAAGCCTATACGCGCTCAACCTCAAACTGTTGAACGAACAGCTCGAGGCGCTTTTCCGCGGCGAGGAGGTGGAACTGCCGAAATACAACTTCCAGACAGGAAAGAGCGAGCGCAGCGGACACAAGCTGCGGATGGAGCAGAACGACATCCTCGTGGTGGAGGGAATACACGCGCTCAACCCCGAACTGACCGCACACATTCCCGAGGAGCAGAAGTTCCGCGTCTATGCGTCGGCTCTCACCACCATATTGCTCGACACCCACAACTACATTCCGACCACCGACAACCGGCTGCTGCGCCGCATCATACGCGACTACAAGTATCGTGGAGTGAACGCCCGTGAGACGATACACCGCTGGCCGAGCGTACGCGCCGGCGAGAACAAGTGGATATTCCCCTATCAGGAGAACGCCGACGCCATGTTCAACACGGCGATGATATACGAGCTTGCCGTCATAAAGACACAGGCCGAGCCGCTGCTCGAGCTCGTACCCGAGAACTGCGACGAGTATGCCGAGGCCTACCGCCTGCGCAAGTTCCTGCGCTACTTCACTCCGGTGCGCTACAACACTCTGCCCTCCACCTCGCTCCTGCGCGAGTTTCTGGGCGGAAGCTCGTTCAGATATTAAATCATATAACTATAATATGAGACCGTCCGACACATCAATGTTCGGACGGTCTTTTTCTTTCTACATATATCACCGCAATGCGCCGTCAGCCGCTTAACTGCATATTCATACAGTTTCGGTAGTAAAATATTTTGACAAAATAAATTCGTAAAATAGAAAACGGAGAACCACGAAATGGGCTTTTTCAGCCGGATGATTCTTTAACGACACGTCG
>OIWT01004721.1_pt1 | contig 10679 bp, 9 predicted proteins | sample 1587701 | NCBI WGS metagenome assembly OIWT01 (sample SAMEA3888904, study PRJEB22519) | human gut metagenome | biome: human gut; feature: human-associated habitat; material: faeces | place: Denmark | collected 2009 | reverse complement strand
TTATCCACTTCTCCTTCTTTATTCATTTCATAATAATGCTTTCCAAGCTCAATGTACTGTTTATCAAGTGCATCTTGTTTAGATTTTATATCCATTTTCAGCTTTGCAATGTTTGAAACTTCTTTTGCTTTTTGTGATACGTCTCTTCCTGCGGAAGTTAATGTTTCTTTCATGTTGTCAAAAAATGCCATACGTTCCTCCATTCCACACCGAACGTCTCGGTGTATACTCTCCTGCTATATTTTTATGGAGAAAAGCGGTTTCCGGCTCTTCTCCACATTTCAAAACACATCATAGCATATTTTGGAGGCTATTTCAATGAGTGTACGAAGCTGTCCGAAGCATCATATATTGTCGTTTTTGAGAGCTTCGATCGGATTGTCTTTTTTGATCTTATGCATGGAGTACATCATGCTGGCAAATACAACCACAAAGACACCAAGGACAACGATGGCAACACTGCCCCATGGGATCTGGAAACCGACGTCCATTGCACCTAACAGGGAATGATAGATTGCGAAGTTTAACAAAAAGGCAAGCGGTAGTCCAAAGAGAAGTCCTTTGACGCCATATAACAGGCATTCGTAATTCATCATTCGGTCAAATCCACCTAACGTCATTCCAACAGACTTTAACATAGCAAATTCTTTGCGTCGAAGCATCACATTGGTCGAGATCGTATTGAAAATATTGGCGATCACGATCAATGAGATCAAAATGATAAATCCATACGTAAAGATCTTAAGGATCAGCAGCAATACTCTTACAGAATCGTTATTCATACGCGGACTGTACAGATTATTAGCTACGGATTTTGCAAAGCCGGAATCATTTCTCAAATAATTACTGATCGAGGTGTAGGCTGTGTTATAATCCTTGGCTGTAAAATTAAAATCGTACTGATCCAAAAAACTTACAGAATGAAACATGGTTTCTTTGGCACTTAACGGCAATGTCATCGTGATCTGATCAGCATATTCGAACGCATTTATTCCTAAAGGTGCTTTATAATCTTGGTTGTCCACTACTTTGCCATCAGTTAACGATATACTTTTTAACGCCTGTTTTTCCGGCATCATTTTTATTGCATCATAATCATATTCTTCGGAACCTTTTGCGAATGGAAATTCCATGCGTTTCAGATCAATATTCGTAAAATCTTCGGTATAGTAATAACCCGAAATGTTGCGGATACAATATATTTTATCCGGTGTAAAGCCATTTTGCAGGATGTTAAACTTCTTTGCTTTCTGGGTTTGTTTTGAGCAAAGAATACTCTCATCCCAGATCAGCGGACACAGTTTTTTAGTATCCATATATTTGGACACGTTCAGATGGTGTTCTTCCAAATATTTTTGGTAGGAACTGTCATCAATAAAGGATAACTGTACCGGTAAGATCACTTTATCACCAGCATTTTTAGCATGGAATCCGGTGTTTTCATTTTGGTTATTACCGGATTTATTAAAGCGGTAATAGCTTGTATCGATCTGCTCTTTATCTAAGATCACATACGTATTCATCGCGGATTTCGAATAGGAAGCATCGTCTACAGCGCGTAGTGATCTCATTTTTTGGTAGGACTTCTCTGCGCTTTGGTGTTTCATATCATCGTTAGAAACAGACAAGGTAATGTCAGCGGTCATTTCCTGCAGAGACATATCTATCGAGCTGGCCATATAACCATTGAACGATGCACTGCCGATAAAAAGGATGACACTGATTGCTAAAGAAAAGACGGTCAATCGGTATTTCCTGCGATTTCGCTTAAAGTTCTTATTGGCAAGCATTCCTTCAAAGCCAAATACTTGATAGATCCATTTTGTGCTGCGGATCTTGCGGCTTCGAATACGAATGTCGTGATTTTCGCGGAGTGCGTCTATGGCAGTAAGTTTCACTGCTTTTCTGGCAGGGATCGACGCCGAGATAAGGACCGTGATCACTGCAATGACTGCGGAAAGAAGCAGCGCAGCGGGGCTTATCGCAAGTGTCAGATTTACACCTTTGGTATTGTTCAAATATGGACCAATGATCTTGCCTACAAAATGCAGTGTGACTCCAATTCCAACAAGACCGGACAAAATGCCGATTGGAATGCCGATCACACACAGACACAATGCCTCAAAACATACGGAATGACGGATCTGTTTTTTGGTGGCTCCGATTGATTTTAGCAGTCCGAACTGCTTTGTACGTTCACTGACAGAAATCGAAAAGGCATTATAGATCAATGTGACACTGGCTAAAACAATGATAAAGATCAATGCACCTGCCATCGTGTTCAGCATAGCAAGGTAATTGCCGCTTTCTGCGGTCCCCATATAACGAAGCAGATTTAAATGGATCGCATAGTCGTCATCGATCAACAATTCCCTGCTATTTTTGTCGGTGTATTTTTTTAGCAGATTTTTAATCTGTTGATCGATCTTATGAGAGTCTTTCATCGTAAAAAAGACATCATGCTGTATTGCAGACGTATCTCCCGTGGTAAATACCGAATATCCGGGAGCATTAAAGTTTTCCAACGAAGGTCGTTCACAGATTCCTACGATCTTATATTGTTTTTTGACCGTGTTTTCAATCTTTTCAGCCCCTTTGGTATATTCAACACACTGTGAGGCGGTCGTGCCGTTGACGGTTCTCGTTCCGACGTTTAATGTTATGGTGTCACCGACGTTGTACGTAACGTTGCCATTGGTTTGAATATGCGAAGAAATGACCAGTTCTCCATCATTGGCCGGCATACGCCCTTCCGTCAGCTTTATTGAGATCAGTTTTTGCGTGTTTGCCGGAATGGATTCTACGCATACATAAGGTTTAGATTCGTTGGCACCGCCATTTAATATGCTGTATCCAATATTGTCTAAAGAAATTCCCGATTGAATGCTTTTATCCTTAAGAATTGCTTTTGCTTCGTCCGTGGATACAGTATTAATGCGGCCTTCCCAACGTCCGTTATCGTTAATCTCTAAATTAATGAGATATTGCTGCAAACTGGTGACGATAGATGTGACACCGGTAAACATCGCCGTTGATAAAATGATACCGATGATCGTCACAAACGTGCGCAGTTTGTTTTTATATAATGTCTGAAGTGTGAAGCGATTCATTATATTCATGCCCGGTTCACCTCATCTCTTACAATTTTGCCGTCCTCGATTGCAATAATGCGGTCTGCTTGTAGTGCAATATTTTCATCATGTGTGATCATGATCAAAGTCTGGTGAAATTTTTTGTTGGATTCCCGCAGCAGGTTCATGATCTCCTGACTGTTTTTGCTGTCCAGATTACCGGTCGGCTCATCCGCCAATACAACAGCCGGTGCGTTCATCAATGCTCGACCGATGGACACGCGCTGCTGCTGGCCGCCGGATAATTGGTTTGGCAGATGTTTTTCGCGTCCGTCAAGACCAAGTAGACTGATCATTTCCTGCAGACGTTGTTCGTTGACTTTGCGTCCGTCTAATAATACCGGCAGCGTAATATTTTCGGTTACATTCAATACCGGGATCAGATTATAAAACTGATAGATCAGGCCAACCTGGCGTCTGCGGAATATTGCCAGTGCTTCCTCGTTTTGTGCAAAAACATCTTTGCCGCCCATGATCACTTTACCGGAAGTCGGAACATCAACCGCACCGAGAATGTGAAGTAACGTAGACTTTCCGGAACCGGACGGTCCGATGATCGCTACAAATTCTCCCTGTTCTACCGAAAAACTGACACCATCCAGTGCATGTACAGCATTTTCACCCTTTCCATATACTTTTTTCAGATTATCAACTCTTAAGATTTCCAAGGTAATCCCTCCATTCTCCCAAATGTATTTCTCACATATTGGGCTTTCCATTTCTTTTTACAATACAAAGTATAGAAAATACAGGTGACTCCTTAATGACTCTATTGTGACAATTTTGTCACACAGCACCTTTATACATTCGAATTTCAAATACGGCACCGCCATCTTTCTTATGATTGTAGGCTCGGATCGTGCCATTTTGGGCAATAATGATACGTTTTGCCAAAGCAAGTCCGATGCCAACACTGTCTGTATCGGCATTTTGTCCGCGGTAAAATCGTTCAAAAATGTGCGGAAGATCCTGTTTGGTAAAGCCACTTCCGCTGTCGGTGATCTTTATCAAAAGATAGAGCGGATTGTCTTTCGTTACAATACGGATATGTCCACCTGACGGTGTATGTTCCATGCAGTTTTTCAAAATATTGCTGACAGCCTCTGTCATCCAGCTTATATCACCACGATGCTGTAAATCCGGCTGTATCTGCACTTCCAGTGTGATGTCTCGAATATCCAAAGCAATCTCTAACGGCGTTACCGCTGCCTTGATCAAATCCTCGATCTGGTATGGAATTTGCTGTAACTGTACGGTTCCGGCATCTAGTTTTGCTAACCGAAGCAGTGCGTACACCATCCAGTCAATACGTCCGGTAAGTTTCATCAGATCTTGCACATACTGCAGACGTTTCTTTTCGGAAAGATGTTCTTCCTGCAATAAATTCAATAGTAAAGAGATGGAGGTCAACGGAGTTTTCATCTGATGGGAAATATCTGCCATAGAATCTGCCAAAAATACTTTCTCTTTTTGAAGAATAGACTGTTGTTCTAACATACGCTGCACCATTTTATCAATACTCGTTGCCAATACGGCAAATTCGCCTTCACAGCAATGCTCCATGATCTGCAGTTCTTCGCCGTGTAAGATCCGATCGATCTGTTCTGCCAGCGAAGCCATTTTATGGTATTTGACAACGCTGTAGCTGATATACAGACAAAAAATGACGCCGCAAAATATCAGTAAATAGACAGCAGCGATCGTACCGCACTGCATATACATTCCGATAATTGCAGCGACAAACAGAATGGTCAACAGGATCAATTCTACTCGAAATTCCGTATTTCTTAAAAAACGCAAATCTCCTGTCCTCCTTACTCAGCACGATATCCCAGTCCTCGTACTGTTTTTATAATGGTTGGATTGGCGGCATCGGTTTCGATCTTTTCCCGCAGACGTTTGATATAAACGGTCAACGTATTGTCGTTTACAAACTCTCCTGCCACATCCCAAATCTCTTCCAAAAGCTGATTCCTGGATAATACGTTGCCCTTGTGATTGGCAAAAACGAGTAGCAGGCGGTATTCTAACGCCGACAAAAACAACTCCTGTCCCTCTTTGCGGACAGTACCACCGGCAGTATCTATTGTAACGTCTCCCAATTCAATAATGTTCTGTGCTTTCCCGCATCTGCGCAATACACTGCGTATGCGGGATACCAGTTCTCTCGGACGGAAAGGTTTTCCAATATAATCATCCGCACCGAGATCTAACCCGGTGACAACACTGTATTCATCTCCGGAAGCGGTTAAAAAGATAACAGGAAGATCGTATTTTGCTTTGATCTCAGCACAGGCCGAAAATCCGTTGCCCTCTGCCAGTGATACGTCCAAGAGAACCAAGGCGGTCTCTCGTTCATGCTCTTCTAAAAAAGCAATGGCATCGGTCTGACCGGCAGTATTTGAGACAAAAAAGCCTTCCAGTTTAAGAAATTCAGTCAATGTTTTTACAATAGTGGGATCATCTTCCACCAATAAAATCCGGGAATTCACACGCATCCTCATTTCTGCACAGTCCGCCTGTGCCCTGTTGTTATATGTCAAACGTTTACGAGATTGGTTCCCGCAGCCAGGCAATCTCCTCTTTATAAGGGGCTGCGCTGTTCTTTTTAGTGCCTTCACCGTCGATCACGCGCCAAGGTGTTTCAAGGATTTTCGGAATTTGGGCAAAACGTTCATCATGTACCAAGCGATGCAGCGTATCGTAACCGATCTCGCCTTCGCCAATGTTAGCGTGGCGATCCTTATGAGCACCCAGTGGATTTTTGCTGTCGTTAATATGGAATACAGCGATCTGGTCTAACCCGATCACTTCATCAAATTTTGCAAAAACACCGTCATAATCACCGACCAGGTCATATCCGGCATCATTGACATGACACGTATCAAAACATACCCGCAGACGGTCTTTTTTGTGTACACCGTCATAAATCTGCTTAATCTCTTCAAAGGTTTTGCCAAGTTCACTTCCCTTGCCGGCCATTGTTTCCAGTGCGATATATACATCATCGTCGTTATCATCTAACACCATATTTAAGCCGCAGATGATCTGTTTGATCCCGACCTCTTCACCGGCTTTTACATGGGAACCCGGATGCAAAACCAGAATATGGCTTCCCATTGCAGCTGTTCTCGTGATCTCTTTGGCTAAAAATTCCGTTGCAAGCTCAAATATCTCCGGTTTCACCGTGTTGGCAAGATTAATGATATACGGTGCATGTACAATGATCTCCTCGATCCCATGCTCTTTCGCATAGGCCCATCCAGCTTCGATATTCAGTTCAGAAACATCTTTTCGTCTTGTGTTTTGCGGTGCACCGGTATATAGCATTAATACATTCGCACCATAACTTGCTGCTTCCTTTACGGAGGCTAAAAACATCTCTTTTCCAGCCATTCCCACATGGGAACCAATTTTAATTTCCTTCAATGTTCTCTCCATTTCCTGCAATTGCCTACATAATGATATTAGTGATGTTTTGAAACCTTTTTTTCAATTGTTAATACATCGCCTTCTGGCTTATAAACAATCTTGACATAGGTGGACACCTGATCACATCCGGCTTTTATGGCAATTTTCTGACAGCCTGCTACGATTTCCATCAACTGATCGTAATCACCTTCGATCGTTGTCTCAAAGGGACCTACGGATGTAGAAAGTCCAAAACTTTTAATATATGCGATCACCTCATCAACAATACGGATCACTTCTTCATCTTTCGTTACATTCGGTAATACCTGAATTGCTACACTTGCATTCATGAAAAACCCTCCATTTCTGATTAAAATTCCGACCCCCATTATACCTATTTCCCCGAAAACCGTCAACAATAAGCAGGAAACCCTCCCTCCGTTATTCTGTATAGTTCAAACTTCGGATACGCGAAGTTTGAGTGCATAAATTGACATAAATTTGCCATACTTTCCATCTTATGGTATATTGGCAACATTGTATTTATTGTAAAGTGCTTGGCAGTATGTGACTGTTACAGCACACCTTTAATTGATGCAAAGGAATGAGGAAGATTATGGAATTATTTCAATTGAAGTACTTTTTGGCCGTTGCCAAATACGAACATGTAACGAAAGCTGCAGAGAGTTTACACATTGCACAACCTGCTGTTTCACAGGCGATACGGCACTTGGAAGAGGAATTTGATACACCTTTATTCGATCGTGAGAACCGTCATATTACATTAAACGCGACCGGTAAAATGCTACAGAAACGTTTGACACCGATCATGGCCGCATTAGATGCTATTCCCGATGAGATCAAAGAGGCAGCGCAGCAAAATCAGCCGGTCATCCACCTGAATCTGCGCTCTGCCTCTTCGGTTATCACTAATTGCATTATTGCTTACCGGGAAATCCACCCGGAAGTCAAATTCCGCTTATCCCAAAAACCGGATGCTCCCGTTGCTGATTACTTTATTTCAGCGACCGGCTTAGATACGGAATTAAAACCTTCCCAGCGGGTGTTGTTTACGGAAGAATTTTATCTGGCAGTACCAACTTCATCGGAACTGTCCCACAAACATTCCATACGATTGCAGGACACTGCCACAGAATCATATGTCAGCTTGGAAAAAACGCGCCCGGTTCGTCAGATCTGTGACGAATTTTGTGCGGCTGCTGAGTTTAAGCCGAACATCGTCTATGAAAGCGACAGCCCGGAGACAGTGCGCAATCTGATTGCAGCCGGTCTGGGGATCGGCTTTTGGCCACAGTACTCTTGGGAATCTTCATTCTCGAAGCATGTAAAACTACTTCCGATCGAAAGTCCGATCTGCAGACGCCAGATCATCGTTACTGTTCCGGAATCCAAACAACATAATCGCACGATCATGGAATTTCATGATTTTTTGTGTGGCTGGATCAAGGAAAACATTTTATTTCCTAAAATCACCTCGTAATTGTTTTCGCTGTCTAATTGATACCAGATCAAATCCGCATATCATCTTTACTGCTATAGCGAAGTCTTGACATAGCGCGTGCTAAGGAAGCTTTGGACATATGATATTCCCGAATACTTTGTTCCTGTCTCAACTGCTCTTTTGCACGCTCTTTTGCTTCTTTGGCACGACGTACATCGATCTCGTCCGGATGCTCTGCGGTATCCACTAATACACTGACACGATTGTTGATCACCTGTGCGAAGCCACTGCCGACCACGCCGGTGATCCACGCTCCGTCTTCTGTCTGAATACGTAATTCTCCAACATTAACGGCAAACACCATATTTTCGTGATGCGCCTGAATGCCTTTTTCGCCATCCTCCAACGGCAATATAACCTGTCTGCAATACCCCTCAAAGAAGACACGGTCACATGCTGTCACATTTAATAAAAAGGTGTTCATTGTCCACCTTCCTTTCCTGCAGGCATTTTATTATGCCTGCTTTTCTTTGCTCTTTTCGATCACTTCATCAATCGTACCCACATTGAAAAATGCCTGCTCCGGATAGTCATCCATTTCACCGTCAATGATCATTTTGAAACCACGGATCGTTTCTTTCAATGGTACATATTTGCCTGGAACACCGGTAAACGTCTCAGCTACATGGAACGGCTGTGACAAAAATCGCTGTATTTTTCTGGCACGATATACGGTGATCTTATCTTCTTCAGATAACTCTTCCATACCAAGAATAGCGATAATATCCTGTAATTCAGTATATTTTTGCAAAATTTCCTGAACACGTCTTGCTGTATCGTAATGCTCTTTGCCGACAATATCTTCTTCCAAAATTCGTGAATTAGACTCCAGCGGATCAACTGCCGGATAAATACCCTGCTCTACAATTTTTCTGGATAAAACAGTCGTTGCGTCCAAATGGGCAAATGTTGTCGCCGGAGCCGGATCGGTAAGATCATCGGCCGGTACATATACTGCCTGTACAGACGTAACGGAACCGTTTTTCGTCGATGCAATACGCTCTTGCAATTCACCGACTTCATTAGCCAATGTTGGCTGATAACCAACTGCGGATGGCATACGGCCAAGCAACGCGGATACTTCTGATCCGGCCTGTACGTAACGGAAGATGTTATCGATAAATAACAACACATCCTGATGCTCTTCATCACGGAAATATTCCGCCATAGTAAGCCCTGTCTCAGCAACTCGCATACGAGCTCCTGGTGGCTCGTTCATCTGCCCGAACACTAATGCAGTTTTATTGAGAACACCGGATTCTTTCATTTCTGACCAAAGATCATTACCCTCACGGGAGCGTTCACCAACACCGGTAAAAATAGAATATCCACCATGTTCCGTAGCAACATTTTGAATCAATTCCTGAATCAATACGGTCTTACCGACACCGGCACCACCGAATAGACCGATCTTACCGCCCTTGGCATAAGGTGCCAGCAGATCAATGACTTTAATTCCGGTTTCCAACACTTCTACAGCCGGACTCTGTTCCTCAAATCCCGGTGCATCTCTGTGAATGCACCAATGCTCCTCCTCATCCAAAGCTTCGCCATTATCAATCGTTTCACCTAGTACATTAAACAGACGGCCTAACGTTTTCTCTCCAACCGGTACTTTAATTCCACTTCCGGTTGCGATAACTTCCATATCTTTATGCAGACCCTCACTGGATGCCAACATGATGCAGCGCACGGTATTATTGCCAATATGCTGAGCAACTTCCATGACACAGCGTTTTCCGTCGTTATTTACCTCCAGTGCATCCTTGATAAATGGAAGGTCACTGTCTTCAAATTCAACATCAATAACAGGACCGGATACCTGAACAATTTTTCCCTTCTTCATGCTATTCCTCATTTCTGCACACGTAATTCGTTCGCAGTGAACTTTATGTCATGTGTGCTTAAGACATAAAGTCATTGACACCTATTTGTGTTTGCGTTTTTGTGCTTTTGCGCCGCTGATGACTTCTGTGATCTCTTGTGTGATCGCCGCCTGCCGCACGCGATTATACTCGATGGAAAGCTGCGCTAATATCTGTTTCGCACTATCCGTTGCCGACTGCATGGCCATCATGCGGGAATTGTGTTCGCTCGCATAAGATTCTACCAATGCACCATAAATAAATCCATTGATGTAATTCGGAACCAAACGCTCTAAGATCGTATTCCAAGAGGGTTCTGCCTTAAGCTCTTCCTGATATACATCAATTGGCATATGAACTTCAAATTCCTCTTTCGATAACGGTAAAAGCTTACGCATTTCCGCCACTGTCGTCACCGAATTTTCCATGCAGGTGTATATGATATACACTTCGTCTAGTTCACCATTTCGATATCGTTCTAAAATATCATCGGTGATCATTCTTGCACGGTGCAGGCTTGGACTTTGTACAGTGTACTTAAAGTGCTTATGCACATGAAGCCCCTCTCTTGCAAAATATTGACGACCAAGCTCTCCAAGTACGAACAAACTGTTTTGTCCGCCATCTTCGAACAGGGAATGTGCCATCTTGATCACATTGTGATTATATGCTCCGGCCATGCCCTTATCACCTGTCATTACAATAAATGCTTTCCGCTTTACAGATTCCTTCTTATCCTGGCTCCGGTTA
>OIWT01004720.1_pt1 | contig 10682 bp, 10 predicted proteins | sample 1587701 | NCBI WGS metagenome assembly OIWT01 (sample SAMEA3888904, study PRJEB22519) | human gut metagenome | biome: human gut; feature: human-associated habitat; material: faeces | place: Denmark | collected 2009 | reverse complement strand
GGTTTTATTTACTGCCAGGGCCGCTTAGGCACTAGAAAAATTAACGAACTATTGTCCTGAAGCCTGCCACACGGCGTCACATCCCGTGCCGGTGACGCAAGGCAGGAGCGGGATACAGACCGAAAGGGTGACCGATGGTCGCCAAGTTATTTACCAAGGCATCGCTGAACTCATAGGACTCACGAGACTATAACCAAAACATCAATCGATATGAGCGTTTTTACACACACACACACGGCGCGCGCTGCTGACGGCTGTCGCCGCCACCATTCTCATAACATCCTGCGGTAAGAAGGAGGAGACTGTCGGAGTCTCATCCGTGACCGTCACCCCGTCCCGGATTGAGATCATTGAGGGCGGATCTGCCGCACTGTCCGCCAGGGTCTCTCCCGAAGCCGCGTCCGACAGGGTAGTGAGCTGGTCGTCGTCCGACCGGAGCGTCGCCACTGTGGACAAGACCGGCACTGTCCAGGGCCTCAAGCCCGGCACCGCGACCGTCACCGCGACGGCGGAGGGCAAGTCCGGCACCTGCGCTGTGACGGTGAAGGCCAAGGCGGTAAACGTGACGGAGGTGTCCCTGGACAAGACGGAGCTGACCCTGACGGAAGGCGAGACGGAGACGCTTACGGCCACGGTGAAGCCCGACAATGCGGACAACCGGAAGGTGACGTGGAACTCGGACAAGACGGAGATCGCCACGGTCGACGGCGACGGCAGGGTGACTGCCGTGAAGGCCGGCGAGGCTGTGGTCACGGTGACGACCGAGGACGGCGGGAAGACGGCGACCTGCAAGGTGACGGTGAAGGCCAAGGCGGTAAACGTGACGGAGGTCACTCTGGACAGGGCCGAGCTGACATTGACGGAGGGCGAGACGGAGACGCTTACGGCCACGGTGAGGCCCGACAACGCGGACAACCGGAAGGTGACGTGGAGTTCGGACAAGACTGAGGTCGCCACAGTTGACGGCGCCGGTAAGGTTACTGCCGTGAAGCCTGGCGAGGCTGTGATCACTGTGACGACCGAGGACGGCGGGAAGACGGCGACCTGCAAGGTGACGGTGAAGGCCAAGGTGGTTCCGGTGACAGGTGTGGATGTCAAGCCGTGGTCCGTGACGATCGGCGCGAACGGCACAACCAAACTTACCTGCACGGTCGCCCCGTCCAATGCCACTAACCGCAATGTGAGGTGGGAGTCGGATAACCCGTCCGTGGCCACGGTCGATTCCGACGGCAACGTGAGAGCCGTTTCGGCGGGTGTGGCCAAGGTCAGCGCTGTCACCGAGGATGGCGGCTTCAGGTCAGGCTGCACCGTCACCGTGAAGGAATTCTCTTCCGGGTTCGAGGTTGGCGGCCTGTTCTACAAGACCGCCAAAGGTTACTCTATGGATTTCGTCGAGGTGACCGGTAACCCGGGCGGAGGCAAGTATTCGGGAGATGTCGTGGTTCCCGGTACGGTTGAGTATGACGGGATTACCTATACCGTCAAAGGGGTCGGGGATAGGGCCTTTGAAGGGTGCGGTGACCTAAGGAAAGTCACTATCTCGGAGGGGATATATAAGATCGGAGCCAAAGCTTTCTGTTATTGCGGGAATCTTGAACGTGTCATTTTACCTTCCACGTTAGAAAATATTGATGGTTCAAATCCGGTGTTTGAAGGTTGTTCTAAACTTGAGATTACCACAACCGTGCCGAGGGAAGGTCAAGAGAACTACTGCTATCTGTATGACGAGGCTTTGTATATGCACATAGGTCGGACAGAGAGAGAGATTCTGAGTTGGATTCCTGAAAAGAAGACCGGTACGGTGGTGATAAAGGAAGGCACTACGAAGATTGGGTACTCTTCTATTCGTCGAACAAATGTTGATAAGATAGTTATCCCTGAGTCTGTCAAATCCATAGACGTTCACACATTTGTGTCATGCAAAACTCCTTTGGAACTTGAGCTGAACTGGAAGACCAAGGAGGATGTTGACGAGATAACAACAAACATGAGCGACCCGTCATCTTTTTCCTTTAACGGCACAGACCGCTCAGCCGTCAAGGTGACGGTTCCTAAAGGCACTAAGTCCTATTACGAGTCCCACTGGCTCTGGTCGAACCTCGGCGGCATCGAGGAGCGCCCATAGAGCGCCCGTAGAGTTTCCATGGAGTCCCCGTAGCTCGCTGAAAAAGCGCCGCGGTTGCCTCGTGTGTCTTTCGCGGCAGTCTCGTGAGTGAAAAGCCGCGATCTGCTCACGGAAGGGTCTGCCGAGGTTGCCTCGTGAGCGAAACGGCGCGATCTGCTCACGGGAGAGTCTGCCAAGGTTGTCTCGTGAGCGAGACGGAGCATTCTGCTCACGAAAAGGTCTTCCGAGGTTGTCTCGTGAGTGGAACGGCGCGATCTGCTCACGGGAGGGTCTTCCGAGGTTGTCTCGTGAGCGAGACAGCGTGTTCTGCTCACGGAAGGGTCTTCCGAGGTTGCCTCGTGAGCGAAACGGCGCGATCTGCTCACGAAAGGGTCTGCCAAGGATGTCTCGTGAGCGAGACGGCGCGTTCTGCTCACGGGAGGGTCTTCCGAGGTTGTCTCGTGAGCGAGACGGCGCATTCTGCTCACGGGAGTGTCTTCCGAGGTTGTCTCGTGAGCGAGACGGCGCGTTCTGCTCACGAAAGGGTCTGCCGCTGTGCTTCTGGGCGACGAAGAGTGTGTGTTGTCACCGAAGAGTCCCGTCATCCTTACTTACGTAATTCTGCCCTGCACCACCGAGCGACAAAATGGTACGAAAGTGTCGCCCAAGCGTGCCTCGCTGCACTCTTGGGCGACGATAAGTGCCAAAAGCGTTGCCCTGGAGTGTCGTCTTGGAGTGGCGCGAGGAAGGATTCTGGAATGATCAAAGGAGCATAAATGGATGGTTTTGCTCTTGTCAAAGACAAAAACGCATACGACGGTGGCATTATATGGAGAAAATGCGGCCGTCGTGATTGGTCAAGGCTCCGGGGGTGCGTTTCAGGGGATTTAGTTCCGATGTCTTAGGCTTATAACTTATTATTTTTTGTATATTTGTGAATCGGGATGGCTTCGGGAGGCGAGGATGCCGATTGGAGGAGGCCTTGATTAACCATTTAAGATTCTGGAAAGCACTATGTACAAGAGAGTTTTGCTTAAATTGAGCGGAGAGAGCCTGGGCGGGTCCGTTGGAAAGGGACTAGATCCGGAGAGTCTGCGGAAATATTCAAAGGAGATCGCGCAGGCGGCGAAGGCCGGGTTGCAGATCGCCATTGTCAACGGAGGGGGCAACATATTCAGAGGTCTTCAGGGTCTTGACAAGGGATTCGACCGCGTCGAGGGAGACAGGATGGGAATGCTGGCTACGGTGATAAACTCATTGGCGCTCAGTCAATTCATCAAGGACGAAGGCGTGAAGGCAGAGGTGTTCTCAGCCACTCCGATGGAACCGCTTGTACGCTACTATAACCGTGACAACGCCGTCAAGGTGCTGGAGGAGGGGGGCGTTGCCCTCATCGCCGAGGGAACGGGCAGCCCGTTCTTCACTACTGATTCCGGCGCGGCTCTCAGGGCTCTTGAGATCAAGGCCGATGTCGTGCTGAAAGGAACACGTGTCGATGGAGTCTATACCGCTGACCCAGAGAAAGATCCTACCGCTGTCAAGTACGATGAACTGACCTTTGACGAGGCGATGGCGAAGCATCTCAAGGTTCTCGACCAGACCGCATACGCCCTATGCAATGACGGGAATATGCCGATCATCGTCTTCGATGTGAACGGCGAGGGCAACCTGCTGAAACTGGTCAACGGAGAGAAGGTCGGGACGCTTGTCCATAAATAGTCTTGTTGGAAACGGACAAGGGTACGACCACAAAAGATTGATAAATAACAATTAACACAATACACTATGCTTACAGACAAAGCGAAAGAAATCATCAGCGGAGTGAAGTCCAAAATGGAAGACTCAGTGCTGTTCCTTGAGGAAGACCTCAAGACCTACCGTGTCGGAAAGGCCAATCCGTCCATCCTCAACAATGTGACCGTGGATTACTACGGAACTCCGACACCTGTCCCTCAGGTGGCTTCGGTGACTGTTCCTGACGCCAGGACCATCGCCATCCAGCCTTGGGAGAAGAATATGATCCCTGTGATCGAGAAGGCTATCATCAACGCCAACCTCGGTTTCACCCCTTCAAACAACGGTGAGGTCATCCGCTGCCCTGTTCCGCCTCTCACAGAGGAAAGGCGTAAGGAGCTCATCAAGAAGGCCAAGGCTACCGGCGAGAACATCAAGGTCGCTGTCCGCAATGCCCGCCGCGATGGAGTTGACGCTCTGAAGAAGGCCGAGAAGGCCGGAGAGTTCTCCGAGGACGTGCGCAAGGAAGGTGAGGACGAGATCCAGAAGGTCACCGATGCGAAAGTGAAGGCGGTTGACGAGCTCGTGTCAGCGAAGGAGAAGGAGATATTGACCGTCTAATGAAAGCCTTGAGGCGGCTTGAATGAATGTTCATCCGCTATTTTGGTATATTCATTAAATTTTTAGGAACATTTTCTTCCGATTTTACTATCTTTGCATCGTTATGATGATGAGCACACGATTTTATTCTTTCGGATTTTATTTCTTTTACCGCGGCAGGTAGAGGACCGGACGAGCGTGTGCAGGAATATTCAGAAAAAAGGTAGATGAATATACGGCTGTCCGGTGCTTTTCCGGGCAGCTTTTTTTATTTGGTTGATTTCTTCACCGCTGCGGTGAGAGCAAGTCCCTCCCATAAGGGGAGGGTGACGTGAAATGATGATGAATATGACAAAAGTCGCGATACAAGGTTACCGAGGGTGCTTCCACGAGCAGGCGGCACGGGAGTTCTATTCCGCGCGAGGGGAGGAGATCTCCATCGTGGAATGCCCGACCTTCGAGGGACTGTTCAAGGCTGTGGCATCCGGCGAGGCACAGGCGGCGGTGATGGCCATCGAGAACACGATCTCCGGAGGTCTCATCCCGAATTTCGAGCTGCTTAGGTCGAACCCCTACAAGATCAAGGGTGAGGTGTATATCCCCATACATCAGAACCTTATGGCTCTTCCGGAACAGGACATCCACAACATAAAGGAGGTTCGGACGCACTATATGGCCATCAACCAGACCCGTCAGTTTTTTGAGCGTAACTGCCCGTGGATCACGATGGTGGAGTCCGAGGACACGGCCAAGAGCGCAATCGACATCGCCGCTGAGGGCTTGAGGGGAGTAGGGGCTGTGGCTTCAGAGCTTGCTGCTGAGCAGAACGGGCTGGAGATCTTGGCCCGCAGCATCGAGACCTACAAGCAGAACTTCACCCGCTTCCTGATTCTGGACGACGCCATCACGGTTCCCCGCCGTGAAATCAACAAGGCGTCCCTCTGCTTCACCCTGCCTCACAAGCCGGGTTCTTTGGCGCAGGTGCTTACGATTCTCTCGTTCTACGACATGAATCTCACCAGAATCCAGTCTCTGCCGATCCCCGGGCAGGAATGGCAGTACTTTTTCTATGCAGACATCAAGTTCGCGACCTACGGACGCTACCGTCAGGCACTCAGGGCGGTCAGACCTCTGATGGAAGGACTTAACATTTTAGGCGAATATAAATCTTCGATGTAATCATGATCATTGAACCGGCAAAAAGAACATCATCTGTTCAGGAATATTACTTCTCCCGCAAACTTAAAGAGATGGACGCACTCAATGCGGAGCGTGTGGCTCGCGGGGAAGACAGGATAATCAATTTGGGAATAGGCGCTCCGGACGGGATGCCGCCACAGGCCGCTATCGAAGCTTTGGTCGAGGCTGCCCGCAAGCCAGGCAACCACGCCTACCAGAGCTATAAGGGGCTTCCAGCGTTGAGACAAGCCTTTGCGGATTGGTATTCAAGATATTACGGAGTGACGCTGAATCCGGATGGGGGCATCCAGCCGCTTGTCGGATCCAAGGAGGGAATCCTTCTGATCTCTATGGCATTTGTCAATCCGGGAGACAAGGTGTTGGTTCCGGATCCGGGCTATCCGACCTACACTTCGGCATCTAAACTTGTTGGAGCCGAGATTGTCACGTACGATCTGACGGAGGAAAACCATTGGTGGCCGGATTTCGACGCTTTGGAGAGGATGGATCTTGAGGGTGTGAAGATTATGTGGACGAACTATCCGAATATGCCGACCGGAGCCAAGGCTACTCCCGAGCTTTATCAGAGGCTGGTGGATTTCGGGCGCAAGCACAAGATATTGATAGTGAATGACAATCCATATTCATTCATCCTTTGCGGGAAGCCGCTGTCGATTCTGGCGGCGAGGGGGTCGGAGGAGTGTTGCCTCGAACTGAATTCGCTTAGCAAGGCGCACAATATGAGCGGTTGGCGAATCGGGATGGTCGGCGGCGCTCCGGAATATATCGCCGAAGTGCTGAAGGTCAAGAGCCAGATGGACTCGGGGATGTTCAAGCCGCTGCAACTCGCGGCGGTCGAGGCGCTTAACCAGTCTCCTGAATGGTTTGAGGAACTTAATTCTGAATATGTCCGCAGACGTGTCGCCGCGGGTCGTATATTCAAGACTCTGGGGGCGGTTTATGACCACGACACCGCGGGGCTGTTCCTTTGGGGGCGGGTGCCTTCGGAATATGCCGGGAACGGGATGACGGCAGGGGAAGTGGTTTCGGAACGGGTTCTGCGGCAGGCAGGTGTGTTCATCACGCCGGGCTTCATATTCGGAAAGAATGGTAATGACTACATCCGGATTTCGCTTTGCGCCAAGCCGGAGGTGCTTGAGCGCGCGAACAAAAAAATAGAAAAAGTAATAAAGAATATTTTATGATAGTAGGTATTATAGGATTAGGTCTGATAGGCGGTTCGATGGCCATCGACCTGAAGAGAAGAGGATTCGCCCGGATAGTTCTTGGGGTGGAGGCTGACCCGGTGAACGCCGCCGCGGCCGAAAGGATGGAACTTGTGGACGAGATCGTCCCGTTCGAGGAGTGCGTCCGCAGGAGCGACATCACTGTGATAGCCATACCGGTCGGCTCCGCTGTGAAGATGCTCCCGCAGGTACTCGACATATTCAAAGAGGAAGGGAACGGGAAGAAGATCGTGATAGACACTTGCTCCACGAAGAGCAACATTGTCCGCGCGGCGCACTACCATCCCCTCCGCTGCCGCTTCGTGGCGACACACCCGATGGCCGGCACTGAATATTCAGGGCCTTGGGCCGCGATGCCGAACCTCTTTGATGGCCGCGCCTGCATATTCGCAAACACGGAGGATTCTGACCCGCAGGCGGTCAAGGTGGTTGAGGGACTGTATGATGCGTTGAATATGCGACCGCTTTTCATGAACGCCGATAGCCACGATGTGCACACCGCATACGTGTCGCATATCTCTCACGTCACTTCCTTTGCTCTGGCACTTACGGTTCTTGACAAGGAAAAAGACGAGAAGCACATTTTCGACCTTGCATCCGGAGGCTTCTCATCCACCGTCCGCCTTGCGAAGAGCTCCGCCGAGATGTGGACCCCGATTCTGGAGCAGAACAGGGACAATGTGCTGCACGTCATTGACACATATTTGGAAAAGATGAGGCTGTTCCGTGACGCTATCGCTGACTATGACGGCGGACGGATCACGGAACTCATCCACGAAGCAAACAGGATTAAAAAGATTTTGAGATAGTTATGGAACGTACACTTGACATCATCCCCGTCTCCGAGTGGGGATTTTTCGACGAGAGCATTCCCCCTCTCGTTATCGCCGGTCCTTGCAGCGCCGAGTCTGAGCTGCAGGTGATGATGACCGCCAAAGGCCTTCACGAATTCGGCATCCATGTTTTCCGCGCGGGAATATGGAAGCCCCGCACCCATCCCGGATCCTTCGAGGGTGTCGGCACTCCCGGATTGAAATGGCTCCAGAAGGTGAAGAATGAATATGGAATGAAGGTCTGCACCGAGGTAGCCAATGAGAAGCACGTCTATGAATGTCTGAAATATGGCATAGACATGGTCTGGATCGGAGCACGGACTACGGCTAATCCGTTCCTCGTGCAGGAGATCGCCGACGCGTTGAGGGACACCGATATCCCGGTCTTGGTCAAGAATCCGGTGAATCCTGACATTGATCTATGGGTCGGGGCTCTCGAAAGACTCAACCGGGCGGGGATCAGAAAACTGGGCGTTATCCATCGCGGATTTTCTACCTCGCAGAAAATCCCGTACAGAAATTTTCCGGGCTGGCAGATGGCGGTTGAGCTTCGCACACGTTACCCTAAGCTTCCGTTCTTTGCGGATCCGAGTCATATGGGGGGCTCACGCCAGTATCTCAAAGAGTTGTCACAGAGGGCGATGGATCTTGGCTTGGACGGCCTGATGATCGAGTCCCATTGCGATCCTTCCTGCGCGTTGAGCGATGCCAAGCAGCAGTTGGTTCCGTCAGATCTGAAGGCTTTGCTTGAGAGCCTGACCGTCCGTCAGAAGGTCTCCAATGACAAGGAATATAACGAAGGCATCGAGCAGCTCCGTTCCCAGATTGACATCATCGACGAGAACCTGCTTGTCGCCCTTGGTTCCAGAATGGAGATCTCCCGCAGGATAGGCGAGTTCAAGAAGGCGCACAACATCGCCATTGTCCAGGCCGCCCGCTGGGACAGCATCCTCTCCTCGATGATAGAGAAAGGCAAGGACTACGGCCTCTCCGAGGAGTTCATCGCAGCCTTTTTCACCGCCATCCACGATGCTTCAGTCGCGGAGCAGAACAGGATTCTGGAGCGGTAGGCTCTCGAACCTACGCTTTCAGAAAATATCATAAAATTGCAAATCACTGATAATCATATACTATACACGATGCAGAGTAAATCTAAATCTTTCTAAATACCTTTCGCTGTTTCAATTTTTGGGTGTATATTTGGGTGTAGAAATTCAAACACACCCAAATATGAATATCAAACGTAACATCATTTTTGCATTGGAGAGCCGGAAGAAGAACGGATGCACCAACAAGCTGAAACAAAGCGCATCCGAAATCAACACGGACTTGCTGAAATGCTATGCCGAAATGCAAAACGTGTTCAAGGAGTTTGAGGTACAGGAAACCATTATCACAATATGAACAACAAGGAATCCAACATAGAAAAAACGGACTTAAATGCGTTCATAAATGCTGTCGGTTCGGAAATACAACAGGCGCAAGTACGGCTGATTACCGCAGCCAATGCGCAAATGCTGTTCCATTATTGGAAAATGGGCAACTATATCCTCTATTATCAAAACTTATATGGATGGGGAAGTAAAATCATCAAGCAACTGGCAAAGGCTATCCGGTTCAATTATCCCGAAAAGAAAGGCTATTCGGAACGCAACCTTACTTATATGTGCCAATTCGCACGGACATATCCGCTGAGTGTGCTAAGAAGTTTCATTGATACGGATGTAAGACTGTCTGTTCCAAACATACAGAATGTGACAAACGAAGTATTGAAACTGAACGACAAGCAATTTACGCAGGAACTTACTGCGCAAATACAATCCGTTGATTGTCAGTCTTTAGAATTTACGCAGGAAGCTCCTGCGCAAATTCAGGACGTAGAGAAAACCGTTTCTGCCATTTACAGAATGGGGATTAGGGAGATAGAAAAAATTTTCTTGAACTCCCCTGTCGCCAGAATAAACTGGGCAAGCCAAATGGTTATACTTGATGGCTCGTTACCGTTAGGAATAGGATATTGGTACATGAAACAGTCCGTAGAAATGGGCTGGAGCAGTAATGTTCTTAAAATACAAATTGAAACCAATCTGTATACCAGACAAATTAATAACAACAAAGTAAATAACTTTACTGCCACGCTTCCTGCACCTCAAAGCGACCTTGCCAATTACCTTCTGAAAGACCCGTACATCTTTGATTTGGCTGGAACGAAGGAAGTTGGAAATCCATGCAAAGTGATTAGATGTTTAAACCCTCAATATAGGCTTCTCCCACTCGAAGAAAAGGACATTCCCGAAATGCAGGAATTATTCCGCTCGACCGTGCTACATGTTAATATCAGAGATTATACAAAAGAAGAAGTAGAAGATTGGGCATCTTGTGGTGACAGTGTGGAGCATTTGAAAGAGCTTCTGTCACACAATCATTTTATAGGTGCTTTTGATAATGCGAACCGCATGGTAGGCTTTTCATCCATGAATAAGGACGGCTATCTGCATTCCATGTTCGTACACAAGGACTGGCAAGGCAAAGGTGTGGCCACACAACTTCTTTCTGAAGTTGAACGCATTGCCAAGCAATTGGGAGTTGTTGAAATCACATCCGAAGTAAGCCTGACAGCCAGACCGTTCTTTGAGAAGAAGGGATATGAAATAGTCAAAATACAGAAGTATAGGGCAAACAAGCTGGAACTGACAAATTTTATCATGCGCCACAAACTCTTATAAGCACATAGAACACGATTTCTTGAATAATACAATAACACCCAATTTTACATTCTTGGGTGTAAAATTGGGTGTTTGTTTTGCAATTTGCTGATTTTCAGCGTTTATTACGGAGCGGTAGGCTCCAGGATTATCTTAGCCGTGACAGTCTATTTTCAATCAGTGCCCTGTCGAAGCGACTTTACTACAAAACCCTTGTCATATGATCTTCCAGCCGTCGATGCGGCGGTTTGCGGTGGAGAAGTTCACACCGATTCTGAAC
>OIWT01004708.1_pt1 | contig 10702 bp, 21 predicted proteins | sample 1587701 | NCBI WGS metagenome assembly OIWT01 (sample SAMEA3888904, study PRJEB22519) | human gut metagenome | biome: human gut; feature: human-associated habitat; material: faeces | place: Denmark | collected 2009 | reverse complement strand
GGCTCCACGCCATTGACTCATGGAGGAAATGCAGATGAGGAGAGGAAGGGCCGACGGCCAGTAGCAGTGGGATACCGCGCATATCGTCACGACGGGTCGATAACTCCATCACGCGACACTATCTAACGCATCAACAAACACAAACACAACCCACCTCATATTCTTCCATTCAGCACGGATATACGACAATGAGACACAGAAACCATCACGACTGGCAGTCGCGCCTCTTATGACTACGGAGAAGCACATCTGCACAAGGTCAGTCAATACGAACATAGCAAATAGAAATCACTCCCATTTTCAAGGAACCACCCCAATCACTCCATCGCTCCAACAATGGATGAAGAGGGTTTTGTGAAAGCATTCGCTGAGAAGGTGCTTGACGACACACGTTTGAGGCATTTGCGGGAAGATGTATCGAGAATGTGCAAGAGCGATCGTGTCTCCTCGTTTCCTGGTGATTTCATCCCCATATTCCATAATAATAAGGATCCCAACCCGTTTCGATGGATAGAGAGAACATGAAGTATCTCTCCCAAATCGACTATTGTGTCTGTGAGAAAACGGATGGAGTCCGTCATTTACTGCTGATATGGAAGGTATGCCACGTGTTTAGAATAGTAACAAGAAGAACCGCTTGTACCTCATCGATCGCCGATTTGACTTTTACGCCGTGAAGAACTGTGACCTAACAAAGCTGGCAGAGGTCATTTCTGGGAGTATGAAGAAGGATGTGATTGACGTGTCAAAAGCGACCGTCTTAGACGGCGAACTCTTGATTGAGACAAAAGAAGAAAAGCCGTACTCTTTGCAGCAGGAGATGATCGCGTAGTCATGTGTGCTTCTGGGTGTTCGATATTCTGTGCTTGAACAACCGCAGTACGATGCAATTGTCTCTGCTGAACCGCTTGCACCTGATCCGAACGTGGGTGGTGAGCGCGTTTCATCCCTGTGATTCGCTGCCGTTTGAAATACGCCTGAAGCCCATGTACGACATTCACCAAACCGTGTTCGTGTGGAGGGAGGTGGTGGGGAAGCTTCACCACAATTGCGATGGTTTGGTGTTCACACCCGTGCGAGATCCCTACACTTCCGGCACGTGCTTAAAGCTGCTAAAGTGGAAGCCGCTGGAGTACAATTCCGCGGACTTTAAGATTGAGCTCATCTTCATCAGTGCCTCTTCTCTCCTCTCCTGAGGAATAGATGACGTGCGCAGATATCGGCTGCAGGTCCTCAAGAACGGAATCGATTGCAACTACGACTGGATTTCGTTTGAGAGCTCGGACGAAGAAACACAATTCGGTCTTTCTGGGAGCGTTTCGGAGTGCATTTTTGACTTTGTGAGCGTGCTGGGAACGGATGAAGTGTAGAACCGATGGACATATATCCCCTATTGGAATGGACGGGACTGGGAGCCGTCTCCGAATTACCGCGATTCTGAGAAGGTAACGGCGAGAGAAGGGATTGAGCGGTAGGGGCCTGGATGGAGGAAAGGAGGGTGGAAACCCATCCGGCTACGAGGAGACAAAACAAACGGAAACGCGCTGCGCACAGTAGAAGGCGTGGTGAAGAGCATCGTCGACAACATCCACATCGATGACATTGATGCACTGATTAAGAAGCGTCGTTCCTGTCTTTGTTAATCCACGCCTATCCTTCCCTCTGGAGACCCCAATGAGCTTGGCGCACCATTTTGGCACGAAGGAAAGAAAGACCACCTGCATCCTACTTAACCAAAAGGGAGTCGAATTCCACAGAAGAAGAGGATGGTTGTGCGCTTTTCAGAATTGCGTCTTCTAAACCGTGGTTGTGCTTTGCAACGAAAGAGGCAGCCAAATGTCGCAGATAGAAGACAGACTTCCGTGGATAAACGTGGTGAACGTGAATGTGCTCGATAACCCCACTTCCGCAACAAATCCCTTCCAGTTTGAAATCATATTTGAAGCGTGCCAGGATTTGGAGGAGGGTTTGCTTCTCGTATGCCTTGTTGACAATCTAGACCTGGAGTGGAAGCTGACGTATGTGGGCGACTACAGAAGCACAGAGGGAGATCAGATTCTCGATTCGGTATTGGTCGGCCCCATAACGCGAGGAACACACAAATTCTGCTTCCAGGTGAGGATCGTGTTGTCGGTGGTGTTCAACTCACGCGGCGTAGACGGACCCTCCAGATTTGTCGCTAGTTCCTGCCGATTGTCTTCTGGGAGTGACGGTGATTCTCATCACCTGCTGTTACCGATCACAGGAGTTCATCCGAATTGGGTACTACGTGTGTAATACGTGTGAAGGCACCTGGAAATCCTTCTCCCAGATACAGAGGCAGATTCTCGACGACCAGCCTCGTGTAACCCATACTCCCATTTCCTGGGAATGCTAACTGTACCATATGACGGCTGTTTGTAACAAACCCGAGTAGAACACTAAAGGAATCACTGTCGCATCAACGCGGAGCCTTCTAACGACAGAGGAGACATCATCCTACGCCTCACTGTTTCTTTCGACTCCTACCTCCCCAAAGCGTCGTTGGAGTGATTGCTTCCCAATCGCAATCGATTTCCCTCCATCTGGGACTGGCTGGATGACCTGCTGCCGTGCAGGTCCGTTGACGACTATGTCTCACAGTTTGTCAACTATATTACCAAAGACATGTGCGAGAGAGAAGAAATCTGCCTCGAATGATACCCCGACATCTATTCATCACCATCAAGAACCACTGAACAACAGAGGGCATCCCAGCAAAGCTCAGCTCGTCCTCGAAGCCGAGATTGGCTCGCGAGGTGGGACCGAAGGTGGACGGCTCGTCAATATCGAAAGAAGTGAAGTTCATCACGCTGTTCAGCGAATTGTCTAAAATCGGACCGATTTCGGGATTTCCTACATTGCGCGGTAAATCGGTCGTCTTCGGTTTTGGTGATCTGAACGGGGCACCTTGGATCGATGAAGATTCGGTTCAGTGTGACGCACACATTCTGCATGTAACGAATCGTGGCTTCTTCGCCGCCGCACAAGGGGGTGTTGTGAGGGATGCCTACAACCCGGTGAGGGGGGCCCCCACAACCACACACCTACGGTCGAAGATGCCTTGGAAGGGCGTGTACCCGCGCGTCTCGACCTCGTACACCAGCGGCGCTAGAACTCAGTCCCTCGTCCCGTGGCTACCGTGGTTGGCGGCGGTGTAGGTGGTCAGCGGCAGACGGTTCAGCACCTCCACCATCTCCGTCCAGAAGCGCTGCTCCGCCTTCTGGAAGAGGGCGAGTCGTTGGGGTTGCGCAGAGAAGGAGGAATAGACGTCGGAAGCCATGTAGCGAGGGCGGTAAGCGTTCTGCTTCTGGAGCTCAAACCACTGGGTGAAGATGGAGAGGGTGGGAATGTGGCGGAGGGAGGGGGCATCTGACCGTGAGTTCGAAAATGGGGGGCGACGTGTGGCGTCGTGGAGGGAAGGGACAGCGGTGCGGCGTTCGATCTGTGAGTGACCCCCCATTTTCGACCCGACGCAACTCATCATGGAATACAGCAGAATCCAGGCGTAGTAGCACTCCGTGGAGAGCGCGGTGGACTGCGACTTCTCTGCGTGTGAGCGGGAAGGGAGGAGCCAACCGCCCTCGGCCGCCACCCAGCCGTCGCCGGCGGCGAATATGGCGATCATGACGAGACGGTAGACGGTGGAGGTGGGAAGGCAGTCGATGCGCAGGAGGGAGGCTACGATGGAGTTGGCGGGAAATCCGTACAGAAGCGGGAGATGCAGGAGTTGAGGAGACGCATGAAATGCAGCTCGGCGTCTTCGGTGGACAAGCCGGAGAAGAGGTGGTATTGGAGGGAAATGAACTGGGAGAGGAAGAGCTACGGGTGAGGATGGCGGGAGAAGGGTACCTCGCGGTTGTCCTTCCAATTCGTGACCTTTTCGGGATTTCCGAAACTCTTGAGCTCCTTCTCGTTTCGCGTGAAAAGCAGCTTCACGTTCTTGAGCGAGCTCAGATAGGGCGTTCGGCACCCCAGCGCGCGGCAGTAGCGATAGAGCGCGAGATAGTCGCAATTGCAGTTGGAGGCAATCACGGCCAGTTTATGGTGTCCGTCTCCGTTGGTGGGGTCGAAGGCGATGGCCTGCTTGTAGAAGGTCTCCGCCTCGCTGTAGGCGTGATCGCGCGGGGAGGCGTTTTGAAGCTCGACCTTGTAGCGCTGCAAATCGCCCAGGTGAATCAGGATAAAGTGAGTGAGAATGATCTTGGTGTGCTGCGAGAAGAGAGTGGAAGACGATTTGCTCGCTAGGAGTCAAGGAATCAAAAGACGAGCACATTCGATCGCTTGTACCTGCTTCACCTTTTGAAATAGAAAGGTGTAGTAGTCCACTCCTTCTTCGATCAACGCGAGCAATCGCGGACCCTACTCCTCACTTAATTCGTATGCTCAAACGTGCTCGCCTTGCGACGCAGGGTCCTCCTTCAGTTTGGAGCGCTCGATTTCGATGGGTTTGTAAAAGCGCTCCTTCCAGAAGATGGAGTCGATGCCCTTTTCGAGATAGTAGCTCGGATCGGACATGAGCACGAGGTAGCAATTCTTCTCCATCCTTCCCGTGAGTGAGATTCCGCGTACGTACCATTTGTTCGCTTTCGAAATCTTTTCCGCGTACTTTTGGGGATTGCCGTTGTATTCCTTCAGCGCTTTTTGCAGTTTCGTGAGAGTACTACGCATGAAAAGGCCTCTCCTGCAGCAACGTCATGAACTTCTCTCGGTTGATCTTTTCTTCCGCATTTTCAGGCGCCTCGCCTATTTTGCTCACACCCCCTTCAAATGACACACTCTTTTCCATCATTTCGTTGCTCATCTGCGTAGAATCCAGATTCAAAACGCGTTAGAATGCTTTTCCCAACGAATGCTCTGCCACGAAGAAAATGCAACGTCATGCAGAGGACGGGAGTTTCATCGACAACGCCGCTTGAAAGAGGGATGACCAAGGCAGAAAAGGGAGCTAAGAAATGGGTAACAAACAGGTCTTGTAGAGAATAAGTTACAAACAGGAAGAATCTACTTGGTAATGGACTCGAACCGCGAAATGGCAGCCGCGCACCGCGTCTCCATAGCCTTCTTCAGCTCGCTCATCGACGGAAGCTCCCTGCAATCGAAACTGGCCTGGACTTGCTCCAGCACCATTTGGAGCGTCAGCGAAGGATCCATGAAGAGCTGCTCGCACACCAGATTGGCGATCGCTTGCTTCTTCAGCTCGGGGTTGACGATCGTCCTGTTCACCACACTGTCCACCTGATGCTCGCCTCCATTCAACTCCAACAGGAGTTGCCGCTAGGCACATGAGATGGGAAGAACGCAACTCACTTTGAGTGACGGAGAGAGTCGGAAGAGAGAAGAAGGGGTCAGAGACGCTAGTGACAGGAATGACGAAGGAGTGGATTGAATCACAGAGAACGCGCTCAGCGTGACAAGAATGAACCGAAGAAGGAGAAGATCCTTCTGGAACTCGCCCTCATTGCGCGAGATCACAATCGACTTCACGAGGTCAAAGAAGGATAGCTCCCTGCTCTGGAACAGCTTTACCACGACCATGTCAATGATGCTCTTCTCGCGCGGACCAATCGTCATCCCCTTCTCCCAAAGCACAATGTGCGAAAGGTTGTTGATTGCGTGCTTCAATGAAAGGTTATTCCGTTCCTGGGTGTATCGGGATAGACGGGGAGGAAGATTGCTCAGATCGACTCGCGATGCGGTAATGCTCGGTGCTTCTCCCGGAGTAAAAGGAATGTCGTAATGCGGTGGGTAAACAGAAAATGGAAAAGAATCACGATTCGTCCACACGACCCCGTGATGCAATTGGAGAACCTCCTTCTCCAGCAACGCCTTCTCCTTCTCCATCACGGAGGGGACGGGGTGTAGCGTGGGTTGGCAGGAAGACTAGGACATGAAGCGAATCGAGGAATCGAACGATGATCTGCCTTAGCGAGAAGACAATGTTCGAGTCGAGTGCGAACGAAACGTGGTTGCCGTTGGCGCTGGCTCCGCCCACATGCTCCACGATCTACCCATCACAGCCCAGAAATAGGAAGATACCACAATCACCGCCCAGATGAACGACAGCGGGCAGTTGGTGAGTTGAGAAAAGTCCACGATGCTGAATGGAATGCTCTTCGTTTTGCGTCGCAGCAACCCCACCGCTCTGCTCCGTGACACCACCACAGCACAACCACTCCTTGAAATCGTCGTAGGAAACGTAGTCGCAGCCACTCACGGGGGAAGCCGTCTCTTCCTGCACGGGAGGGAGGTCTACCGGCATGGGAAGTCGCGGAGTGAAAAAGCGCTTCGGGTTGTGTGGAATCGCCTGGGACGATTTCTTTCCCCTCTTCGGCGAGTAGAGCCTCACCGCGCACGAGAGCTCTCCCGATTCCTGCTTTTTCAAGCGCGCATTCAGGATGGATTTCCTCAGGCTCAGCATACACCGAGCAGCGTACAGCCGCGCTGGGGAAATCGAGCTCGGTCCACTCGGAGGTGCCTACTGTTAACGGCGTAAGGCGAAACGATACGGGAGGGAAGAGTTCCCTGGAGGTCCCGGGTGGCAGCTCTGAATTGCCCGCGGTCTGTCTCTTCTCGAGTATAGGTGTCGACTGTTCCATGGAATCGCAGTTTTCGCACGGATGGAATGGAAGGAAGAAGCACGCAGTATTCACGTATCTCCGGATAGGTCGAGGTAGGGCTCGGGGATTGCAGGATTTCTCCTGGATGAGAAAGCCTGGAAAGCGAGAAATCTGCAAAAACGCGGTGGGAATGAGAGATGGCGCCAAAAGAGGAAGCGATGATAATCGAGTTCCGTTGAGCAGGTCCAAGCGATTCCAATGCAACACGCATGATTCTGTCCTTGGAAACGGCCATCACGTGTCCATGGAGCCAGAGTTCTGTTTTGGAATTGATTGCAGAAGCAAAATCAGGAGGAGACGATTTCCCTCCATCCCACCAAGTGTTCATGACTGTCATGATAGACGTTGAGTTTGACACGGATATTGTGATGGATGATTACGGCGTCATCGAGTGCTCGCTGGGCGGTGAGCTCCACACCCATTCTGCCTCCATGGTGGCAAACCGTCTCCTGGATCAGAACATCCTCTCCTCCCCTCTCTGTCACAACCGGATCCTTATTCTCGCTGAAGTTGGTGAATGTGTCGAGAATCACCTGTAGCGAGGAAAACAGGACGTGAACAGCATGAAGGAGCGGGCTGAGGAAATTGCTAAGCTGGCAGGCATCGAACTCTCCTTCGGAGCGATGCGCAATCCTCCCTCTCTTCACCACTTCGGTTTTCCTCTGTGCTATTGTGTTTATCCTAGAGCTGTCGATCGATTGGATGATTCGCCGCCGCTTGGCCGTGAATGGAGCCGGCATCCCATTCGGTAATCACTCCACTTTATATGAACAACAGTGGATTCCTTCCTGTTATGCAAGCCTGCAGCCATCCAGCAGCGTGGATTCATCCCCTGTGTTTCCTACACGCTTCGCTGCTTCCACCGCACACGCCTCCTCTTCGTTCTCTCCCTCCTTCCCTCCATCCAGCGATGTCTTCCTCTCCACCACCCACTCCCCGCAGGCGCGACCGTTCTCTCTCTTCTCTCGGGCGAAGAATGCACCGTCAAACGAACCCTCACCGCCACGCAGATTCCGCTCACGGCGAGACAGAAGAGGAACCAGGAGAGGGGCTATGAGAAGTACCTTCCTCGCGACGGGAGGAGTTGTGAGGTCTTTCTTCGTGACTATGTTTGGAAACACAACCGCTCTTAGGAGTAGTACAATGTGATCATCGAGTGTGGCGGGCAGTTTGTTGAGGTGGATGACGAGATGCTGCCTCTCGAAGTGCTGTGTCAGGGCTTTGTGATGTGGTTGAGGTGAGAAGGCGGGTTGATCGTAGTGACAAGCTCACAGAGTCACGTGGTCGAAGCGTAGCCCAGTTCTTCTCCGATGCGATTGCAAAACAACTGCCGTTCGTCACCTCCTCCTTCCCAGTTCGGATGAAGAGCGGATTCGTTTCGTCCCACGGAGGCGATCTCTTCGAGAGAATGCCATGGGAGGAGGCAACCCAAACACGACGAGGACCCGAGAGCGAATCACAACCCAAGAAACGACGCCTTGCGTGAGAGACTGTTTGTTCCCACAGAAGTGCAACAAACACGACCAATCGCGGAAGCACTCGTCCAGCTGCGAGAGCAAGACCTCAATCACGCCCACATCCTTAAGGATGTTGATGTGCGCCGTCTTCCCCAGAAGCGAATCCAGTGAAAAGTTGATGCTCTACGCTTCACTCTCTTCCCCCGCACGCACGTCGTAACACACGTCGAACTTCTTGATCACCGTCTTGCTTCCCTCCTTTCGGAATTCCCGCCAAAAGGCCGTAACCATTTCTTGGTACGCATCCGCCTCCACCGAATTCGCCTCCAGAATGGCCGGAGTGGTTTCGGCGCGCTCGGAGTGGAAGGGAACAAAAGCGTCTTGGCACGAAGACACCAAGTAAAAGTACTTGAACTGGGACAGTCCTGACGATAAGCCCCCAAACCCGTCCCTACCCGAATTGAGCGCCATTCGGTACAGCAGCGCATTTCGGGGGTTCTTGTCATCCTTCAACAGCAGCTCGTCCACCAACGCAGAGGACTGCAATAGGGACACCACCTTGCCGCCCCACTCCAGCGACTTGCGAGCAAACACCACGCCCAAGTGCGGCGCGTTCAGTGAGAGGAAGAGGTGGAACTTGCCAGCGAAGGGAGACAGCAGCGGGTTGTTCAGCGCGAGGCGAATCACGAGGGCGCCGATGGAGTGTGCGATAAAGGAGATGTGCGTGGTGGTCTGACCCTTCGATTCGAGCGTGTGCAAAATCTGGCTGATTTCTTGCGCGATACGCGAGGCGAGAATCACGAGCGATTTGGAGGTGTTCTCGAAGCAGGAGTGAAGTAGGTACACGCGAAGCCGGCGATGGCGAAGGAGGAGGTGGTCCGAAATGTGGTGCATATCGGCAGGTTGGGCCTAGTTGTGATTCGAGGCAGTTTCATCGACTCGAAAGCCGTGTAACATGAACACAACATGCAGAGTGTGTGAACTGCGGTCCGTTAAACAATAGGGACATCGCTGCAAAGAACAGGGACATCGCCTCTTGCAACTCTCATTCCCACACACCCATTCCTTCTCCTCCTTCTCCTCCTTCTCCTCCTCCTCCTTCTGTTGGTACTGTTCCACGAGGAGAAGCGATTGGTGAAGAGACGAGGCGTTGGACTGCATGAACGGAACGATGGAGTCATTCCCCACCAACTCGAACTGACTCACTTCTCTGCACCTCACCACCGCCCTCTTCTCTCACTTGTAATACCCACTGTTGTGAACGGTCTGAAAGATGAACTCGTGGTCCTGAAGCACATTGGCCGTCTACATCTCACTCTCCACTCTCTTCTTCACCTCGCCGCTCAAATCCAACTCCGTCAGCCGATTCAGCAACACAAACCGGTTCAAGTAATCACGCAGCACCTTCGCATGCTGCGTTCGCAACTGCTCGCACACACACCCCGCGTTCTCTCGCACCGTCTTCACCAGCACGTCGTACAGCTTCCAAATCTGCTCCGCACAATCGCTAATTCCCGCGAGTAGCCGGTTCGCGTTCACCGCCGCCGCCTCCTCCACCTCCACACGCGACCGCTCCTCCTGCTTTCGCGGGGAATCCGCGTTGATCATGATCTCGCTCGCAGCCTTCAAGTCGATGCAATCCAGCGACTCGTAGCAGAAACAGGCGTCGGAGTCGACGGCGGCTAGCCGCGGGGATCCGCACAAAGGCGAGGGCGTGGTCAGACAGCGGAGAGAACCTGGTTTGGAGGGAGAGTGCGAAGAAGTGGCGAATGAAGGAAGAGAAGAGAACGAATGAGGATATTTCTTGTGGGAGACAAAAAAGGGCAGGATTTTGGACAGAATGCCATCCCCGTTTTGGATCTTGTTTTCTTCGATAATGCCGTGAACGCAATTCACCAGGTGATAGTAGCTTCCTTCCAAGCACTGGCAAATCTCCTCGTACCAGTGCAAGTACGCCTCCTCCACCTCCTTCACACTCTAGTTGGGACCCCCCAAATTCGACCCCACGTCACAGGCAGCGAAGAGGAACTGCCCGAAGGGCACGGGTTCTTCTTCGTCCTCCGACTCCTCCACCGGCGTGCAAAGAGTGGAGAGAGGGTAGTATCGAATGTCCACCAGCGAGCAGAGCAGCACGCCGCTGAGCTCGCAGAGGCCTTGTTGCGGGTACAGGAGGTGGATGTAGTTCAGGTCGGAGTCGCTGCTGACATGCGAGATGGTGATGGATTGGGAGCCGATGAGCTACGCGTGAGCGGGAGGAGGCGAGACGACGGAGGGGTTCTGGGAGTAGGCGGTCACGTGCTTGTCGCTTTTGATTGGCTGCTGGGAAAAGAGATCGACCTTGAATGCGAGCGACGTGTTGTTCATGTCCTCGTAGGGAACCTCGATTCGCCAACAACACGAATCCCGTAGGGAGGCCTCTTCTCCGGTGTAGCGAATCAGAATGCTCCGCGACACAAAGGTATTCTCCTCGATGTCAACGGAGCACGGCTTGTAGTAGAGACCCGCATCCTCCACCTACGGCTTATGCGCCAACCAAGCAGCGACGTAGCGATTATTCCGGATGTTTGACTTGGTGCACGGATTCGAGTGGCAAAACAGAATCCGACC
>OIWT01004700.1_pt1 | contig 10722 bp, 7 predicted proteins | sample 1587701 | NCBI WGS metagenome assembly OIWT01 (sample SAMEA3888904, study PRJEB22519) | human gut metagenome | biome: human gut; feature: human-associated habitat; material: faeces | place: Denmark | collected 2009 | reverse complement strand
GAGCAAGCTTGAAAACAAAAGCGATTTTTTAGGTTCGGCTTTTATCGGCGGCGAACAGTCGCAGATTGTGGCTTTTCACGGCAAAACTTATGTGGCGACGAGGCTTGTTTTTCCGTCCGACGTTTATTCGGAACAGGATGAGGACTATGCGGGTAACAACGCGCTTATCGTGTTCGGCGAAGATAAAGCCGAGGTGTATTGCGGATATAAAATCAAGTCGTTCTGCCCTTTGTACGAGCAGGATAAGCTTATTCTTGCCATGGACGACGGAAGCATGAATATTCTGAGCGAAAACGATTTTTCGGTGAAACAAGGAGATAAAGCGGTTTACGAGCTTAACGAGTCGGACTTCGGTTATGCGGGCAATAAATGCGTCAAAGCCGTGGATTTTATGCACGAAGGAGCGGTTGCAGTCGAGCTTTGCGCCGACGGAAAGAAATATTTGCGTTCGTTCGATACGGGAAATAGCGCGCGTAGAATTTTATTTAACGCGCCGGGACGAAAATTTTCGTTGCGCATAATATCCGACGGCAAAGCTCTCTCTTCCCCCGTAATTTATTATTCGGAGGAAAATTAGTATGTGGGAAGAAGTAATGCGCATTGCCGTGTCCAACGGAATATTCGCCGTTCTTTTCTGTTCGTTGCTTATTTACGAGCTGAAAATCACCGGCAGGCGCGAAAATAAATATCAGTCGGTAATCGAAGGATTGACGCGTTCGTTATCCGCGCTTAAACAGGTGCAAAGCGACGTTAAAGACGTGGAAAGCGTTTTGCGTGACGTCGCATCGCATGTGGGGCTGAAGGAAGAAAATCATGAGAGTATTAAAAATATTGAAATCGCTGTCGGCAAAGAGAAAGCGTGAAGCTTTTTTTCTGTCGAAAAACGCAATAAAGGAGATTTGTTATGAAGGAAAAAATGTTGAAAAAGCTGAAAAGCGTTAAGTTCTGGCTCAGTCTGTCGGGTGCAGTGGTAATCGTTTTGCAATTGTTCGGACTGAAAATTTCGGCTCCGTACGTAAACGAGGTCGTAAGCGCGATATGCTCGGTTTTCGTAATTCTCGGCATCATGGTGCCGGATAACCGGGATGATCTGCCCGGCAAAGAGAACGAAAACGATAACCAAGGAGACGCTGACGGCGCAGGCGACGAAGAAGACGGCGGGGCTGAAGAAAAAGAAAACGAGTAAAACCGCCCCGACGACGCTTGCGGCGAATAAACGCAGGCAGGAAAATATTTGAAAAAAAGTTGGAAAATTTTTGAAAAAGTACTTGACAAACCGAAAGTTTAGTATTATAATACGATTGAAAGTCAAAGAAAGTCAAAGATTTTCCGGAGAATTTTTGCGAATGCGCACGCATAACTTAAAAGCGGTGCGTCGTAAAATTCGGCAAAAGGAAAAAAATTGAAATAATTTGGCGAAACGCTTGCAAAATATCGCAAGATATATTACAATCGTAACAATAAACGAAAAAACATTCGGAGGTAAAGTAAATATGAAAATTACACCGCTTTTCGACAGGGTAGTAATCGAGCCGGTTGACGCCGAGGAAAAAACCAAGAGCGGCATCGTGCTTCTTGCAAAAGATCAGGAAAAACCGCAGATGGCAAAAATCATTGCGGTCGGCCCGGGCGGCATTATTGACGGCAAGGACGTTAAAATGCAGGTTAAAGTAGGCGACAAGGTGCTTTATTCCAAGTACGCCGGCACAGAAGTAAAATTAGACGGCGAAGAGTTTATTGTAGTTCGTCAGAATGATATTGTAGCAAAAGTAGTTGATTAAGGAGGAATCTAAAATGGCAAAAGAGATTAAATTTGGTGCAGATGCCAGAGCCGCATTGGAAGCGGGCGTAAATAAATTAGCAGATACTGTTAAAGTTACATTGGGACCAAAAGGAAGAAACGTTGTTCTAGACAAATCTTTTGGGGCTCCATTGATCACAAACGATGGTGTTACGATCGCAAAAGATATTGAGTTAGAAGATGGTTTTGAAAATATGGGAGCACAGCTTGTAAAAGAGGTTGCTACTAAGACAAATGATGTTGCCGGAGATGGTACTACAACAGCTACCGTACTTGCACAGGCAATGATCAACGAAGGAATGAAGAACTTAGCAGCAGGTGCTAATCCGATCATTCTTCGCAAAGGAATGAAGCAGGCTTGTGATTGTGCAGTAGATGCAATCGCACAGATGAGTTCTAAAGTAACCGGTAAAGATCAGATTGCAAGAGTTGCAGCAATTTCTGCAGGAGATGATTCTGTTGGAGAGATGGTTGCAGATGCAATGGAAAAGGTTTCTAACGATGGAGTTATTACAATTGAAGAGTCTAAGACCATGAAGACAGAACTTGACCTCGTAGAAGGTATGCAATTTGATCGTGGTTATGTTTCCGCATATATGGCAACAGATATGGATAAGATGGAAGCAAATCTTGATAATCCATATATTTTGATCACAGATAAGAAGATCTCCAATATTCAGGAAATCTTGCCACTTTTGGAAGAGTCTATGCAGGCTGGTGCCAAATTATTGATTATTGCAGAGGATGTAGAGGGCGAGGCATTGACAACCTTAGTTCTGAACCGTCTGCGTGGTACATTAAATGTTGTTGCAGTTAAGGCTCCTGGTTATGGTGACCGTAGAAAAGCAATGCTTGAGGATATTGCTATTTTGACAGGTGGTACTGTGATTTCCGAGGAAGTTGGATTGGAATTAAAAGATACCACATTAGCACAGTGCGGTCGTGCAAAATCTGTAAAAGTTCAGAAAGAGAATACTGTTATCGTTGATGGTGAAGGCGATAAGGCAGCGATTGAGGCAAGAGTATCTCAGATCCGTGCACAGATTGAAGAGACAACATCTGATTTTGACCGTGAGAAATTGCAGGAAAGACTTGCAAAACTTGCCGGCGGTGTTGCTGTTGTTCGTGTTGGTGCAGCTACAGAAACAGAGATGCAGGAAGCTAAGCTTCGTATGGAAGATGCTTTAGCAGCAACAAAAGCAGCTGTTGAAGAAGGTATCATTTCCGGTGGTGGATCTGCATACATTCATGCATCTAAGAAGGTTGCAGCTATGGCAGCTAACTTGGAAGGAGATGAAAAGACCGGTGCCAACATTATCTTGAAAGCACTGGAAGCTCCGCTTACAACAATTGCATACAATGCAGGTTTGGAAGGTGCTGTTATTATCAACAAAGTACGTGAATCTGACGAAGGTGTTGGTTTCAACGCATTGACAGAAGAGTATGTTGACATGGTTAAGGCTGGTATCGTAGATCCTGCTAAAGTTACAAGAAGTGCATTACAGAACGCAACAAGTGTTGCATCTACACTTCTTACAACAGAATCTGTAGTATCAACGATCAAAGAGGATGTTCCAGCAATGCCGGCAGGAGGAGCAGGCGGAATGGGTATGATGTAATCCGGATCCTTCAAAGTATATCGTTGTAGTATATAGAGCATAATTTATGTTCTGAATAGGCTGCTCTTTTGCAGATCCCAAAGGATTGCAAAAGAGCAGTTATTTTTTCAATATACAGAGAAATCAGAGGTATATTATTTTTTCAAGGGACACTCTTGAGAAAATAATGTAAATTTGTTACAATATTATTGTACCGAACGTAGAATGGAGATTGAGATATGGAACCATTATATTCAGAGACCTATTTAGAGGCCATGATGCCGAAGGAACGCAGACAGAAGCGTAACCTGATGATTGCAATATGTATCATTTTGCCTATTGTTGATCTATTGGTGTTGCATAGTGCGCTGCTTCTTTTTTTTGTTGTAGTAATTGATGCGGTAATGATCGTACTTCTGCCAAAGAAACAGACTGCGTATGAGTATGTATTTGTAGACGGACAGATTGATTTTGATGCAATATATGGTGGTGAGCAGCGTGTCAATATACAGAAGATTGATTTAGAAAAGGTTGATATTGTGGCACCGGAACAGTCACATGCTTTAGATTCGTATCAGCAGATCCCGTTAAAGGACTGCTCTTCCGGATTTGACAAGGACAGGCATTATATAGCGGTATACCGTGGAGATGATGGAAACAGTGTACGGATACGTTTCACGCCGGATGAAACACTTTTGAACAATATGAAAGCAAAAGCAAGAAGTAAAATCCAGAGTTGACAAACGTAATGGAATGGCGTATACTTTTCAAAATATTTTAAAGAATAAACATGCATAAGGAGGAAAACAAAAATGGGTACGATAATCGGTGATGGCGTAACCTTTGACGACGTATTATTAGTTCCACAGTATTCGGAGGTAATTCCGAATCAGGTATCATTGAAGACAAATTTGACCAAGAAGATTCAGTTGAACATTCCTATGATGAGTGCGGGAATGGATACGGTAACAGAGTATCGCATGGCAATTGCGATGGCAAGACAGGGTGGTATTGGAATTATTCACAAGAATATGTCTATTGAGGCACAGGCTGATGAGGTAGACAAGGTAAAACGTTCGGAGAATGGTGTTATCACAGATCCATTTTATTTATCTCCAGAGCATACATTGGAAGATGCTAACCGTTTAATGGCAAAATTTCGTATCTCCGGTGTGCCGATCACAGAGGGTAAGAAATTAGTTGGTATTATTACAAACCGCGATCTTAAGTTCGAGACAGATTATACGAAGAAGATCAGTGAAGTTATGACTTCAGAAGGTTTGATCACTGCAGAGCAGGGAATTACGTTAGAGGAAGCTAAGAAGATCCTGGGAGCTTCCCGCAAAGAAAAGCTTCCATTGGTAGATAAAGAGGGCAATCTGACAGGACTTATCACGATCAAGGATATAGAGAAGCAGATCAAATATCCGTTGGCAGCCAAAGACTCTCAGGGACGTCTTCTTTGTGGTGCTGCAGTTGGTATTACAGCAAACGTATTAGATCGTGTAGCTGCTTTGGTAGAAAAGCATGTTGACTGTATCGTGTTGGATTCTGCACATGGACATAGTGCAAACGTGCTTCGTTGTGTCAAGATGATCCGTGAAGCTTATCCGGATCTTCAGATCATTGCCGGTAATGTGGCAACGGCTGAGGGAACAGAAGCTTTGATCAAAGCCGGTGCTGACTGTGTTAAGATTGGAATAGGACCGGGATCTATTTGTACAACACGTGTTGTAGCAGGTATTGGTGTACCACAGATGACAGCGATCATGAATGCTTATGAGGCAGCTAAAAAGTATGATGTGCCGATCATTGCAGATGGCGGTATCAAGTATTCCGGAGATATGACAAAGGCCTTGGCAGCCGGAGCGAGTGTCTGCATGATGGGAAGTATCTTTGCAGGATGTGACGAAAGCCCTGGAACATTCGAGCTGTTCCAAGGACGTAAATATAAAGTTTATCGTGGAATGGGATCTATTGCAGCAATGGAGAATGGTAGTAAAGACCGCTATTTCCAGACAGATGCTAAGAAGCTTGTTCCAGAAGGTGTAGAAGGACGTGTGGCATACAAAGGAACTGTGGAGGACACCGTATTCCAGTTGATCGGTGGTATCCGGTCCGGTATGGGTTACTGTGGAGCACAGGATATTCCTACATTGCAGGAAACATCTCAGTTTGTTAAGATTTCCGCTGCTTCTTTGAAAGAGAGTCATCCACATGACATTCACATTACAAAGGAAGCACCAAACTATAGCATTGAAGGAAATTAAGAAGTGAATGACCGATGAAGAAATGGACTGCAAGGCAAAAATTACAAATGAAGCGTCAGATTGCGCTGATCAGTGCTGTCACATTAGTTGTGTTGTTACTGCTTACAGGCAGTTTGACGGCCTACCAGTCGATTCGGGCAGAACAATGGAGAAAGCAGGAAGAGAAAGAAAGACAGGCGTTGTTTGTCAAGGTTACCAAGCCGGAAATACGTCCTGCGCTTCTTACTCCTAATAAAAATTCCAGACCACAGACTAAGCTAAAAAAAGTCAATGGAATCGTTGTTCATTATACAGCGAATCCCGGTACTGATGCGATGGCAAACCGTAATTATTTCGAAAGTCGAAAGGACAAGCCGGATCAGACAAAATATAAAGTGAGCAGTCACTTTATCATTGGCTTGGATGGGACGATCATACAGTGTATTCCGCTGGATGAGATTTCGTATGCATCAAATGATCGCAATAAAGATACGGTTTCTATTGAATGTTGTCATCCAAATAAATCTGGCAAGTTTTCTGCGGCTACACAGACCGCTTTGATCCAGTTGTGTGCCTGGTTATGCGGAAACTATGGGATGGATACGTCTGATATCATCAGGCATTATGATGTGACGGGAAAGATGTGCCCGAAATATTATGTGAAACATAAAAATGAATGGACCACCCTTAAAAAGAATATTTCTATAGAACTTTCGCGGTATTCAAAAAAGGAAACCGAGAAGTAACATATGAATGATATTGTACAAAACAGAGAATAATCACACGTTATTCTCTGTTTTTTTGTAATATTTATCAATAGATTTTTTTGGGTTATACGATATAATTATTAATAATATGGGATATAAAAATACGTATGTAAGCTGTTTGGAATGGAGGGAAAATGACCAGAACAGCGAAAATAATGGTTATAATGTTTTTTTGCCTGACCGGACTGCTTACGGTTGAGCAGAAAGCGGCATCTGCACAAAGCACATTGGAAAAGAATGTCATTTACGGTCAGGACAAGATAGGAACGTATCAAAATGAATTGGAACAATCAGCAGATCCATCTGTATCGGTTGTTGGTGTGAAAGTGCGATTAAAGCAATCGCTTGGTTATGATGTCATTACCTATGCTGCAGATACTTGGAACAAAACTGCAGATGGTACGTGGAAGTATATTGGAACAGAAGTGGACGGAGAGCAGGGACAGTTTGGTTCGATGATGCAATCTTATTCTTCAATTAATATATTGGGGTATACCTCTCCACGTTTTGGCATTATTACGGGTATGATGCGTAATTATATGTCTAAGAAATTGCCGGAAGAGTATTCGGTTGTTACACGTAAAATCGTACGAGGTACAGAAACTTCAAGGACGACGCAGTATTCTTTTCAAACACAAGAGCAGTTAGCAAAACAGAAGGATTCTCTGCTGCATGCTCTTCGAGGGAATGGAGAGGTGATTTCTGTATGCGAACATGTAGCAACAGGCACATCTTATGAATACACGATCTATCCGGCACAAACTATTGATGTTTCTCAAAAGAAAATTGCTATCAATACGGGCAGTTGCGCTGTTGAGCAGGTCGGCACAGCATTTTTTGATGGTTCTCATTATTATTTGTATAAACTGCCAAAACTGTGTGCACCGACAGGATATACGATGGATCTGGAAGGCTGGTATGACCAAAAGCAGGGGGGAACAAAATACGAAGAGGGTTCTTTGCTGCCTATGAATAAGACACTCTATGCCAGATACACGTTGACAAAAAATAAGTATTCCGTGATATGTATTGATAAGATACGGGATAGTAAGGGCATTGAGCTTGGGAGAACAGAATGGATGCAGGAATATGCCACGACAGCAGACGGTGCGTCCAGAGGAAGTGTGCCGTTACCGGATACATATTACGAAGGTGTACGTTATATTGGTGCAACGAGACAGTCAGTCGGTACGGCACAGACAATTGTTTATCGTTTTTTTGATTATGCCGATTATGCAGTGACAGTTGTAGATGTTGTAAAATCAACGGCAGCAAAAGATGTTGTTTTAGGTTCGCATCAGATACAGTGTCCTTATCAGAAATTTATTTCCGGAGGAGAACTGGTGGGTGATAATACCGAAGAAGGAGCGTATTATTTGGGATATGTATATCGCTCGGATACCTCAGATCGTGTTTTGACAAAGGGAACGACGGTCTATCGGTATTTTAATCCGATCACGTATGATGTGTTATTTGATGGTAATGGAGCGACAGAAGGAGAAATGGAACCGATGCAGGGATGCCGGTATGGTTTGACTTATACGTTGCCGTTGAATTCTTTCAAACGGAATATTAAAGTTCGTTTTGATCTGCAAGCAGAAGATGCTGTATTTGGAGACGTTGAGATATCTATTGCATGTCCTTTTGAGGGGTGGTCAGACAAAGAAGATGGTTCTGTACTGTTTCAAAATGGAGCATCATTTTTAAATCTTTTGGATTGTTCCGGGACAAAACAATGGTATGCACATTGGGGCGAGGCTGCTTATACCGTGCAAAAGATGCCAAATCGCATGGGATATCAATTCGCAGGATGGTCTACAGATCCCAATGCGGTGCAGGGACAGTCTGCGTTTTCATTTTCTGAAGATACAACATTGTATGCAATCTGGAAAGCAGATGTTGTAGAGTATCATGTTGAATATTACAAAGAAAAACTCGATGGCCTTTTTGAAAAAGCAGCTTCGTATGCTTTTCATGGTTATACCGGTAAAGAGATTTCTGTTGAGAATGTGGAGCAATTATATCCCGGATACTATATTGATGCGACATCGTCGACATTATCCGGACGTATTAAAGGAGACGGAAGTCTTGTGCTGTCCGTATATTATCGTCGTAATTCCTATTCACTGCAGTTCCATTTGGAAGGTGGAAGCCTGCCGGCAGAATACAGGGAATTGAAAGGAAAATATGAAGAGACGATCACAATTCCTAAGGAAACACCGAAGAAAGAGCGTTGCGAATTTTTGGGATGGACAGCAGATCGCGGTAGTACACAAATATACATCAAGGCAGGAGAAACGTATCATATACCAAATCATGATCAGATTTTGTATGCGGTATGGAAACCGGATAGTTATAAGGTTAAGTATATGTTGGACGATCATTCCAATGAAGTTGTTATAGAAAAAGAATATGCATATGATGAAGAATTGGATATGCCGGAATGTACCAGTGACAAGAAAGGGTATCAGTTTGTTGGCTGGAAATTTATGGATAGAGAAGATGCAGGCTGTTACCAGGCAGGAGATCGATTAGAAAGCCTTTATCGGGTTAAAGATGAGGTGATCCGAATGTATGCTGTTTGGAGACCGGTACAAGGTAATATTATATTCGATGCCAATTTTGAGGAGGAAGAAGATGCAGTAAGCGGAACGATGAATCCCATTTTTTACCAATATGAAAGTGAATGCTTGATTCCAGACAATAAATATAAGGTGGCAGGTTATACGTTCGCGGGTTGGAGTATGAAGCGTGATGGAAGTGGCAAACGTTATCATACCGGAGATGACCTTAAGAATGTATTTGATACAGAAGGAGATCATACGTTATATGGAGTGTGGAAAACAGCAACCGATACACCGTTTCGGATTCGGGTATGTAAAACAAATGTTGCAGGCGACAAAGAAATCGAAGAAGTGCTTCATCTGCAGGGAGAGACTAATTGTTCGGTCAGACAGGCTTTGTTTGACTTTTATGAAATGGATTCACTGGAGAAAGTATTTCATGGATTTAAGGTGGTTGATAGTAATGCTCTTAATACAACAATCCGACGGGATGGTTCCACAGAGGTGACCATTCATCTTCAAAGAAAAACATATCGTGTTATTGTTATGTCTGAAACTGAGAAACCATATTATGAGAAAGAGTGTATTTATGAAGAGGAGATCACTCTTCCTACAGAACTGGAAGGTGTAGGAAATGTTGCCAGATATTCCAGTGAAAACGGTATGAATTATTCTGGAGATCTCCCTTTTTCTGTGATGGATGATATGACACTAGTTCCTCAACATAGTGTATGTTATTGGTTAGATGGTCAGATTGAAGAACAATTTGTAACTCACGGCAAAGAAACAGAAGCGTTCACTCCGGAAGAAAAAGGATATTGCTTTGATGGCTGGTATACATCAAAAGAACTGGATGCGAGATTCTGTGATGCTGGAGAACGAATTTCTGTATCTGAAAATATGACGTTGTATGGAAAATGGACCACCAATAAAAAGAGTTATACGATCACATATGATTTTGGAGATTACGATGATGTTATTGCATTGGAAGAGTTGACGCCATGTTATACGTATGGCGGGACAGTTCTGCTGCCGACAGCAGTACAATTAGATATACCGGATTGTTATGAGTTTGTCGGATGGTACGAAAAGGGAGATGAGACACATAAAATAATCCGCCGTATAATCGGTTCTATGTACGGAGACAAAACATTTTGTCTATATTTACGTGAACGAACAGTTTTGCCAACGCCAACACTTCCATCAGCTTCTGAGATTCCGTCACCAAGTGTAGAGCCGATGGATCCTTCGACAACAGACGATCCGTCATCAAGTGATACACCGTTAGACCCATCTGTATCTGCTGCACCAATGCCAAGTAATGTTCCAAACAATTCAGCATCGAATCCGCCTCAGACACCGAATAAAACAATTATTCAGAATCCTCTTCAAGGATCGGATAAGAAGTTAGGAAAGGCGCAAAATGATACCTTTACCGTACGTAAGATCACGTATCGGGTTTTATCGGTGAAGAAGAAGACAGTAACGGTTACCGGAGTAGATAAATCTATATCGGTGTTGCGTATTCCGGCTAGTGTCACAAAGAATCGTGTGAAGTACCGTGTTGTGAAAGTCTCTTCCAAAGCTTTTTATAAACACAATAATCTTCGAAAAGTGATCATTGGTAAACATGTTACAGCTATCGGAAATAAAGCATTTGCTTATAACCGAAAGCTAAAATTTGCCTCATTGGGCAGATCGGTGACGAAGATCGGTACAAAATCTTTTTATGGAAATAAAAAG
>OIWT01004698.1_pt1 | contig 10724 bp, 7 predicted proteins | sample 1587701 | NCBI WGS metagenome assembly OIWT01 (sample SAMEA3888904, study PRJEB22519) | human gut metagenome | biome: human gut; feature: human-associated habitat; material: faeces | place: Denmark | collected 2009 | reverse complement strand
TGGTCCTGATGGCAGAAAAAGATGTCACCTGGGAAGAAATCACTACAGAGCTTGCAAATCGTTAACCGCATTTTCCATCCAGGTCTCGATATATGTTCCGTAATCTACCTCCGTAACGTAAGACAGCACCTGATCCATGGACAGACCGGCAAAGCTTTTATTTTCCCGATCCAGCAATATCACTGTAAGCAGTAATACTCCGGCCAGAGCAAGACGGATTCTGAAAGTCCCGGTATGAGAACTACCGGAACCACTGGATTCTTCCTGCTCCGGCCTTATTTCTGTCTGTCTGCGCATTTGCTGCAGCAGTTGTGCTGTATTCTTATCATCTAATGGTTCCAAAAAATCCCTCCTCTATAAGACCATGCTCTGCAGTTTATATTTATGTACCTTTTGGTACTGGCAGAACTGTTTTTTTTAAGGTATAATGATGTATTGAATAGTTATTAGCAATTTGAGAGAGATCATTATAATAATCATTTGAGGTAATTATGAACGAAAAATTAGCATTAAGCGATGATATTCTGATGAAGATTGAAAAACCTGCCCGTTACATCGGCAACGAAGTGAACGCGGTGGTGAAGGACTTAAATAATATAGATGTCCGTTTCTGTATGTGCTTCCCCGATGTCTACGAGATCGGCATGTCCCATCTGGGCATTCAGATCCTGTACGGAATGCTCAACTCCTGGGACGATGTCTGGTGTGAGAGAGTCTATTCTCCCTGGGTAGATCTGGACGCCATCATGCGTGAGGAAAATATCCCTCTGTTTGCCCTGGAGAGCCAGGATCCGGTAAAGGATTTTGATTTTCTGGGAATCACCATCCAGTACGAAATGTGTTATACGAATATTTTACAGGTCCTGGATCTGGCGAAGATCCCGCTGCTTGCAAAGGAACGTGGGGATGATTGTCCCATTGTCATCGGTGGCGGTCCCTGCACCTATAATCCGGAACCCATTGCAGACTTTTTCGATATCTTCTATATCGGTGAAGGCGAGACCCAGTATCGTCCACTGATCGATCTGTATAAAAAGTGCAGAGAAGAGAAGGTGGGAAGAGAAGAATTCTTACGCCGTGCTGCGAAGCTGCCCGGCATGTATGTTCCCAGATTCTATGAGACTGCTTATCATGAGGACGGCACCATCGCTTCCTTTCGCCCGACCGAAGAGGGGATTTCCGCTACGATCCGCAAGGAACTGGTGACGGATATGACCGACAGCTTTTATCCCATGAAGCCCGTGGTACCTTACATTAAGGTCACACAGGACAGAGTGGTCTTAGAGATTCAGAGAGGCTGTATCCGCGGATGCCGTTTCTGCCAGGCTGGGCAGCTGTATCGTCCGGTCAGAGAGCGTGACGTGGAAGTATTGAAAAAATACGCCATGGAGATGCTGAAAAATACCGGTCACGAGGAGATCTCCTTAAGCTCCTTAAGCTCCAGTGATTACAGCAAACTGCCGGAACTGATTGATTTCCTGATGGAAGAATGCAACAAGAGACATATCAATATCTCCCTGCCGTCCTTACGTATTGATGCCTTTTCCCTGGATGTCATGAGTAAGGTGCAGGATGTGAAAAAATCCAGTCTGACCTTTGCTCCGGAGGCCGGCAGCCAGAGACTGCGTGATGTCATCAATAAAGGATTGACGGAAGAAGTGATCCTGCATGGTTCCGCGCTGGCTTTCGAGGGCGGCTGGACCAGAGTCAAGCTGTATTTCATGCTGGGACATCCCACCGAAACCGAGGAGGATATCCGCGGCATCGCTGAACTGTCCAATAAGATTGCAGCCACCTTCTTCGATACGGTGCCGAAGGAGAAACGTGTCAACGGCAGAGTACAGATCGTTACCAGTACCTCCTTCTTCGTACCGAAGCCCTTTACTCCATTCCAGTGGGCACCCCAGTGTACCAAGGAAGAATTCGTGGAAAAGGCATATCTGACCAGAAAAGCCATCTCCGAACAGTTGAACCAGAAGAGTATCAAGTACAACTGGCACGAAGCGGATGTCAGCGTCTTAGAAGGTGTGCTGGCAAGAGGCGACAGGAGATTGTCCCAGGTGCTTTTATATGTTTATCACAAGGGCTGCTTCTACGATGCCTGGAGCGAATACTTCCACAATGATGTCTGGATGGAAGCCTTCGCTGCCTGCGGTCTGGATCCGGATTTCTATTCCCACAGAGAACGACCCTTGGACGAGATCCTGCCCTGGGATTTTCTGGACTGCGGTGTCTCCCGTTCTTTCCTGGAGAGAGAATGGCAGAAGGCGAAAAACGAGACGATCTCACCGAACTGCAAACAGGCATGTCAGGGCTGCGGTGCCGCCAGATTCGGCTGCGGTATCTGCGTAGAGCCCAGAGACTGATCGTACGAGACACACCCTTATGGCACGTTATTGAATGTTGAAGAATAAGAAGAAAGGGAAGTGCAGGTCTTTCAAGAAAGACCGCATAGAAATCTGACAGAAATTATGAAATTAAGAATTAAATTCAAAAAATACGGACCGGTACGTTTTATCGGCCATCTGGATGTAATGCGTTTTTTCCAGAAAGCCAACCGCAGAGCAGAACTGGACGTAGCCTATACCGGAGGATTCAGCCCCCATCAGATCATGTCCTTCGCAGCACCTTTGGGCGTGGGACTGACCAGTAACGGAGAATATATGGATCTGGAGGTGCATTCCCTGACTTCCTGCGAGGATGTTAAGACACGGCTCAATGCCGCATCTGTACCCGGCATTGAGATCACTTCCGTGAAGATCCTGCCGGATAAGGCAGGAAATGCCATGGCAAGCGTGGCTGCCGCCGGATATACCGTAACCTTCCGGGAGGGCAGAGGTCCTCATTTTGATCTGGCACCTGCAGTGGAACGCTTCCTTAAAAAGGACGAGATCCTGATCACCAAGGAGACCAAAAAAGGCAGCCGGGAAATCAATTTAAAAGAAGGCATCTATGAGCTGAAAGCCGTGGATGGTAACAGCCTGTATCTGTTGGTAGATGCATCCAGCGCCGGCAATATCAAGCCCATTCAGGTAGTGGAGTCATTATTTGCGGAAAATGGAGACCCCCTCCCTGAGAATGCCCTTATGGTCAACAGAGAAGAGACCTATTTAAGAAGCGATGCCGGAGAACTGCTTCCCTTAGACGCCATCGGTTATGACAGCGAAGAAGCTTACAAAGCGGCTTCCGGAGATAGCGAATGAGCCGCAGTCTCACCGGCGGCAGACCGGCAAGAGAAAAAGAAATAAATGAGATCCGTAAGAGCACGGACTGTACTACCGGGAAAATGATCTTTACGAAGCTTCGGGATAAAAATGTGGCATTACTTGTGAACTCCGGTGGAATTGCCGCTGTGCGGGTACTTCGTTCGAATGCCAGTAAGCTTGGCGGAATCTACCTGGGAAAAATACAGAATGTGGCGAAAAACATCGATGCCTGCTTCGTGGAGATTGCGCCCGGGGAACTGTGCTTTCTGCCATTACGGGAAGCAGGTACGGCACATCTAACCAACAGACAGCCGGACGGAAGCTTAAAAGCCGGAGATGAACTGGTGGTCATGGTCACCAGAGATGCCCAGAAGACAAAGCGGGCTTCCGTTACCACAGATCCTTCCCGGATGAAGCAACAGCTTGTTAAAAACGGAGCCACCCCTGAGAGCGCATCTGAAGCCCTTCAGAGCCTTTTAAATCAGGCAATCCATAAAGTATGCCTTACCTGTCTTCTTGCGCCTTCTGAAGCCATCTACGAGGCATTGGAACAGTTGGCAGATCCATCGGAATACAGTGAAGTCCTTACGGACGACCCTGAGATCTTCCACAAGCTTTCTGAAAGCAGTCATCCGCTTTTACAGCAGAAGAACCTCCGGTTGTATGATGATCCTGCCATTTCCCTGCGTCTTTTATATTCTCTCGAAAAGGGGATGGATGAGGGACTGGATACGAGAGTCTGGCTGAAATGCGGCGGATATCTGGTCATTGAGCCCACGGAAGCCATGACAGTCATCGATGTCAATTCCGGCAAAAATGAATCTAAGAAGATGGGAGAAGAGACCTATTATCAGGTCAATGCCGAAGCTGCAGAAGAGGTTGCAAGACAGTTGCGTCTGCGGAATCTGTCCGGTATCATTATCGTAGACTTCATCAATATGGCAGAAAAGGAAAATCGTCAGGAACTGCTGAAATACCTGAAAACGCTGACCACACAGGATCCTCAGCATCCCCGGATCGTGGATATGACACCACTTGGTCTGGTGGAAATCACCCGTAAAAAGTCCCATCCTACCCTGGCAGAACAATGGAAAAAAATATAAGAACCTGCTTATAAACCAGTCAACACTCGTTTGGCTGGTTTTTTGTTATATTTCACAATTTTAGGAAACTCTTTTTAGTAAAAACGTTTCTTGAATATTCCCTGTTAAAATGCTACTCTTTTATCATAGGAAACGCGATTTTGTATTTGAGTTTCCAAAGAAGTACAGAAACAATTCTAATCTAAAGACGGAGGAACACCTATGGATACCACAGATGCTCTGCAAAAAAACATTTTGGATGCCACCCTTCGTGTCTTCGATCGGAAAGGGCTGAAGTTCACGATGGATGACCTGGCAAAGGAACTTTCCATCAGCAAAAAGACCATCTACACCGTCTATGACGATAAGGAAGCACTGTTCCTTGCTATGGTAGATTATATTTTTGATTCGATCAAGGAAAGCGAGCATATGATCCTGACGGATCCTACGCTGGGAACCATCGAAAAGCTACAGCGCATCTTAGGTGTCCTGCCGGAAGGCTATCAGAATATTGACCTCAGAAAGCTCTATTCCCTACGGGACAAATATCCTAAGATCTACCATAAAGTGGAGCTTCGCTTAGAGACCGGCTGGGAGCCTACGATCCAGCTGATCGAGACAGGCATGGCAGAGGGCAGTATCCGCCCGGTTCCCATCTGCCTGGTGAAAATGATGCTGGAAGCCTCCATTGAGCAGTTTTTCCAAAGAGATATCCTCGCACAGAATCATCTGACTTACGTGGACGCCTTAAACGAGGTCGTAAATATTCTCATGTACGGAATCACACAGAGGCAGTAAATGCGCAGACAAAAAGGGAGATGAACTTATGACACATAGACTTTACTTAAACGACGACTGGCTGTTCACTGAACAGTTTGAGGACAGTTTAATGGCACCGGAATATCCGGAAAACACACTGCAGCCTGTACGTCTGCCGCATACCTGTAAGGAAACCCCGTTTCATTATTTTGACGAATCCCTCTACCAGATGGTCAGCGGATACAGGCGCCATCTCCTGATTCCAAAGGACTGGCAGGGAAAACGGATCCTGCTTACTTTTGAGGGAGCTGCCCATGACAGTACTGTATTTTGTAATGGGAAAAAGGTGGGAGAGCATCACTGCGGTTACACTGCATTTACTGTAGATTTAACAGACAATGTACTCTATGGGCAGGATAACCTGCTCTGTGTCCGCTTAGACAGCAGAGAGAATTTAAACGTTCCGCCTTTTGGCTATGTGATCGATTATATGACCTATGGCGGTATCTACCGGGATGTCCGGTTGGAAGTAAAGGAAAAAGTCTCCCTTTCGGATATCTTCGTCCATACAGCGATAGATTTCAGATCGTCTCCCGTGACAGCTCAGATCACCTCTGAGATCACGCTTACTGAAAGTGATGAGAACGTGACCATCCGACAGTACTACATGCCCAAAAGTACCGCAGCCGCGCAGGAATCCTGGAGGCTTTTGTGCGAGCAGACTGTTTCTACGGATGTTTCCTGCGACAAGGAGTTCTCCCTCACGGCAACCATTACCGCTCCTCTGTTATGGGACACCGAAGAAGCTAATCTCTATATTTTAAAGACACAGCTGCTATATCAGGACAATACGATCCTGGATGAGACAGAGACCAGGTTTGGTATCCGGGAAGCAGTATTTAAAAAGGACGGCTTTTATCTTAATGGCAGGAAGTTGCGGATCCGCGGCTTAAACCGCCACCAGAGCTTCCCTTATGTGGGATATGCCATGCCTAAGAGCATGCAACGGCTGGATGCGGATCTTCTGAAAAAGGAGCTGGGGTTAAATGCCGTAAGGACTTCCCATTATCCCCAGAGCCATTATTTTTTAGAGCGCTGTGATGAGCTTGGACTTTTAGTATTTACAGAATTCCCCGGCTGGCAGCATATCGGCGATGATTCCTGGAAAGCACAGGCGGTGGCAAATGCCGAAGACATGATCCGACAGTACCGTAATCATCCCTCCATCATTTTATGGGGAATACGCATCAATGAGTCACCGGATGACGATGCTTTTTACGAAAAGACCAATGCCGTGGCACATAAGCTGGATCCATCAAGACCTACCGGTGGTGTCCGTGCCATGAAAAAAAGTCATCTGTTAGAAGATGTCTATACGTATAATGATTTTCTGCACGATGGTGAGATGCCCGGCTGTGATCCAAAGAAAAAAGTCACATCTGATATGGAGAAGCCTTATCTGATCAGTGAGTACAACGGGCATATGTATCCCACAAAGGCCTTCGACAACGAAGAGCGCCGCAGTGAGCATGCCATCCGCCACGCCAATGTACTGGATGCTGTGGCAAGTCAGTCCGATATCGCCGGAAGCTTCGGCTGGTGCATGTTCGACTACAACACCCACAAAGACTTCGGAAGCGGTGACCGGATCTGTTATCATGGTGTCATGGATATGTTCCGGAATCCGAAGCTGGCTGCAAATATCTATGCCTGTGAGCAGGAACAGACTCCTGTGCTGGAGATCACTTCCTCCATGGATATCGGAGAGCATCCCGGCTGTAACCGCGGGAACATTTATATTCTATCCAATGCAGACAGCGTGAAAATGTACAAAAATGACCGGTTTATCAAGGAATATCTGCCGGGGATGTCACCTTATAAGCACTTAAAGCACGGTCCCATCCTGATCGATGATTTTATCGGAGATTCTTTTGCACAGAACGAAAGATTCCGTCCGAAACATGCAAAGGAGATCACGGATGCCATGAATCTCGTAGCACGAGGAAGCCTGAACCACATTCCGAAGAGATTATATCTTACGGCTTTAAAACTGCTTCTGATCTATCATATCGATTTTGCGGAAGTGACCAGGCTGTATACGAAGTACATCGGTGACTGGGGCGGTACGGCTACCATATACCGGTTTGACGCTATCAAAGACGGCAAAGTCGTAAAATCCGTCACCAAAGAACCGGTTCGCGAAATCCGGTTGGAAGCAGAAGCGGATCATACCATTCTGACGGAACAGCACAGCTATGATGTGGCACTGGTGCGGATCCGTGCAGTGGATGACCATGGAAATGTGCTTCCCTTTTATCAGGAGCCGGTTCGTCTGATTGCGGAAGGTGACATCTCCATCATCGGACCTGACACCATTGCTTTACAGGGAGGCATGGGTGGAACTTATGTTAAGAGTACGGGAAGATCCGGTCGGGGAGCTTTGCTGTTGCAGTCACAGACGGCAGGGGAAATACGGATACCTTTTCAGATTATGATTTAATGGTTTCATTTGAGCGTTAGATTTCAAAGGATTTCAAAAGAAAGGATCAGGGTTACATTATGGGTTTAAGTGGAAAAGAAAAATTTTCTTATGGACTGGGGGCGGTAGGCAAGGATATGGTATACATGCTGTCTGCCAGCTATATTTTGTATTATTATCAGGATATTTTAGGCGTGAACGCCGTAGCCATGGGTATCATTCTGCTGGTTGCAAGAGTGTTCGATGCGTTTAACGATCCCTTCATGGGCGTCATCGTGGCAAAGACCAGGACCAGATGGGGGAAGTTCCGCCCCTGGCTGATGATCGGCACAGTAACCAATGCTGTTGTTCTGTATCTGATGTTCTCGGCACCTCCTGCACTGAATGGCAATGGACTGGTAGCATATGCGGCAGTCACCTATATTCTCTGGGGCGTGACCTATACCATGATGGATATTCCCTTCTGGTCCATGATACCGGCATTTACTCACAGTGGAAAAGAGCGTGAAGGATTGTCTACGCTGGGACGTTCCTGCGCCGGTGTAGGCTCTGCCATTATCACCGTGATCACCATGCTCTGCGTCAATGCCCTGGGCGGAGGAGAAGAGCGGGTCGGATTTTCCCGGTTCACCCTGATCATTGCCGTGCTGTTCGTGATATTTATTACCGTTACCTGCATTAATATCAAGGAAAAATCTACGGTAGATGTGGACGCACCTTCCATCGGTCAGATGTTCAAGGCGTTAATTCAGAACGATCAGGCGATGGCAGTGGTCATTACCATCGTACTGATCAACTGCGCGATCTATACCACCTCCAACCTGGTAATTTATTTCTTTAAATACGATTTTGGCGGAGATACCTGGTACAATTCCTATACACTGTTCAACACCTTCGGCGGGGCAGTACAGATTCTCGCCATGATGCTTTTGTTCCCGTTACTTCGTAAGTTTATGAGTACCATCCGGATCTTCTATGTCAGCTTCCTGATGGCAATTGCCGGATATGCTGTATTGCTTCTTTTATGTTTTACGAATATGAGTACTGTATTTTTACTGTTCCTTCCCGGCTTCCTGATCTTTGCCGCCAATGGTATGCTGACCGTACTGACCACCGTATTTTTAGCCAATACCGTAGATTACGGTCAATGGAAAAATCATCGCCGAGACGAGAGTGTCATTTTCTCCATGCAGACCTTCGTGGTAAAACTGGCTTCCGGTATTTCTGCGTTAGTGGCATCCCTGTGCCTGAACCTCTGCAACTTAAGCTCTGATACCAGCGATGCTGTGGCAACTGCAGGAGCTTCCGGAAGCTCTGTGGTTGGACTTCGTATGACGATGACACTGTTCCCCATTCTGCTCCTTGTCATCGGTGTCATTTGCTTTCATAAGAAGTATCAGTTGACCGAGGAACGATTAAAAGAGATTCAGGAGGCTTAAAGCATGATTCAGATTGTAAAAGATGCAGATACGAGACCATGGTTCTTTTTACAGACTGCCCACACAACCTACGGAATGCGGGTCATGGAGACCGGACATTTAGAACATCTGTATTACGGGGAGCGGATCACTGTGGATTCACAGGATCCTTCCTCCTGTGCGCCCCTTGTCATACAGAGAGCCTTCGCTCCGGGCAACACCTGTACCTACGACAGGGAACATCCGCAGATCTCCATGGAAGATGTCTGCTTGGAGGTTGGTACGTTGGGAAAGGGAGATATCAGAGAACCTTTTCTGGAAGTCAGATTTGCCGACGGAAGTGTCACCTCTGACTTTACTTTTGATTCCTATGAAATTATTACTTTAAAGGAAAGAGAACAGTGCCTGCAGGATTCCGGACTTCCTCACAGCTATTCGGAAGTGGGAACTGATTCCGCGGAATGCCTTCAGATTGTTTTGCAGGATGTTACGAATCATTTGGAGTTGCAGCTGTTTTATACCGTATTCGAAGAATGTGATGTCATTACCAGAAGCGCACGGTTGATCAATCACAGTGACGCATCTGTCACCTTGGAGCGATGTCTCAGTGCACAGTTAGATCTGACAGAGGATTATTCCGTGATCACTCATTTCAGCGGTGCCTGGGCAAGAGAGATGCACAGAGAACAGATTTCCTTACGTTCCGGCAAATTTATAAATGCGTCTTATACGGGAACCTCTTCGAACCGCTCGAATCCTTTTATGATCCTGGGACATAAGAACACCTGTGAGACTTTTGGCTCCTGTATCGGCTGCAATCTGATCTACAGTGGAAATCATTATGAAGCCCTTGAGAAAGACTCTTATGGGAAACTGCGCTTTGTAAGTGGGATCAATCCACAGAGCTTTTCCCGGGAGTTGACTCCGGAAACGCATTTTGATACACCAGAGGCTGTTTTAAGCTATTCTTCGAATGGTTATGGCGGACTCAGCCGACAGTTACATTCCTTTATTAGAGAGCATATTGTGCGGGGAGTGTGGAAGAGAAGACCTCGTCCGGTTCTGTTAAACAGCTGGGAAGCATGTTATTTTAAGATTGATGAGAGGAAACTGTTGCAGCTGGCAAAAGCGGGAGCAGATGTCGGCATCGAACTGTTTGTCATGGATGACGGGTGGTTTTCCGGGCGGAATGACGATACTTCCTCCCTGGGAGACTGGGAACCGGATCCGAAGAAGCTGCCCGGAGGAATTGCTTCCCTCAGTAAAAAACTCAAAGCCCTGGGGGTGGATTTCGGTCTCTGGGTAGAGCCGGAGATGATCAGTGAAAACAGCCGTCTCTATCAAGAGCATCCCGACTGGGCAATGATGATTCCGGGACATCCCCACTCCGAGGGACGTAATCAACGCCTCTTGGATCTGTGCAATCCCGAAGTACAGCAATATGTAATAGATTCCATGACGAAGGTATTTTCCTCCGGAGACATCCGTTATGTAAAGTGGGATATGAACCGTAATTTCAGTGATATTTATTCCCCTTATCTGCCGGCTGCGAAACAGGGAGAGACGGCACATCGTTATGTGCTGGGGCTTTATCACATTATGGATGAACTTACCACACGTTTCCCTGAGATTTTGTTTGAAGGCTGCAGTTCAGGTGGAAATCGTTTTGATCTGGGAATATTAAGTTATTTCCCGCAGATCTGGGCAAGCGATAATACTGACGCACTGTGCCGTACCGGGATTCAGAACAGTTACAGCTATGGATATCCCTTATCGGTAT
>OIWT01004692.1_pt1 | contig 10738 bp, 8 predicted proteins | sample 1587701 | NCBI WGS metagenome assembly OIWT01 (sample SAMEA3888904, study PRJEB22519) | human gut metagenome | biome: human gut; feature: human-associated habitat; material: faeces | place: Denmark | collected 2009 | reverse complement strand
GAGAGGTCACGCCTTCCACCGCGCCGCTGACCCCGAAGCACGACCTGCGGGAGCTGCGCGGCAGCTATATGGAGCTGACCGACCGCCGCAGCTATGCGGGCACGGCCACCGACGACTATCTGCACATCACCCTGACCGACGAGCAGGATGTGCCCGATGCGCTGGCCCGGCTGCGGGTCATTTACCCGAACCTGATGCGGCTGGACTACGACAACCTCCGCACCCGCACCCAGGCCGACCTCGACGCCCCGGCCCAGACCGAGCAGAAAACGCCGCTGGAGCACTTTGCGGCCTTTTATGCGCTGCAAAACAATCAGCCCCTGAGCGCCGAGCAGGCTGCGTTCTGCCAGCAGCTCATTGAAACGCTCTGGAAGGAGGAGGACGCATGAGACCTCTGAAGCTGACCCTCTCGGCCTTCGGGCCATACGCCAGCACCGTCACACTGGAACTGGAGCGCCTGGGCAAAGGCGGCCTGTATCTCGTCACCGGCGACACCGGCGCGGGCAAGACCACCCTTTTCGATGCCATCACCTATGCCCTGTACGACCATTCCAGCGGCGGTGTGCGGGACGGTGCCATGCTGCGCAGCAAGTACGCTGACCCCGGCACCCCCACCTTTGTCGAGCTGGAATTTGAGGTGCGCGGCCAGCGGTACACCGTCCGCCGCAACCCGGACTACCTCCGCCCCAAAGCGCGGGGCGAGGGCACGACCACCGAAAAGGCGGACGCCGTCCTCACCTACCCGGACGGACGCCCGCCCGTGACCCGGTCGAAGGATGTCACCGCCGCCGTCACTGCTCTCATCGGGCTGGACTACAACCAGTTCTGCCAGATCGCCATGATCGCGCAGGGGCAGTTCACCAAGCTGCTGAATGCCTCCACCGAGGAGCGCAGCCGCATTTTCCGCAAGCTGTTCCGCACCCAGCGGTACGCCAAATTGCAGGACCGTCTGCAGGAAGAAGCTTCCCGCCTGAACCAGCAGCGTCTGGCCCAGAACACCCAGCTGGACAGCCTGCTGGCCGGGCTGCAGGTCGCACCCGATGACCCGGACGCCGACGCGCTGGCCGCCCTCTGTGCCCAGACCGAGCCTGCCACCGCGCTGACCTTATTGGAGGAGCTGCTGCAGCGCCAGCAGGCCGCACAGGAGGCCGCCGCCGCATCTCTTGCCGACACCGAAGCCCGGCTGGATGCCATACAGCAGCAACTGGGAGCCGCCCGGCAGGCCGCGCAATTGGCCCGGCAGCTGGCCGAACAACAGGCCGCGCTGGACGCCGCCCGGCCCGCACTGGATGCCGCCAAAGTTGAGAGCGCCCGCCACGCCGATGACATCGCCCGGTTGGATGCCCTGACCGGCCAGGTGACCCAGGCCCGCACCGCCCTGAACGCCTACGACGAGCTGGACGCGCTGTGCCGGGAGCAGAAGCAGGCACAGGATGCCGCGCAGCTGGCCGGGGCACTGGCCGCGAAGCGCCGCACCCAGCTGGAAGCGCTGGACGCCAGCCTTGCTGCGGCCGACACCGCCCTTGCCGTGCTGGTGGATGCCCCCACCCGGCAGCTGGCTTTGCAGAATCAGGCTGCGCAGCTGGAAGCCCGCAGCACCGCGCTGGACGCCCTTGCCCAGCGGCTGGCCGACAGCCAGAAACAGGCCCGGCAGGCCCGCCGGGCACAGGACGCCTACCGCGCCGCCGCTGCCCGGCAGGATGAAGCCCGCGCCCGGCGGGATGCACTGGACCGGGCCTTTCTGGACGCGCAGGCCGGTCTGCTGGCACAGGAGCTGACCGAGGGTGCCCCCTGCCCGGTGTGCGGCAGCACCCATCACCCGGCCCGGGCCGTCCTGCCCCGCACCGCACCCACACAGGTACAGGTGGAGCAGGCCCGGCAGGCCGCCGAGGAAGCCGACCGTACCGCGCAAACGGCCAGCGCCGCCGCCCAGAGCGCCCTTGCCGCTGCAGACGAAGCCCGCCGCAGCCTGCGCCGGGACGCCGAGGCCCTGCTGCCGGAGCGCTTTGCCGCGCCGGAAGGCAAACCTCCGGTGCAACTGACCTTCGCCCTGATGAATACCGTCCTGTCCGAGGAAACTGCCGCCCTGCAGGCCGCCCGCACCGACTGCACGGCCAACCTGCGGCAGGCCGGAGCCGACTGTCAGCGCAAGGCGCAGCTGGAAGCCGACCGGCAGGCCCACACCCGCCAGCGCCCGGCGCTGGAACAGCAGGTGCAGGAGGCTGACCGCACCGCTGCCGCGCAGTCTGCCCGCGTGCAGGCACTGGAACAGCAGGTGCTTGCCAAACAGAAAGCCCTGCCCTACCCCCAGCGGGCGCAGGCGCAGGCCGCGCTGGACCTGCTGGAAGCCGACCGCACCGCCCTGCGCGCCGGGATGGAACAGGCCGAAGCTGCCCTGCGCACGGCACAGCAGAACTACGCGGCCGCCAAAGCCGCTGTGGATGCCCTGCGCAGCCAGCAGGCAGCGGCCCAGAGTTCCGCCCCGGCTCAGCCGCCGGAAACCTTACGGGAAGCGGCTGCTGAACTGACTGCCGCACGGGATGCCGCCCGCGGGCAGGAAAAGCAGCTGGCCGCCCGCCTGCTGCCCAACCGCCGCATCATGGAACAGTACCGCACCGCCGCCGCGCAGCACGCCGCATTGGAGCAGCGCGCCCAGTGGGTGGGAGCGCTGGCCGCCACCGCCGGCGGCACCCTGACCAGCAAACAGAAGATCAAACTGGAAGCCTACATCCAGATGGACTACCTCGACCGCATCCTGCGCCACGCCAACCTCCGCCTGATGCAGATGACCGATGCCCAGTACGAGCTGGAGCGCATCGGGGCCGAGAACCAGCGCAGCCAGTCCGGCCTGGACCTTGGCGTCATCGACCACTACAACGGAACCCGCCGCAGTGTCAAGACCCTGTCCGGTGGTGAGAGCTTCAAGGCCTCGCTGGCGCTGGCACTGGGCCTTTCGGATGAAGTGCAGAGCGCCGCCGGCGGCATCCGGCTGGACACCCTGTTCCTGGACGAGGGCTTCGGCAGCCTGGACGAGGAATCGCTGGAACAGGCCATCCGGGTGCTGGCCGGTCTGACCGAGGGCGACCGGCTGGTGGGCATCATCTCCCATGTGGGGGCCCTGAAGGACCGCATCGACCGGCAGGTGGTGGTGCACAAGAACCGCACCGGCGGCTCCACCGTGGAGCTGGTGGTGTAAAACGCCCTGCCGCCGGGCATCCTAACGGCAGGAGGTGACCGCTTTTATGAATTCCCTCACGCCGTTCATCCATCATGCCCTTCCGGACCGGCCCGGGCCTTCTTCCGCGCCGGAAGCCAACTGCAGCCGGTGCAGCCCGCCGCTGGGCAAACAGCCGGACCCGACCCAGCCGCCCGGAGACCCCTCGGCACCCGGCACCCAGCTGCCCCCGCCGGAAGTGCCCGGCAATCCTCCGCACCCGGAACCGGGCAGCGCTCCGCAGGCCGGTGTGCCCATGACCGACGGCACCCCCGCCGCCTGCCGCCAGAAAAACGCGCAGGAATTTCTGGCCGGGAAGGTGCCTGGTGTGATGGCGCAATATGCCCCGGGGCTGTTCAGCACCCTGCAGCACACTCACTCGGCCCACCCCGCCCCGGATGAGGACGCCGACGCGGTGCAGCAGCTTGTGGAGTGGCGCGAAAACGCCCCTTACGGCTGAGCCGCACAAAAAATTTTCCGTTAATTTTTGCTTTACCTGTTGAAATCTTGCCGCGCTTCCCTTATTATGGTAGCAAACAAAGATAAAGGCAGGTTTTGCATTATGGCAGAGATCAAATACGAAGTCGTCGAGCGCATCGCGGTGCTCTCGCAGCGTCCCCGCGGCTGGGAGCGTCAGCTCAACCTGATCAGCTGGAACGACGGCGAGCCCAAGTACGACATCCGCGACTGGTCCCCGGACGGCACCCGCATGGGCAAGGGCATCTCCCTGAGCCACGACGAGCTGGCCATCCTCAAGGGCATCCTGGAAGATATGGAGCTGTGAGCATGACCGACCGCGAGGAGTTTTTGCAGATCTTCCGGCAGCATGTCACCCGCCCCGGCAGCGAAAAACTGCTGGACTGGCTGGACCACAAGACCGATTTCTTTTCGGCTCCGGCGTCCACCCGGTTCCACGGTGCCTGCACCGGCGGGCTGTGCATGCACAGCCTGAACGTCTACCACGCCCTGCACGAAACCTTTTTTACCGAGGGCGAGAGTGAGGAGAGCTTTGCCATCTGCGCATTGCTGCACGATCTGTGCAAGGCCAACTACTACAAGGCCGGCACCCGCAACGTGAAGAACGAGACCACCGGTCAGTGGGAAAAGGTGCCCAGCTACAGCGTGGAGGACCTGTTCCCCTACGGCCACGGTGAAAAAAGCGTGTTCCTCATTGAGCGCTTCATGAAGCTCAAGGTGGAAGAGGCCGTGGCCATCCGCTGGCACATGGGCGGCTTTGACGATGCGGCCCGGGGCGGCTGCTTTGCCATCTCGGAAGCCTACGACAAGTACCCCCTTGCCGTCAAACTGCACATCGCGGATCTGGAAGCCACCTATCTCATGGAGCACCGCACCAGCGCCGTGCACTGAGCATATTTTATCCCGATACCAAAAAAGACCCGGATACCGGCAGCACCTTTTTGTGCCTGCCCCGTGTCCGGGTCCTGTTTTTTATTCCTTGTTGCGGGCCTTGTTCTGGTACATCCGGTCATCTGCCTGCCGGATGGCCTCCCGCAGCGGGTGCACGCCGCACACACCGCCCACGCTGATGGACAGACGGATCTCCGGGTGGCTCTCCACCCGGGCCTGCCGCACCGCTTCCTGGATGCGGTCCATCACCAGCGGCAGCCCCTCCGGCCGCAGCTGCGGCATCACCAGCAAAAACTCGTCGCCGCCGTAGCGCACCAGAATGTCGCTCTCCCGCAGGCAGGCCTGCACCGCCGCAGAGATGCTCTCCAGCGCCTTGTCGCCCACCAGATGGCCGTAGCTGTCGTTCACGGCCTTGAAGCGGTCCACGTCAATGACCACCACACCGTTGATCTGCTCACTGTCGGCCAGGAACTTTTCAAAGTACCGGCGGGAGTAGGCCCCGGTGAGCGGATCGATGAAGGCACTGTTGTCAAAGTCCTCGCTGCGGTCCAGCAGCATGCGGCGGCCGCCCATGTCCAGCCAGCGTCCGTTGGACAGCTTGGAAACCATTTCCAGCACGCAGCCGCGGCCGTTGTTCTCCACATAGCGCGACAGCACAAAATAGGCGTCCTCGCCATTGAATTCGATCTTGTTCAGGGTCTTTTTGCTGGTGAACACCTTGGCCGAGATGCAGTTCTCGCACCGGCCGGCCTTGTTCCACACCACATGGCAGTGACCGGCCCGCTCTTCCAGCGTGCCGTCCGGGTGCAGGGTGAGCACCTTGGCCCGCTCCGGGTCCACCAGACGCACCAGGTCAAACACGCCCTGCAGCTGCTGCAGGACAGCCGCCATCGAGCCTCCGGAGCTGTGCAGCAGCACATCCGGCTGCGCCTTTGCATCCTCGGTCTGCTCCGGCAGCAGCTGGCCCGCCACGCTCACACAGCGGCGCTGCCCGCCGCGGCTCCACTGGGTGCGCAGCACCAGCCGGTGCGGCTGGTATCCGCCGCCGGTCTGCACCTCCACGGGGAAGCTGGCCTGCGGGATCTCCGGGGTTGCCTTTTCCAGCGCTTCCAACAGGTGGCGGCGGTCCTTCAGGGAAAGGAAGTTCAGCCCTTCGCCATGGTCAAAGTCCAGCACCTGGGTGCGCTCGGCGGCGCTGGCGTAGTGGTTGGTCACCGTCACCCGGCCGCTGAGCAGGTCGTAGTCGAACTGGATGCCGCCGCACTGGTCCGCATAGAACTGGGTGCGCTCGCGTTCCAGGTTGAGCAGCCGCTGGCTGCGGTCCTCCCGCGGGAGGGCTTCCCGGTGCAGGATCTCCTCCGACAAGCGGTGGGTGTCCTGGTGGAAGCTGCGGTCCCACTCGTTGCGCTGCAGCTCCTGCCGCAGCAGCTCCGACGACTCATTCAGGCATTCCAGCAGCAGCGGGTTGAAGGCCCCGCACTCGCCGTTCAGGATCATGCGCAGGGCCGTGTCGTGGTCGTAGGCCGGTTTATAGCAGCGGTCGCTGGTCAGGGCGTCGTACACATCTGCCAGTGCCACCACCTGTGCTGCGATGGGGATCGCATCGCCCTTCAGCTTGTCCGGGTAGCCGCCGCCGTCCCAGCGCTCATGGTGCCAGCGGCAGATGGCATAGGCTACCTGCAGCAGGGGCTCGTTTCCCCCGCCGATGGTGTTGCTCAGGTCCCGCAGGATGCGGGCACCCTTCACCGTGTGGGTCTTGATCATCGCGTATTCTTCGGCGGTCAGGCGGCCGGGCTTGTTGAGGATCTCGGTGGGGATCACGATCTTGCCCAGGTCGTGCAGGGCCGATGCCGTGCTGATGAGCGAAATGTCGCTCTCGTCCAGCTGATACCGGTCGGTCTTGCCCGCCAGCTGGTGCAGCAGCAGGTCGGTCAGGGTGCGGATGTGCAGCACATGCAGGCCGCTCTCGCTGTTGCGGAACTCCACCACATGGCTCAGGATGCTGATCATCAGCACACTGTTGTGCTCTTTTTCGTACACCTGATCGGTCACCAGCCGGGTCAGGCGCTTCTGCTTGGCATACAGCATGAGCACGTTCTGCACCTGGCGCAGCACCATGACCCGCTCAAAGGGGCGGCGCACGTAGTCGGCCACACCCAGGTCGTAGGCACGCTCGATGTTGGCCGTGTCCTTTGCCGCCGTGATCATGATCACCGGGATCTCGTCCAGCCAGGAATAGCAGCGCATGACCTTCAGCACGTCAAAGCCGTCCATCTGCGGCATCATGATGTCCAGCAGCACCAGTGCGATGTCCGTGTGCTCGCGCAAAAGCTCCACCGCCCGGACACCGTTTTCCGCTTCCAGATACTCATACCCGTCGCCCAGGATCTCCATCAGCAGCGCGCGGTTGATCTCAGAATCATCTGCGATCAGGATCTTCTGTTTCACATTCATGTGCCTTGCTCCTCGCCATCCCCATCTGTCAATGTGCTGCCTTGCCGCAGCAAAAATCCCCTGTTCACACAAAAAGCTGCTGCACCAGTCCATGCCGGCGCAGCAGCTTGTCGAATCATTCTTGCATCATTTCATCAAACCGGCGCAGCAGCTCCACCGAAAGCTTCTCCAGCTCCGTTTCCGGCTGCCACACGGGTTCCGGCTGCGCCGCAGGCTGTGCGGCCGGTCTTGCACAGCAGACCACAGCTTCTTCGGGCGGTTCCGGCGTCGGGGCCTGCACCGGCACTTCCGGACAGGCAGGCGTCTGGGCAGCCTGCTGCTCTGCCTTTTCGGCACGGGCCACGGCCATCTGCAGCTCCTCCCGTGCCTGCTCACAGGCCGCTTCGAGGTCGGCATTTTCCCGCCGCAGAGCGATCATCTGGCGCTCGCAGGCAAACAGCCGGGTCTGGTAGCGGCGGATCTCGGCGTGGGCCGCTTCCAGCTTGCGGGTCAGCTGCTGCAGCTTGTCGCTGCCCTCTGCCCGCACCGATGCTGCGGCCTGCGCCGCCGCCTGCTGGGCAAAGCGCTGCCGCAGAGCTTTGTTCTCCTGCCTGAGTTGCGCCATGGTCTCCTCCATTCCCTGCTGCGTCTGCCGGGCAAGGCGGAGTTCTGCCGCATACGCTGCGCGGATGTGCGCAATACAATTTTCAACATCCAGTTTCCGGTACCCGAACCATCCGGTCCGCAGCGGAACGTCCTGTTTCAGCATTGCATTGCCTCCCTCCGCTTGCGCGCAAGAGACCCGCCCTCCTCACGGGCGCTGTGCCACGATGCGTTTATTATCTGCCAGCCTTACTTCCGCTTGTTCAGGATGGCCAGCAGCTCGTCGTAGTAACGGTTGTCGCTGCTTTCCTCTTCCACGGGCTTTGCGGCAGCTGCCGGAGCGGCCGGGGCTGCTGCCGGAGCAGCAGGAGCAGCGGCAGTGGCTGCACTGCCGGTGTCGCTGCTGAACACTGCCGACGGCACCGACTGGGCACCGCCCATGGCGTTGTTGATGCTGTTGCGCAGGTCGCTGGCACTCTTGTTGTCGAATCCGGTAGCAACGACGGTCACGCGCATCTCGTCGGACAGGTTCTCGTCAAACGCAGTACCCCAGATGATGTTCGCATCCGGATGAGCGCTCTGGGTGATGAGGCCGGCTGCGGTCTCCACGTCCTCCAGGCCGATGTCGGGGCTGGAAGTGATGTTGATGATAACGCCGTGTGCACCGGCAATGCTGGTCTCCAGCAACGGGCTGGAAATGGCAGCCTTGGCGGCGTTCTCGGCCTTGCCGGCACCCTTGGCGCTGCCCACGCCCATGTGCGCGTAACCGGCATCCTTCATGATGGAGCGCACGTCGGCGAAGTCCAGATTGATGAAGGCGGGCACGTTGATCAGGGCGGAAATGGACTCGACGCCCTGACGCAGCACGTTGTCGGCAGCCTGGAAGGCGTTCATCAGGGTGATCTTCTCCTGGCTGATCATCTTCAGGCGCTCATTCGGGATCACGATCAGGCTGTCCACATGCATCAGCAGGTTGGCAATGCCCTGCTCAGCCAGGCCCATCTTGCGCTTGCCCTCAAAAGAGAAGGGCTTGGTGACGATGCCCACGGTCAGGATGCCCAGGTCGTGTGCCACCTCAGCCACCACAGGAGCCGCACCGGTGCCGGTGCCGCCGCCCATACCGGCGGTGATGAACACCATCTGGGAGCCCTTGAGCGCGTTTGCGATCTCGTCCTTGCTTTCTTCAGCGGCACGCTGGCCGATCTCAGGGTCGGCACCTGCGCCGCGGCCCTTGGTGAGCTTGGAGCCCAGCTGGACCTTGACGGTGGCATGGTTCTTGGCCAGCGCCTGCTGGTCCGTGTTCATCGCAATGAACTCCACGCCCTGCAGACCATCGCTGACCATGCGGTTCACGGCGTTGCCGCCGCCGCCGCCAACACCGATCACCTTGATCGTCGTAACATTTTCGTCCATTTCTTCATCGAGCATCAATGCCATAACTTTGTCCTCCATCCGGATTTTATCGTAGAACTGTGCAGAACGCACAGAAATATCAACCTACACTTATATAACTGTATCGTATCATCTTTTTGCCGTGAATGCAAGTCAAATTTACGTTTTTGAAGTTCTTTTTTTCGGGCAGTCTGCCCCGCGCGGGGTTTCTCGTGCAATTTGCCCACCCAGAGCCGTCAGTTTCTGTGCAAAATCGGCATAGCCGCGGTCAATGAACTCCGTATGGGTGATGCGGCTGCTGCCCTGTGCCGCCAGCGCCGCGATCACCAGCGCTGCCCCGCCCCGCAGGTCGGGCGCTTCCAGCATCGTTCCCTGCAGGGTGCCGCCGGGTTCCGCGTACAGGGTGCGGCCCTCCACCCGCACCCGGCCGCCCAGCGCCGCAAAGCCTGCCGCGCAGCCGAACCGCCGCTCAAAGATCACATCCTCGATGCTGCCGGGTCCCTCCGCGCAGAGCAGCACCGCCGCCAGCAGCGGGGCCGCGTCGGTGGCCAGCGCCGGGTATGCCCCGGTGAACACCCGCCCCGGCCCGTACAGCCGCCCGAACCGGGTAATAACGGCAGCATCGCTCCGGCGCACAACGCCGCACCCCATTTGTTCCAGAATTTCCAGCACCGGCGCATACAGCCGGGGCGCGCAGCCTGCCAGCTCCACCCGTCCCCCAGCCGCTGCGCAGGCACAGGCAAAGGTGGCTGCCGTGATCCGGTCCGGCAGGGGCGCAAAGCTGCATCCGTGCAGCCGCCGCACCCCCTGCACCCGCACCGTGCCGGTGCCCGCGCCCTGCACCCGGCCGCCGCACCGGTTCAGGAATGCCGCCAGATCTTCGATCTCCGGCTCCCGGGCCGCACCCCGCAGGGTCGTCTCCCCCTGTGCCAGCGCCGCCGCCAGCAGCAGGGTCTCGGTGGCCCCCACGCTGGGGAACCGCAGGGTGATGTCCGCTCCGTGCAGCCCCGCCGGAGCCGTGAGCAGCAGGCGTTCGCCTTCCAGCTGCGGGCAGGCTCCCATCTGCACAAGGCCCGCCAGATGCAGATCAATGGGCCGCGCTCCGATGCGGCAGCCCCCGGGCAGCACGGTCTGTGCCCGGCCCAGCCGGGCCAGCAGCGGGGCGCAGAACAGGATGGATGCCCGCATCCGGCCCGCCGGGCCTGCCGCCAGCGTCCCGCTGCCGGGCACCCCGTCCACCCGTACATCCGCCCCCTGCCGCTCCGCTGTGCAGCCTGCACTGCGCAGCAGGGCAAGGCTCTCGGCCACATCGGCCAGCTCCGGCACCCCGCACAGCCGCACTGGCCCGCTGCACAGCAGGGACGCTGCCAGCAGCGGCAGCACACTGTTCTTGGCCGCCGGGACCCGTACCGTTCCATTCAGCGGCCGCCCGCCCGTGATGATGTAATCCCCTGCCATGCAAAGACCCCCGTTCTGCCAAAGATACCCCATGGTATGCAGAACGAGGGCCGTCGGTTCCCTGTTTTGTACCCGGACACCGCAAAACGCATTTGTCCGGTCGTTTGTCTGTTTTTTGCGTCTTTTGCGGGGCAAACATCCCATTTTGCGGCAGAAATGGCCGCCTTTATGTTTCCCCGCGGGAGACGGACAGCACGATGCCCATCTCGCCCAGCAGCATCATCAGGCTGGTGCCGCCGGAGGAAAAGAAGGGCAGGCTGATGCCGGTGT
>OIWT01004690.1_pt1 | contig 10739 bp, 7 predicted proteins | sample 1587701 | NCBI WGS metagenome assembly OIWT01 (sample SAMEA3888904, study PRJEB22519) | human gut metagenome | biome: human gut; feature: human-associated habitat; material: faeces | place: Denmark | collected 2009 | reverse complement strand
CGATATTCTTTTAATGGATGAACCGCGTGTTTATCGGCTTATAGACCGACTTTTCTACACCGTTCGGAAATGTTTCGGGGCTTGCCGCGTAAACGTCGGAATGGACGAAGCGTTTATGATGGCGCGGGGAAAATACCGTGAACTTCACGGCGATAAAGATCCTGCCGAGGTGTTTTTCCGCCATGCGCGGAAGGTTTGCGAACTCGCCGCAAAATACGGGCTTAGCCCGGAGGCGTGGGCGGATATGTTCGTAAGGAACAAAGACAAGGCGGTTATCCCCGAAAATCTTACGCTTAGAGCGTGGGAATATTCCCTGACGGACGAAAAAGCGTATTCGGATATGATCGCCGGGTGTAAGGCGATGACGGATAAAGTTTCTTTCGGGAGCGGGGTTCATAAGTGGTACGGAACCGTTCCTTTGAACGAGTTTTCCGAAACCGCCTTTATCCCTGCGATTAGAGCGGCAAAGGGGAAATGCGACGATTTTCTCGTCACGCTCTGGGGCGACGACGGCGCAGAATGTTCGCATAACGCCGTGTGGTATTCGCTTTTAAAAATCTCGAACGCCGCGGCGGGCGAACCGTATAACGAAGATGAACTGAACGAAGCGGCGACGACGATAACCGGTCACGACGCGGCAGAACTTCTTGCCCTTGATTTACCTAACAAAGTGTTCGACGGAAAGGCGGACAAGCCCGTGAACGTTTCCAAATATTTGCTATACGAGGACGTGTTTTACGGCAACGCCGATTTCGCTGTTTCGGAAAAATTCGTTCCGTATTTCGTTAAGGCGAAAAACGAACTTACCCGCCTTGCGGAAAAAGGCGGAATTTTAAAGGAGATTTACGAGGAGGAAGCGGCTCTTTCGGCGGTTTTGGAGAAGAAGTGCGGAATAAGAAACAGGCTTCGCGCCGCATATAAAAAAGACGATAAAGAAGAACTTTTGCGGCTTTCGGACAGGCTTCTCGAAATAAAATCCGCCGTCGCGGAATTTCTTAAAGCCGCGGAAAAGAGATGGCTCAAAGACAACAAGGCGTTCGGAGCGGAAATTTTAACGATTCGGCTCGGCGGGCTTATCGCCCGGCTCGATTTCTGCGCGCGGAGAGTGAAGGCTTACGCCGCAGGCGAAATCGAAGAAATAGAGGAGTTGGCGCAAACCGATTTATCGCCCGCGCCCGCGGAAGATAATTATGCGGCGGCAAGGGCGTTCAACAGTTACGAACAAAACGTTTCCTACTGTAATATCGTTCATAAATTATATAATTAAAAGAGTTGTAAAAAGGTCCGACGTCACGGAAAATCGGAAAATACGAGGTTAAAACCGTTGTCTTCGACGGGAAAACTTTAAGGAAAAAGAACTATGGGGTTAACTGAAAACACAATAAAATTTAAATTTAAATGGCTGGAATTTATCATTCGCGGCGATAAAATAGATATGGCAGGCGCGGATTGTTATCCCGACATTTCGGAAAGATGCAATATCGCGGAAATCAACGTCGCGGGGGATAACAAGCCCTCGCATATGGGCGTTAAACTCTCGCCGTCGTCCGAAGGCTCGGTTTTAAAGTACGTTTCGCGCGAAATCAAGGGCGATACGCTTTTTATCACTCAGAAAAGCGACAAGATCGAGGTCGTGACCGCAATAAAATCCTATGAGGGTACGTCTGCGCTTCGCGTGAATACTGCGGTAACCAACGTTTCGGGCGAAGATATCGTTTTGGAAAGCGTTTCGGCTTTTTGTCTGCCGAACGTCGGAAAGAGAACTTTTGAAAACGCGAAAAACTCCTATTTTACCCTTTTTAACCAAAGTCATCACTTTGAATGTCAGCCCTCTCGCCGCTCGTTTTTCGATTACGGCTTCACGGGAAACGCTCCCGCGTCGCAAAAAAAGATATCCTTTGCCAACGTCGGCTCGTGGTCTACAAAAGAAACTTTGCCGCAAGGGATAATCGAAAACGGAGACGGAACCGTGTTTATGTTTCAGATCGAGAGCAACAATTCCTGGTACTACGAACTTAGCGACAACGGAGAAAATTACTATCTTTGGCTCGGCGGCGCGACGGCCGAACACGGCTCGTGGTATAGAACTCTTAAGCCGAAAGCCGTCTATAAGTCGATTAACGTGGCAATTTCTAAAGCATCGGCGGTTTTCGATGCTTTGGATGATATGACTGTTTACAGAAGAGCGATTGCGGGGAAGAGCAAAGCGGACGAAAATCTCCCCGTAATTTTCAACGCGTATATGCACCTTGACTGGGATAGCCCCGACGAGGAAAGAACGAAGGTTTATGCAAAATCCGCAGCGGCTCTCGGCGTAAAATACTACGTCATCGATTGCGGCTGGCACAACGAAGAGCCCGGGAACGAAATATATCCTTATGTCGGGCAGTGGAAGGAGAGCAAAACCCGATTTCCGCGCGGAATCAGGGCGACGACGGATTTTATTCGTTCGCTCGGAATGAAGGCGGGGCTTTGGATAGAACCCGAAATTATAGGGCAGAAATGCGAAGAAATGCTTAAATTTTACGACGACGATTGCTTTTTAAGGCGGCGCGGCAAGAAAATAGGCGTTATGAACAGGTATTTTCTCGATTATTCCAACCCGAAAGTGTATGATTATATGTTTGAAACCATCCGCAGAATGGTTGAAGAATACGGCGCGGATTATATCAAAGTTGACTACAATCAGGATATCGGCGCAGGCGCGGACGGCGTGGCCGAAAGTTTCGGCGACGGGCTTGAAAAGCAGTCGGCGGCGTATTTCAAATGGGTGGATAATATACGCAAAGCCTTCCCGAACGTTATTTTTGAAACGTGCAGTTCGGGCGGAATGAGAATGGACTACGCGACTCTTTCGCATTTTTCGCTTGTCTCTTCGTCCGATCAGACCGATTATAAAAAATATCCGTATATCGTCGCGAATTTTTTAGCGGCGGTTCTGCCGGAGCAGGGCGCGGTGTGGAGTTATCCCGTGGACGGATATCAATTCGCAACCACTCCCGCGACTTACGAAAAGGCGAACGAAAACACCGGCCGAGAGACTGTTATAATGAACATGATAAACACTTTCCTCGGCAGAATGTACCTTGCGAGCCATATCGACCTGTTAAGCGACGATAAGCGCGCGCTTATAAAAGAGGGTGTGGAATATTACGATTCCTTAACGTCCGCCAAGAAAACCGCGCTCCCGTTTTTGCCTTGCGGATTCGCAACGTTTGGCGACGAACACGTCGCGGCAGGCTTTAAAACAGAAAACAAGGCGTATTTATCCGTTTACAATCTCGGCAAAGCGGGCGAATTTTCGATAAACGTCGGAAAAGAATACAAAAAAGCGATTTGCGCATATCCGAAAGCAAACAACCTTAAATATTCGCTCCGGAACGGCACTTTAACAATACAATTCACCGAAGCCTGCCAGGCAAGATTTTTCGAACTCGAAATTTAAACACGGAATCCCCGGGCATTGCGCTCCTTATCGCCGCAAAAAAGATAGGGATTCCATTCGTCATCACTAACTATTTTTGCGGTGATAAACCGATTTATGCGGCGTTAAACGCCGCTCGTAGTACGGCAAGTACAACTTCGGGCGTTTGCCTTGCCTAAACGAGCCGCAATGCGGTCGGTTTCTCATCCGCAAAAATGCTTCGCACCGAAAAGAGCGTATTTTTTGATGATTTTTTGCGAACGCGAGGGTTGCTGTACTTGACGTACCGCGCCCGAACGGTCGCGGGAAATGGCGAAAAAGACGCCTTTTCGGTAATTAGTGATAACGAATGGAATCCCTAGTGATAAGAAATGCGGCGCCTGTCGATTTTTTAATATCCGAGTTGCTCAAAAAACGAAGTCGGAAAAATCACTCGGGTTTGCCCGCGGAATCGTTGAAAATCTCTATCTGCCGCTTATCGGACTGTATGAAAAATACCCTCTCGAAAGGAATGCTTCGGACGAGGGCGGAGTGAGCGGCAATTCGGGCGAAACGACGGACGGCCGGAAATTATCCACCGACATCGGTTGCGCGTATATGTGTCTTGACGGACTTTCCGCATACTACGAAATAACTCGCGATGACAGAGTAAAAATCGCGATTAATCGGCTTATGGATGGGTTTATGCGGCTTGACAGAACGAAAATGCGGTGTCAGACTCACGCGACGCTTTCTGCAGCGAGAGGAATTCTCGGAATGTATCTCGTAAACGGTAAGGAGTATATCGGAATCCCCGCGTTTATAGGGCGGGAAAACGTCGGCGCAAAACTGAAAGTCTGCGACGCAAAGCCGAAAACCGATTTATCTGTATAGTTAAAGCGGGCGAACCTTTCGCCGAAACGAAAGGCTCGCCCGCTTGCCTGTTTATTCACTTAGCCACGGATTCTGACACAATCGCCTGCGGCTAAAAAATCTGACCGTTCGCGCCGTAAAAAATATCGTCCTTGCCGGAAATCATCTTGCAGAATTCCTCGAATTCACGCCAGGAAATATATTCGGCGTCCATTTCGTAGGAATGTCCCCAGACGTATAACACCTGCGGCTTATCTGCTTTCAGGTTAAGGAATTTTTCGCCGAGGCTGAAAAGTTTATCCTTTTCGATATAATAAACCGTCGGGTTATACCGAAGCGGATTATCGGGGATATCGAACGAGTCGCTCGAAGTTATCGTCCTCGCAAATCTGATTTTGGTGTTGTTTTTAATCACGCCCGCAACTCTGTCGTCGTTGTTCACGCCGCCGCACGGATAAGCCATACATCTCACGTCGTAACCGACGAGAGATTCAAGCAGTTTGCGGTCCTCTTCCACCTGCCAGATAACGCCTTCGTCGGAAAGTTCCGTAAGGTTCGGGTGGACGAGCGTGTGTACGGCGACCTCGTGTCCGCGATAAATTTCCGCAACCTTGTCGGCGGGGTTTTTATCGTGGCGGACGATATGGTTGTTTCTGTTAAGTTCTCCGTTTGTGCCGAGCAGAGCGGAATTTAAGTTGAAAGTGGCTTTCAAACCGTATTTATTTAAAATTTCGATCAGTTTTATATCCTGCGTAACGCCGTCGTCGAAACTGAACGTCACGGCTTTCATTTTTCTGTTAAAAGAATCTTTCATAATGTTTCACCGTCCAAAATATCGGTTATATTATAATGAAAAGAAATAAATAAGTCAACCGCTGACGAGTGATTGCAAATGAATTGCGTTCCGGCAGGGTTCGTTTTATTTTTGTCCGGCATAATGATAAAATTGATTGAAAAAACGAAAGAAAAACGGTATAATAAAAACAATCTGATGAATGAAATCTCTATAAAAACAAAGGAGAAAAACATGAAAATAATTTTCTTGGGCGATAGTATAACGGAGGGCGTAGGCGCGTCTTGTCCTATAAACAATTACGTCTGCAAGGTTGCCGAAATTTGCGAGGGCGTTATGACGGAAAACTTCGGGGTTTCGGGAACAAGAATCGCAAGGCAGACCACGCCGACCGAATTCAGAACTTTCGATTACGATTTTCAGATGCGTTGCGAGGTGATGAGTAAGGACGCGGACAAGGTTTTCGTTTTCGGCGGAACGAACGATTACGGTCACGGCGACGCGCCGATAGGCTGTGAAAACGACGATTCGCCTTACACGTTCCACGGCGGATTGAACAAAGTCATAAAAAGGCTTTGCGAAATTTACGGCAAGGACAAAATCGCGTTTATTTTGCCGACGAGGAGATTCGACGAGAACGATTTGTTCGGCGAAGGGCATAGAACGGAGCCGACCTTGAATCTTAAAGGCTACGTGGATATAATCAGAGCGAAATGCGAAAAACTCGGCATAGATTATATTGATTTGTATAACGACGGGCTTCCGAAGCCCGCAACGAATACCGTCGACGAGTTTTACGCGGACGGATTGCATCCGAACGACAAAGGGCATTTGCTGATTGCCGAAAAAATTAAAAAATATCTCGGACTTTGATTTTCGGATTGTATATTGCGAAAGCCGCCGCGACGGAAAAAATTTTTTCGTCGCGGCGGCTTTTCAATCGGAATCCGATATTTAGTTATTATATTTAAAATAATAAAATTCTTCGTCCTCGAAGGTTTGGGCAAATCCGCAGTCGATGATCGTCTTTCTCGATTTTTCGTTTTTCTTGTAACACTTCGCCTTGAGTTTAACGCCGAGAACGTTCGCCGCCCAGTCGCAAACGAGTTTATAAGCCGCCTTTCCGTAGCCCTTGCCCTGAAATCCTTTCGCCACTCTCACGCCCGCTTCCGCCGCGCCGGTATAAGTGAAATTATAAACGATAACCTCGCCTATAAGTCGATTATCGACGGATTTTTCGCGAATCGCAAAACTTATTCCCTCGCCTATGGAGCGGTCGAAATTAACGACGTCGAAAAAGGTGTCGTCCGTTATTTCGCCTGTTATCGAGGCGTCCGTTTCGTAGTCGTAACCCCAAAGCGCGTTGTTTTCTTTGTCGGTGCAGAGCGCCCGGTAATCTGCTTTATCCTTTTCCGTTATCTCGCTCAAAACGACGGTTCCGTCGGTAAGAACGGGCGTTGCGGCGAGATTCTGCAAGGGAGAATTAACCTTGACGAGATATTTGTTCACAAGTTTTATCGGGTTGTATTGCTGTTTGGAAGTCCTTAAACCCGCGTCGTCGGCATCGTCCTCGCGGTTCACGGTTTCAAGTTCGGGGTTAAGGCTCAGGCAATAATTCACGAACCTGTTAAAAGTGGTCGGATATGCGCCGACGTAACTTTTCAAGGCTTTTTCAACGTGAATTATCAGGTTTTTATCCTGAATCTCGCCTATCGTAACCGAAACCGGTTTGTCGCCGACGAAAAGCGCGCCGCCGACGAGATCGAATTCGAAAAACTCGGCGAGCAGTTCCTTGGTGTGGATAAATTCCTCGTTTTCCTCATAGGCGTCGGACGGATGTTCCTTTGCGTAAAGGTCGAGCATTTCGTTTATCTGCGGCAGAAATTCGGGCTTCATCGGGCGGAAATCCGGTTCGCCGTACAAAGTCTTGAATTTGTTAATGTGGTTGCGTTGCCCGCTGAACTTCTTGCCTTTAAAGGTTGAAATCTCTTCGGCGGAGTAAACGTAATCGCTCCATTTCCGCTCGTAGTTGAACATTATGTTTGAAAAAAGCGGATTTATCCTGATTTTTTCGAGTGTTTCTTCGGTAACTCCGTAAAACTTCAGCGGCAGGTCGTTCGCCTTTACGTAATCGACGATTTCATTTAAAGCCTCGCTTTCGTCGCCTCCGTTGCCGTTATTGCCGTCGTTACCGTCGTTGCCGTCGTTGCCGTTGTTGCCGGTATTACTGTCGTTGCCGTTATTGCCGCCGAACGGGTAAGAAAACGACGGTTCGCCGCAGATGTCCTGAACGGAGATAAACGCGCCGTTATGTACTGCGAATTTCAGGTTTACGCCCCCGTTCCACATGAAAAAACTTCCCACGCTCACGTCGTTGACGTTATAGGGGCAGTTTTTTATGTAGGGAGCGTATTTTTTAAGATTTTCGGGTGTATAATTTTCAAATTTCAGCATTTCTCTTATGTGTAAAAGGTTATCGCAAGATAAAAAATCGGGATTCCTATAAACAAGATAAAAATCGGGATTCCTATAAATTTGTTTTCAAGATTAAAAATCGGGATATCCCTCGATTTTGTTCACGATTTCGCAGAATCTTTCAAGGTCGTCGCGCGAGTAGTATTCGATGGTGATTTTGCCTTTGTCGTCAGTGCCGGTCAAGGTAACTTTCGTGCCGAAATCGCGTTGCATTCTTCTTATGAGATCGCGCAGTTCGGGGCTTTGCCTCGACGAAGCGGCAGACGAGCCCTTGTTTTTGACAAGTTTTTCCGTTTCGCGCACGCTGAGATGCTTCCTTACGACCTGCATCGCGACTGCTTCCTGTTCTCTTTGGGAGAGCGTGACGAGAGCGCGCGCATGTCCTGCGGACAGGCGGTTTTGCGAAACAAGCCTGATTATTTCCGGCGAAAGAGTTAAAAGCCGCAACGTGTTAGCCACGGCGGAACGGCTTTTTCCGATTCTCGCCGCAAACTCTTCCTGCGTAAGCCCGAATTCGTCCATCGCTTTTTTCATATCCTTCGCGGTGTCGATCGGGTTCGGTTTTTCGGTTCTGAATCTTTCGGCGAGTTTTCTGTCGGCTTCGTCGAAAAGACCTATCTGTTTATCGTCTGTTTTCATATTTTTGTTTCGATATTGAAAATCCGGAGTTTGCCTGCTGTAAGTCCGGAATACGCCGGTTACAAATTCGGGGGCTTGCCGCCCCCGAAATATTGTTTAATTAAATAGTCAACGAGCGATTAATCGCCTTATAGACCGATTTATTCCTGTTTGTCGCCTCTGTCTTCCTTGTCGCCGACCGTAGGCATTGCCGGAGCGTCGCCGGTTGTTTCGTTGCCGGCAGAAGTCGCGTCGGGAGCGTCGGGAGCAGTGGGAGCAGAGGGGGCAGCGGGAGCGGCGGGCTTTATGGATTCTTTCGCCTTTGCGTTGGCAAATTCCTCGGCGCGTTTGAACGGGTTTTCCGCGCGTTCTTTGTCGCGTTGATCCATATACGCCATAATCTCCTTAACGTCCTTGCCCTCCATGATGAGGTCAACTTCGTCCTGATAAATGGTTTCTCTTTCTATCAAAAGTCGAGCCATGTTGTCGAGAAGGTTCTTGTTCGCAATCAGAAGGTCGACGGCTTTCTGATGCGCTTCTTTTATGATGCGTTGAACTTCTTCATCGATCGTAGCGGCGGTCTGGTCGCTGTAACCGGCTCTCGTTTCGTAATCTCTGCCGATGAACACCTGTTCGTTGTCGCCGTAGTTCACGGGGCCCACTCTGTCGCTCATACCCCATTCGGTAACCATTTTTCTCGCGCGTTCGGTCGCGACTTTGATGTCGCTCGAAGCACCCGAAGAAATGTCTTTGATGATAAGTTCTTCCGCAACTCTTCCGCCGTAAGTCATAACGATGTCGTCAAGGAGTTTCGCTTTGCTTAAATACTGGTTATCGTCATCCGGGCGGGTTAACGTGTAGCCGCCGGCAGAACCTCTCGGAATAATCGATACTTCCTGAACGGGATCGCAGTGGGGAAGAAGTCTTGCGAGAATAGCATGGCCGGATTCGTGATAAGCGGTTATGCGCTTGTCGGTTTCGGTTACGAGCCTGCTCTTTTTCTGCGGGCCCATTATGACTTTGTTTATCGCTTCGTAAAGGTCTACGTTGGTTATCGCTTTTTCGCTCTTTCTCGCCGCGAGGATAGCCGCTTCGTTTAAAAGGTTTGCGATATCCGCGCCCGAGAAGCCTGCGGTCATTCTCGCCAAAGTTTTGAAGTTTACGTCGGGAGCGAGCGGTTTGTTTCTCGCGTGAACTTTAAGAATAGACTCTCTTCCGCGCACGTCCGGCATATTGACGTAAATCTGACGGTCGAATCTGCCGGGACGCATAAGAGCCGGATCGAGAATATCCGCGCGGTTCGTCGCCGCGATTATGATTATGCCGTCGTTCGCCTCGAAACCGTCCATCTGAACGAGAAGTTGGTTAAGGGTTTGTTCTCTTTCGTCGTTGCCTCCGCCGAGTCCTGCGCCTCTCTGGCGACCTACCGCGTCGATTTCGTCGATGAACACTATGCACGGCATACTCTTTTTAGCCATTGCGAAAAGATCTCTCACCCTGCTTGCGCCCACGCCGACGAACATTTCAACGAAGTCCGATCCGCTTATGGAAAAGAACGGAACGTTAGCCTCTCCCGCAACCGCCTTTGCGAACAGCGTTTTACCTGTTCCCGGAGGACCTACGAGAAGCACGCCCTTAGGAATTCTCGCGCCGAGAAGAGCGAACTTTTTGGGGTTTTTCAGGAATTCTACAATCTCCTGCAACTCTTCCTTTTCTTCTTCCGCGCCGGCGACGTCGGCGAATCTAACCTTAACGTTCTGGTTTACGCGGGCTTTTGTTTTGCCGAAATCCATCGCGCCTTTGTTCGCGCCGTTGACAGAACGCATAAGAAACATAATCGCGAGAAGCCCCACGCAAAGCATAAGGGCGGGCATGATAAGGCTCGACCAGAACGATCCCGCGTTGGGATCCGCGCAGTCGATAACCACGCCGTTTTTCTTCAGAAGTTCGATTTCTTCGGTGAAGAACGTCTGCGGATAAAGGCTCGTTTCATAAACGGCTTTTCCGTTTTGCGTCGCATCGTAACCGGTAAGGTTGTAAACGTTGACGACGATTTTTTTAATCGTCGCTTTCTGCGGGTTATAGACGATGATTTTCTGATCGCCTTTCACGACGCTGCCGTCGGTTATGGTTTCGCCGTCGGCGGTTTTATATTCTATTCCGGCAAGTTCGAAGAACTTCGTCGTCGAAACGCTTTCCGTTCTTCTTGTGAACAAGCCGCCGAGGGCAAGAAGCCCGAATGTGACGGCGATTATAACGATAACGACTATCGCCGTTCTTGCTGATTTTTTCATTTAACCTCCTGAAATGTCGGGAACAATCTCCTTTTTCCGGTTGTTCCGATTCTGGTTTCTTTTGCGGGTTTCACGGTCGGTACGCTCTGTCGGTCTGATTAATCGCGCCGAACCGCCGAAAACTACAATTATAATATCATATGATCCGCGTAAAAACAAATATATAATTAAAAATAAAGTTTTTTTACTTATTTTTCACCATTGTATTTAACACCCGAATGCCAGCCGAGAATAAAACGAACCGTGGTCTGACGGCGAGTTTTTGACTAATACATCGTTACGC
>OIWT01004688.1_pt1 | contig 10743 bp, 10 predicted proteins | sample 1587701 | NCBI WGS metagenome assembly OIWT01 (sample SAMEA3888904, study PRJEB22519) | human gut metagenome | biome: human gut; feature: human-associated habitat; material: faeces | place: Denmark | collected 2009 | reverse complement strand
TTCCCCGAGCAGGCCGTCAACTGGGATTTTGCGCGCGAGAAGATCAAAAATGCGGGCCGGCCCATCCGCGTGCTGAACCTCTTCGCCTACACCGGCGGCGCGACGGTCGCGTGTGCGGCGGCAGGCGCTCAGGTCTGCCACGTGGATGCGGCAAAGGGCATGGTCAACTGGGCGCGCGAGAACGCGCGTGTCAGCGGCCTTTCCGATGCGCCGGTGCGCTGGATCATCGACGACTGCGCGAAATTTGTCGAGCGTGAGATCCGCCGCGGCAAGGTGTATGACGCCATCATCATGGACCCGCCGAGCTACGGCCGCGGCCCCGGAGGAGAGGTCTGGAAGTTGGAGGACAATCTTTTCCCGTTCGTGAAGCTCTGCGCGCAGGTCTTATCGGACAAGCCGCTTTTTGTCATCATCAACTCGTATACGACGGGGCTCGCTCCCTCGGTGCTCGGCTACATGCTGCACCTGCTCGTTGCGGAAAAGTACGGCGGCAAGGTCACGTGGGACGAGCTGGGCCTGCCCGTGACGGAGACGGGGCTTGCGCTGCCCTGCGGCGCGACGGGCCGCTGGTTCTCGGAATAAAGGAATCCGCCGCTTTGCGGCGATGAATCCCCGAAGGCTCTTTCGGGATAACGATTAAGGAACGCAACTTTTATGGAAATGATCAAGACCCAAGACCTGGCCTTCACCTATCCGGGCACGGAAGACCAGGAGAACACCCGCGCGCTGCGCGGGGTGGATGTGACCATCGAGCGCGGCAGCTTTGTCGTGATCCTCGGCCACAACGGCAGCGGAAAATCGACGCTTGCCAAGACCTTCAACGCAGTTCTGCTGCCAAGCGGCGGCAAGGTCTATGTCGAGGGCATGGACACGATGGACGAATCGCTCCTGCTTGAAATTCGCAGGCGCGTGGGCATGGTGTTCCAGAATCCAGACAACCAGATCGTGGCGAATGTCGTCGAAGAGGATGTCGCGTTCGCTCCCGAGAATTTGGGCGTGCCGAGCGCCGAGATCAGAAAGCGCGTGGACGACGCGCTCGAGGCCGTCGGCATGACGCAGTTCGTCAAGCACGCGCCGCACCTGCTCTCCGGCGGACAGAAGCAGCGCATCGCCATCGCGGGCGTGCTGGCGATGAAGCCCGAGTGCATCGTGCTCGACGAGGCGACCGCCATGCTCGACCCCATCGGCCGGCGCGAGGTGCTCGCGGCCGTCGAAAAGCTCAACCGCGAGCAGGGCATCACGGTCGTCCTCATCACCCACCACATGAACGAAGCCGAGCACGCCGACCGCGTGATCGTGATGAACGACGGCCTTGTCGTCATGGACGGAAAGCCGCGCGAGGTCTTCACCCGCAAAAAGGAGCTGGAGGACATCGGCCTTGCCGTGCCGGACACGGTCTCGCTGCTCTTTTCCCTGCGCGAGGCGGGCATGGACGTCCCCGTGGACGCCATCACCGTAGAGGAATGCGCAGACGCCATTGCGAAAAATTTTACCTAAGAGGACTGTAACCTTGGAAGAGATCATTCGTGTAGAAAACCTGACGCACACCTACGGGGAGGGCACGCCGTTCTGCCGCAGTGCGGTGCAGGATATGTCGCTCGCGATCTATCGCGGCGAATTTTTGGGCATCATCGGCCACACGGGCAGCGGCAAGTCGACGCTGATCCAGCACTTGAACGGCTTGCTCAAGCCGACCTCCGGCCGGATACTTCTCGGTGGAGAGGACATCTGGTCGGACCCGAAGAAAATTCGGAACGTAAGATTCCGCGTGGGCCTCGTGTTCCAGTATCCGGAATACCAGCTTTTTGAAGAGACTGTTTACCGCGATATCGCGTTCGGCCCGACGAACATGGGCTTATCCAAAGACGAGATCGACCGCCGCGTGCTTGAATCCGCGCACTTTGCGGGGCTTACCGACGATCTGCTGGAAAAATCGCCGTTCGCCCTCTCCGGCGGACAGAAGCGCCGCGTGGCCATCGCGGGCGTTATTGCGATGGAGCCCGAGGTGCTCGTGCTCGACGAGCCGAGCGCGGGCCTTGACCCGCAGGGCAGGGAAGAGCTGCTTTCAAACATCCGCGAATTCCACCGCGCGCGCGGCACGACCGTCGTGCTCGTGAGCCACAGCATGGAGGAGATCGCGAAAAACGTCGACCGTATCGTTGTCCTGTCGGACAGCCATGTGCTCATGAGCGGCACGCCGCGCGAGGTCTTCGCCCGCGGCGACGAGCTGATGACCGCGGGCCTCGACGTGCCGCAGGTCACGCGCGTCGCGATGGCGCTGCGCGATAAAGGCATTGCCATCAACCCCGCCGTTTACACCGTCGATGAGCTCAGCAAAGAGCTTGTCGCGCTCAAGAGAGGGGGCGGCAAAAAATGCTGAAGGATATCACGCTCGGCCAGTTTTTCCCGGGCGACACGCTCGCCCATAAGCTCGACCCGCGCACAAAGCTCCTCGTCACGGTGCTCTACGTCGTGGCGCTCTTTACGGCGAAGAGCTACATTGCCTACGGCGTTCTCATTCTGACGCTGATCGTCGCCGTGCGCATCTCGCGCGTGGGCGCGAAGGCGCTTTTCAAGGGATTAAAGCCGGTGCTGTTCATTATCGCGTTCACGGCGCTTTTGAACCTCTTTTACACCCCCGGCACGGAGCTGTGCCATTTTTGGATCTTCCGCATTACGATCGAGGGTGTGCGCGCCGCCATTACGATGATGCTGCGCATCACGCTTTTGATCATGGGAACGTTCCTGCTCACGTATACGACCTCTCCCATCCGCCTGACGGACGGTCTGGAGAGCCTGCTGGGCCCGCTCAAGAAGATCAAGGTCCCTGTGCATGAGCTCGCGATGATGATGTCGATCGCGCTTCGCTTCATCCCGACGCTCATCGAAGAGACGGATAAGATCATGTCCGCGCAGAAGGCGCGCGGCGCCGACTTTGAGACCGGAAGCCTTATGCAGCGCGCCAAGGCGCTCGTGCCGCTGCTTGTGCCGCTGTTTGTCAGCGCGTTCCGCCGCGCCGACGAGCTGGCGACGGCCATGGAATGCCGCTGCTACCACGGCGACGAAGGCCGCACGAAGCTCAATGTGCTGCACTATCAGACGCGCGACTATCTGGTGCTCGGCTATTATGCCGTGCTCGTGGCCGCGGTCATCGCGCTGCGATAAGAAGAAAGGACGCTTTTATGCGAAACATCGCCCTCAAGCTCATGTATAACGGCACGGCCTATCACGGCTGGCAGGTGCAGAAGACGGTCTCAAGCGTCTGCGAGACGATGGAAAAGGGCCTCTCGAAGGTCTGCGGCGGGAACGTCAAGCTCGTCGGCTGCGGCCGCACGGACGCGGGCGTGCACGCCGAGCGATATATCGCCAATTTCCATACCGAGTCGCGAATTCCGGTCGAGCGCCTGCCGTTTGCCATCAATACGCACACGCCGGAGGATATCGTCGTGCGCGAGGCGCTTGAGGTGGCGGAGGATTTCAACGCGATCCTCTCGTGTCAAAAAAAGGAATACACCTACCGTATTTATAATTCCCGCATCAAAAACCCGTTCTATGTCAACAGGGCTTACTTTTACCCCAAGCACCTCGACGAAGAGGTGATGGACTGCGCGGCGCGCGCCTTTGAGGGCACGCACGATTTCCGCGCCGTCCGCTCTGTCGGCACGGAGACGAAGACCAGCGTGCGCACCGTGCACTACTGCCGCGTGTCGCGCTCGGGTGATCTTTTGGAACTCAAGGTCTGCGCGGACGGGTTCCTGTATAACATGGTACGGGCGATCACCGGCACGGTGCTCTACGCCGCCGAGGGGAAGCTCACGCCAGAGGACATCCCCGAGATCCTGGCCTCCGGCGACCGCTCGCTCGCCGGCCCCACGGTGCCGCCGGGCGGACTGTACATGACGAGACTTTGGTATGAGGATGAACGGCTCAATGAATGATCTCAAAGAGGAAAAGGGAACACGCGAGGAACTGAGGCGCTCGCAGGCGGCCCCGCGCCGCTCCGGCGGCGGGCTCAAGCGGGCGCTGATGGTGATTCTGGCGCTTGTGGTCGTGCTGGCCGTGGTCGTCGCCGCGGCGTGGAAGGACCTGAGCAGCCTTGACAGTGTGCGCCGCCTTTTCTCCTACAATAAGGTCACGCAGGATGAGCAGGGCAAGGTGGAAATGTACTCGTTCAGCAACGACCGCAGCAACACCTTTGCGCTGCTCGGCGACCATCTGATCGTCGCTTCGACGACGGGGGTGTCGATCTACAGCAGCAGCGGCAGCGTGGCAGACAGCATGAGTGTGAAACTCACGAATCCCGCCATCGCTGTCGGCGGCCAGACCGCCGCGGTCTATGATATCGGCGGGCAGACGCTTCTTATTTACTCTGCAAGCGGCCTTGTGCGCGATATGAGCGGCGAGTGCAGCGGCAATATTTTGTCGGTCAGCGTCAATTCCTCGGACTATCTGGCGCTCAACGCCGAAAAGAGCGGCTACAAGTCCGCTGTTACGGTGTACGACGCTTCGGGCGAGAAGACGTTTGCCTTCAACTCCTCGGAGCACTATGTCATCGACGCGGTCGTCATGCGCGACTGCAAGCGCATGGCGGCGGTGACGCTCGGCGAGTCGGACGGCACATTCGCCGACACGGTGAGCATCTATTCCCTCGGCAGCGATAAGGCGGACTCGGTCAACACACTCACGGGCTCGCTCCTGCTATCGCTCGACAGCGTGGCCGGTACGCTCTCGTGCCTGACGGACGAGAGCTTGACGCTCTTTTCATCGGACGGTACGCTTTCCGGCAGCTATCGCTACGAATACCCGTATCTGCGCGGTTCGAGCATGGACGGCGACAACTACGCGGCGCTGCTGCTGAGCCGCTACCGCTCGGGCAGCACCATGAAGCTCGTGACTGTCTCGTCCGACGGTACAGAGATGGCAAGTCTCGACAGCAGTCAGGAGGTTCTGTCCATGTCCGCGGCGGGGAAGTATATCGCCGTGCTGTACAGCGACAGTCTGGTGCTCTACACGCCGCAGCTGCAGGAATACGCGCGGCTGGACGCCACGGAGTACGCGCGCTCTGTCATCATGCGCGAGGATGGTACGGCGGTGCTGATCGGCTCGTCGTCCGCCTGGCTTTATATTCCGTAATTTCTGTAAAACGCTAAAAATGTTACAATTTATGACTTGAAAGGAGCGCGGGAAACGTGAATAATGGTCTTATGATCGATGCAGTCTTCGCGCTCGTGCTCATTTTAAGCGTCGTGTTCGGCGCCAAGCGGGGGCTGTTCCGCAGCTTTATGGCGCTGGCGGCGATCGTGCTCGCGCTGATCGGCGCGTCGCTTCTGACCGACGCTTTGACCGAGCCCGTGACCGACATGCTGATGCCGCGCCTTGAAAAGAGCGTGGAGGAGTGGTTTGATACCGAATCGCAGACACCGCAGGGGGATGTCCCGCAGATCGAGGGGGAGACCCCGGCGGAGAGCGACGCCTCGGGTGAAACGCCAAACGGCGACGCCGCGCAGGACGCGGAAAACGTTTGGCAGGACGATTCGCCGCTCGCGGTGACAGGGCTTCTCAAAAAGCTGCTGCGCTTCGATTTCGACGGCGCGGTGCGTCAGTCGCTTCGAAATGCCGCGCGCGACGCAGCGCTTGCCGCCGTAAGGACGCTGCTCGGCAGCGTGGTGAGGACACTCGTGTTCGTGCTGTGTTTTTTGGTGCTCACGCTGCTGCTCCGCTTAGTGACGGGAGGCATTGACAAGGTGTTAGACTTGCCAGTGCTGAACGCGCTCAACACCATCGGCGGCGGCGCGCTGGGCCTGATCGAGGGCGCACTTTTGCTGTTTCTCGTCTGCGATGTCGCACCGAAGCTCGGCGTCAAGGCCTTTGCCGACTACGAGGGCACGTATCTGTTATTGTTTTTTATGAGTCATACTCCGCGCGGGCTTGTCGCCGCGCTGTTACCCTGATCTTTACCCCAAGGAGGAAATACTATGCAGCCGCAACTTTGTTCCAGATGTAAAAAGAATATCGCCGTTGTGTTCATCACCCGTCAGGAAAACGGGCAGAACGTCAACGAAGGACTTTGCCTCAAGTGCGCGAAAAATCTCGGACTGCCGCAGGTGGACGAGATGATGCGCCGCATGGGCATCACGGATGAGGACCTTGACAATATCTCCAATGAAATGATGGGCGCTTTCGGCGGCGCGGAAAACCTCGAAGGTCTGACCGACGCCGACGATCCGGACGCCGATAACGAGGACGAGGACGGCAAGACCGCCACGTTCCCGTTCCTGAGCCGCTTTTTCGGCGGGAATCCTGCCGCGAACGACGCGCCGAATGGCGACGCTGAGCAGACGCAGAGCCCGCGCAGCAACAAGAAGGTCGAAAAGGGGAGCAAGCACAAATTCCTCGACTCCTACTGCATCAATCTCTCCCAGCGCGCACGCGACGGCAAGCTCGACGTGGTCGTCGGCCGCGAGGAGGAGATCGAACGCGTCATCCAGATTTTGAACCGCCGCCAGAAGAACAACCCCTGCCTGATCGGTGAGCCGGGCGTCGGCAAGACGGCCATTGCCGAGGGCCTCGCCCAGCGCATCGTCGCGGGCGACGTGCCGTTCAAGCTCAGAAGCAAGGAGGTCTATCTTCTTGACCTCACCGCGCTCGTCGCGGGCACGCAGTTCCGCGGCCAGTTTGAGAGCCGCATGAAGGGCCTCATCGAGGAGATCCGCAAGATGGGCAACGTCATCCTTGTCATCGACGAAGTGCACAACATCGTCGGCGCGGGCGACGCCGAGGGCAGCATGAACGCCGCCAACATCTTGAAGCCTGCGCTCTCCCGAGGCGAAATTCAGGTCATCGGCGCGACGACGTTCACCGAGTATCGCAAGCACATTGAAAAGGACACCGCGCTCGAACGCCGCTTCCAGCCGGTCACGGTCAACGAGCCGAACATGGAGGACACGCTCAAGATTTTGAAGGGCATCGCCCACTACTATGAGCAGTTCCACGGCGTCAAAATTCCCGAGGGCATTCTGCGTCAGGCAGTGCTGCTATCCGAGCGCTACATCACCGACCGTTTCCTGCCCGACAAGGCCATCGACCTCATCGACGAGGCGTGCTCGGATCTGAACCTGCACGACAAGAACATCAACCGCCGCATGGAGCTGCGCCGCGAGATCGAGGATTACGACAAGGAGCGCGAGCTTTTGCAGGGCGCAGAAGAACCCGACTTTGAGCGTCTGGCCGAGCTCAAGAGCCTTACCATCAAGGCGCAGACCGAGCTCGACGCGCTCTGCGCGCAGGGTGACCCGCAGCTCACGATGGACAACCTCGCCCGCGTGATCGAGCTCTGGACGAAGATTCCCGCCTCGCGCATCCGTGAAGACGAGTTCCGCCGTCTGAGCGAGCTTGACAAGCGCCTCAAGGAACACATCGTCGGTCAGGACGAGGCCATCGAGGCCGTCGCCGCGGCGATACGCCGCAACCGCGTGGGCATCTCGCCCAAGCACAAGCCGGTGAGCTTCATCTTTGTCGGCCCCACGGGCGTCGGCAAGACCGAGCTTGTCAAGCAGCTGGCGCAGGACCTCTTCAACTCGCCCGACGCGCTGATCCGCCTCGACATGTCCGAGTTTATGGAAAAGCACTCGGTCTCCCGCATCGTCGGCTCGCCCCCGGGCTATGTCGGCTATGATGAAGCCGGCCAGCTGACCGAAAAGATTCGCCGCAAGCCCTACGCCGTCATTCTTTTCGACGAGATCGAAAAGGCGCATCCCGACGTGATGAACGTCCTGCTGCAAATTCTCGACGACGGCGAGATCACCGACTCCCACGGCCGCAAGGTCAACTTTGAAAACACCGTCATCGTGATGACATCCAACGCGGGCAGCGAGCGCAAGGAGGGAACTGTCGGCTTCGGCCACACGGTGAACGAGCAGAACCGCGACCGCGCTATGAAGGCGCTCGGCGAGTTCCTGCGCCCCGAATTCCTGAACCGTGTGGACGAGGTCATCTGCTTCAACCGCCTTGACGAGAAGAACTTCGCCGGCATCGCCCACATCATGCTCGATGAGCTGCAAAAGAGCCTTGAGGACAAGGGCCTGCACTTTACGTGGGACGAGAATGTTGAGGACTACCTCGTCAAGAAGTCCTACTCCGCGACCTACGGCGCGCGCAATCTGCGCCGCACCATTCAGAAAGAGCTCGAAGACGTCATGGCCGCGCAGATCATCGACTCCTACGAGCACCCCGTCACGCAGATCCATGCGTCGATGGAGGACGGCAAGCTCGTCGTCCGCAGCCTGTAAAAGAAAGGGGAGGGAGACCATGTTCCATCTGTTCCGCAAGGACATTGAAAAGCACTGCGCCTACTGCAAGAGCGGATCTGTCATCAACGAAGGGCAGGTCATCTGCTCCCGCCGCGGCGTGGTCGACTCTGCTGACCACTGCCGTCACTTTTGCTACGATCCGCTCAAGCGCGTGCCGCCGCGTCCGGCCACGCTGAACGACAAGTACACGTCCGAGGATTTTTCCCTGTAAGGCCGGGCAGCGCCCCGAACAATAAAGAAAGAAGAGGCAGAAGCCATGAACATTACTCAGGTCTACGCAGTCTATTTCAGCGCCACCGGCAACACCAGAAAGGTGACCACCACGCTTGCAAATGCCCTTGCCGTCAGCTTCGACGTGCCGCTCGAGGTGCGCGATTTCACGCTGCCCGCCGCGCGCGAGGAAGCGTATGAGTTTGCCGCGGGCGACCTTGTCGTATTCGGTATGCCAACCTACGCGGGCAAGCTTCCAAATAAGCTGCTCGACTTTGTGAAGTCCGGCTTTCACGGAAACGGCGCGCTGGCTGTACCGGTCGTGACGTTCGGCAACCGCAGCTTTGATAATTCCCTTGCCGAGCTCTGCGCCTGCCTCGAAGGGGACGGCTTCCACACCATCGGCGCGGGCGCCTTTGCCTGCCGCCACGCCTTTACCGACGCGCTTGCCAACGGCAGACCCGATTCCGACGATATGGCGGAGCTTGCAAAGCTCGGCTCCGCGGTCGTGGGCCGCATCGTGCGGATGACCGAGTATCCCGCGCCCGTCACAGTCGACGGCGACGCCGACGCGCCATATTACCGCCCGCTGGGCCTCGATGGCGAACCGAAGGTGTTTCTGAAGGCGAAGCCCAAGACCGACCTCGACAAGTGTATCCACTGCGGTGTGTGCGCCTCCCTCTGCCCGATGGGCTCGATCAATCCCGATGATGTCACCGAGGTCGTGGGCGTGTGCATCAAATGCCACTCCTGCGTGCGCAACTGCCCGATGGGTGCGAAGTATTTCGACGATCCCGCGTTCCTCTCGCACCGCGCGATGCTCGAACGCGACTACACGCGCAGAGCGGAGGACAAGATCTTCACGGCGTAAGAAAGTACATAAAAAGGCTCTGTTTGGGAATCCCAAGCAGAGCTTTTTTCATTCCTGAATGACGGAACGTTGCTGCCTTACAAACAAAATTTGGGAAGGGCGGGAAGCGGGGACAGCCACGCACGCATACGCTATGGAGAAAGCACCAATTTTGGGAGGGATCTTATGAAACCGGTGTACTTTTTCCTCGGCGCAAACAGCGAAGAGGGCTTTTTCTCGCTCTATGACCAGCTTTTGGGCGGTCGGCTCGACGATCTGATGATTCTGAAAGGCGGCCCGGGCTGCGGCAAGTCGACCTTCATGCGCCGCGTGGGCGCGGCGATGGAGCGCGCGGGCGAGCGCATTGTGTACATCAACTGCTCGGGCGACCCCGATTCACTCGACGGCGCGATCTTTCTGGACCGAAACGCTGCTATTGTCGATGGCACCAGCCCGCACGTGCTCGAGCCGACCTATGCGGTCGCGAGCGAGCGCTATGTCGACCTGACACGCTTCTACGATGTGGACGCGGCTAAGGCACGCCGCGCGGAGATCGTCGCGCTGAGCGACGAATATCGCGCACACTACCGCAGCGCCTATCGCATCCTGCGCGCGATGGGCGAGGTGGAGAGCGAGCGCCGCGTGGCAATGCACGCGCAGATGGATTTTTCGAAGCTCCGCCGCCGCACCGACGGCATCCTCGCACGCGAGCTGCGCGGTGAGGGAGGCGGCAGCGGGCGCGTCGACCGCGCGTTTTTGGGCGGTGTGACGCATCGGGGCGAGATTTGCCGGTTCGACACCGTCGAAGCCCTCTGCCCGCGCATCTATGCCATCATCGACAGTGCGGGGCTGGGAAACGAAATGCTTGAGACCGTCGTGCAGGCGGCACAGGCGAAGCATTTCGACATCATCGCCTGCCCGAATCCAGACCGGCCGCGGGAGCTCCATCACGTATTGATCCCGGAAAAAGGGCTGGCGTTTATCACAACGAACGCGCGCAACCCGTACGACGGGAAGCCCTACCGCCGCCTGCGTCTCGACGCGATGGCGGAGGAGAAGCTCACGCGCGCGCAGAAGGCGAAGCTGCGCTTTACCCGCCGCGTGGAGGCGTCGCTCTTAGACGAGGCAGTGAGCGCGCTGTCGGTCGCCAAGAAGGCGCACGACGCGCTGGAATCCGCATATCATCCCTGCGTGGATTTCGAGGGGGCCACTGCGCTTGCAGAGAAAGAAATTAAAAGACTATTAAAGCAATAGTGCTCTACAGGCTTTTGCTGCCTGAAGGCAGCAATGGGATTCCCTGCGCGGCGCAGGGTGCGGGAAAGGGGGCCATTCTCTCACGTGAGAGAATGGCCCCCTTGAACCCCCAAGAGAACG
>OIWT01004687.1_pt1 | contig 10745 bp, 13 predicted proteins | sample 1587701 | NCBI WGS metagenome assembly OIWT01 (sample SAMEA3888904, study PRJEB22519) | human gut metagenome | biome: human gut; feature: human-associated habitat; material: faeces | place: Denmark | collected 2009 | reverse complement strand
TCCAGTTCATGCGGGTGGGCTACTTCTGTCTGGACAACCGGGACTCCACGGCGGAGCATCTGGTGTTCAACCGCAGCGTATCCCTGAAGGACAGCTTTAAGAAATAACAGCGGCTCTGTGCCGCCGGAAATGCCGCGAGGACGCGGCATTTCCTTGGCCCAATAGTTAGCGGTATCTAACCAAACAATTATTTTACATGGAGGTATGTATCATGTATCAGATCACTTTGAAAATCGACGGTATGGCCTGCGGTATGTGCGAAAGCCATGTCAACGACGCGATTCGGGCCAAATTCCCGGTCAAAAAGGTCACGTCCTCCCACAGCAAGGGCGAATCCGTGATCCTGACGGAGCAGGAGATCGGCGAGGACGCGCTGCGCGGCGTGATTGAACCCACCGGCTACAAGGTCACGGGCTATATTTCTGCCCCCTACGAGAAGAAAGGTTTATTTGGGCACTTGAAAAAGTAAGCTATCTGTCGTATACTGTAGATACTTAAACTCTATGGGAGGTACGCCATATGTGCGACATTATAAATCGGTTCTCCATCAACTGCCACAGCAGCATCCGCTGCGACAACGGCAACATGGTGCTGCGGTTCGATCCCTTCCGGGTGGAGGATGCGCCTCACGACGCGAGGCTTGTTTTCATCACCCACGACCACTGTGACCACTTTTCGCCGGAGGATATCCGCCGGGTGCTGTCGCCGGACGGCTTTATCGTCCTGCCGGACACCTGCTACCGCACGGCGCTGGAGGCCGGTTTTGAGGAATCGGCGCTGCTGCCGGTTCACACCGGCGTGACCTATGAGCTGCTGGGACTGTCCTTCCGGGCGGTGGCCGCCTATAACGAGGGCAAAAATTTCCACCCCGAGGCCAACCGCTGGCTGGGCTATGTGGTCACAACGGCGGACGGCCTGCGCTTCTACGTGGCGGGCGACACCGATAACATCGGCGAGGCCCGTTCCGTCCGGTGCGACGCAGCGTTCCTGCCGGTGGGCGGCACCTACACCATGACCGCCCGGGAGGCGGCGGCGCTGGCCAACACGATCCGGCCCAAGGTGGCCGTGCCCACCCACTACGGCTGCATCGTCGGCGAAATGGCCGACGGCGACGCCTTTGCCGCCGGACTGGACGACGGCATCCAATGCGTGAAGCTGATCGGGTAAACAACATGAAAAACCACCCCGGAACGGTTGAACCGTTCCGGGGCTGTTTTTCTTTATCAGGCGTTTGTCTTCCGCTACTGACTCAGCTTTTCGTACAGCAGCTGCAAATCATAGACATCCGCCGCGCCGTCATGGTTCAGGTCGGCCTTATCCGCAAGCGTTGCGGCGTCCAGCTGTCCGTCGTTCACTTTGGCGCTCAGCCAGTTATACAGACAGGCCAGATCGCTGACCGTCTCCTCGCCGTCACCGTTCAGGTCAAACCGTTTCGATGCGCTGCCCACACGAATCGTAGCTTGGTCGCCTTTTGTTACCTGCCACTCTCCGTCCACATAGGTAAGGCGGATGTGGGGCTGCACCTCCAGAATGGGACGGTAGACCATTTTTCTGTCCGCTTCCACATCCCGGGTCTGCTCCAGAAATCGATTTCGATATAGTGGTGCGGCGCCGTTGTCCAGCCAGATACTGTACTCCCAGCATGTCAGATCATCAGAGGAAGTCACCTCGGCTTGAGAAGCGCCCTCCGTGTCCTTGTTCTTTCTCAAGAATGTCCCCGGTTGGAGTTTACATGAGTAAAAATCCCGAATGTGAAGCTCGTCCGCCAGAAAATTCACCGCCCGCTCCACCATCACGATCTCCTCATCTGTAGGCGCGGCAGGCTGGTCACAAGAAGCCCGGATGGTAAGCGGCAGTATCTCTTCAGAAATACCATCCACAGCCCACGCCCCTGTGCCCTCGTTCCGCACCAGAGTGATCTGCGTGCGGTCGCTCTGGCCCGGCGCGAAAATGTGCTGCTGGCCGCTGTTTTCGCAGAACTGCCTTACGAACGCGGCGTGATACACTGTCAGCTGGCAGGTGTTGTCACCGGAAAACTGGACTTCATAGCTATCAGGGCCGAGGTCTTGCAGCCGGAATGACTGACTGCCGTGGTCGTGGTCGGCTGCGCACTGTACCGCCACATTCCCTACCAATGGATCCAGTTCCTCCAGCACAGGCAGCGTGGGACGGTCACAGGTGAAATGAAACTCCACATAGTTTTTTCCGTTTACCTTCCACGTCTTATCCATCTTGTCATAGCGCACTTCGATCCCTTTTTCCTTATCCTCATCCATCAGCGTGTGATTTCCGCCGCAGGCAGCGTTCAGCTGTGCAAGATACCTGTCTGCTTCAAAGCTGACGACGCGATAAGTATTGCCATACCGCCAGTAGGCGGTGGTACCGCGGTCACAGTACACTGCTTCATGGCGGCTTCCCTCCGCCGGAACAAAGCGCACCGGTTTATCATCCAGCATTGAAATGCACTGATCGGAGGTAATGTCAGGAACTTCCTCTACATAGAAGGTGATGGGCAGTGTCACCGGCTGATCGGGCACCCACTTTCCCTTCTCCTCGCTCCAAGTCAGGTAAAGCAGCAGCGTTTCCGTTCCATCCTTCATGAGGTGATTATTGTCGGGAACGTCCTTGAGATAAAAGTTCTTGTAATATTGTCTGGGATTGATCCACAACGTACATTTGTCGCCGCTGTTGCTGAATTGCCAGGCCACGCAGACGGCTTCCATACCGTATACCCTGTCGTGGTCGTGACTCTCGTCATCTATACAGACGAATTTTACGATATCTTGCCCTTCAAAGCCCTCGATCGTCTCCTCTGTGGGTCTGCCCTCAGGCGGGGCGGCCCACACTGTGGCGGGCAGCAGTCCCAGCGCCAGCACTGCGCACAGCAGCCACACGGCGATCCTCTTTCTCCTCATAGTGACCTCTCTTTCTTTCACAAGCCTTCTTTCTGTCTTCACGTGGACGAAAAGCGTGGATTTTCTCCACGCTTTTCATTCCTTTTGTTCAGTATAGCAAGATTTTGTGAGAGATGTCAAGCTGAGCTTTTGGAAGATTCCTCCAATTTTTATCAGGTATGCTCCTGTCTTTCCCGGCGGGACAGGAACGCCGTCAACACCCGGAAAACCGTGGACACCAGCAGGATACCCACCGCCAGCGAACCGGCGATGCCCGCCGTTTCCAGACCTTTGCGCAGGGCGTCGAGCATCTCGCCCTGTAGGCCCAAGCTCATGGTGTAGTACACCCCGGCGCCCGGCAGCAGCGGGAAAATCGCGAGGACCAGATACGGCGTCACGGGGCAGCGGCGCACACGGGCCATCACCTCGGCATACAGCGCGGCAAACAGGGTGGCGTACAGGTTCATGGTATACACGTCCAGCCCCAGCGCCTGGCACAGCAGATAGATCATCCATGTGGCCGTTCCGCCCAGCACGCACAGCACCATCCAGCGGCCATGGATATTGAACAGGATGGAGAAGCCGTAGCACCCCACGAACACCGCCAGCGCCTGCGCCCACGCGGGCCACACCAGCGACGCCGACTCCACCACCGCACCGATGCCGTAGATGGGTGCCGTCACCCGCCATGCCGCCGCCGTGCCCAGCGCGATGGCGAAGGCCGACAGAAACACCTGCACGATGCGCACCACGCCGGAGTTGGTGTCGCCGTAGATGATATCCCGCATGGAGTTGGTGATGAGCAGCCCCGGCACCAGGATCATCAGCGCGCCGATGATGGCCGCGTCCGGGTTATCCAGCCAGCCCAGCCCCGCCGCCACATAGGCCGGCACCGCCATCAGGAACGAGGCAAGAATGGTGCTGAAAAAGGGATTGGCCTCAAAGCGATCCAGAAAGCGGTTCACAAAGCCGATGATCATGCCCATCAGCCCCGCCCACAGGCAGTCCCGTAGGGAGCCGCCGAACACCAGCGCGAAGCCAAGCCCTCCCAGAAAGCTGCCCAGATACGCCACGGCGGGGCGGTACACCCGGCACCGGGCCATGGTCTGCCGCAGCCACTCCGAGGCCTCCTCCACCGTTGGCTTCTCCCGGCAGATGCAGCGGCTGAGAGCGTTCAGCTGCTCCAGCGCCTCCAGATCGTTACCGTGGTAGCCGATACGCTTCATAATGGTCAGGGGTTTGCCGTTGGTGGCCTCGAAGCTGACGGTCAGGCTGTTGGGGATGGCGAACACCTCGCACTCCACGCCGTAAGTCCGCAGGATGCGGCGCACGGTGTCCTCCACCCGGAAGGTCTCGGCGCCCGCCAGCGCCAGCTGGCAGCCCAGCCGTGCCGCCAGATCCGCCAGAAGATAGTAGTCCATTATATATGTCACCTCGATAGGAGAAATAGGGTTCAAAAATCCGCGTCACATTATAGGCGGGACGGAGGAAAATGTCAACCACCTTGTATCTTGACAGCCGCCGGGAATCCGGTACAATAAGAATAACTACAGAAACAGGAGGGCTATCCCATGACCTATGATTTTACCACGCTGCCGGATCGCTGGGACACCGGCGCGGAGAAATATGAGCTGATGAAGAAGCGCTGCCCCGATGTGCCCCGGGGAACCGTGCCCTTTTCCGTGGCGGACATGGACTTTCTGCCGCCGCCGGAGCTGAGCGAGGGCGTGCAGGACTTTATGCGGGGCCGGGTGTTCGGCTATACCCGCACGCCGTGGGAGTACATCGCCGCCTTTCAGAGGTGGATGCAGCGCCGCCACGGCGTGGACATTCCCGCGGCGTGGGTGGTGGACGCCGACAGCGTGCTGGGCGCCATGCACCGGATGATCCGGGCCTTTACCAGGCCGGGAGACGGCATCGTGGTGCTGACCCCCGCCTATCCCCCGTTTCTGGACGCGCCGGAGCCGCTGAACCGCCGCCGGCTGGACTGTCCTATGGTGCTGGGGGACGACCGCCGCTACACCATCGACTTCGCTCTGCTGGAGGACTTGTGCCGCCGGGCGGACACCACTATGCTGATCTTCTGCAACCCCCACAATCCGGTGGGTCGGGTGTGGAGCCGACAGGAGCTGGAGCAGGTGGCGGATATCTGCCTGCGGCACGGCGTGTTCCTCATCGCCGACGAGATCCACGCCGACCTGATCCTGCCGGGCCACAGCTTCGTGTCCATGGCGTCGCTGGAGGAAAAGTACCTGCGCAACTGCGCCGTGTCCACCTCCTGCACCAAGACCTTCAACATCGCCGCCATCAAGGGCGCGGCGGTGGTGATGGCGGACGAGGAGCGCCGCCGGGTCTACCGCGCCCAGCGGGAGGACTCCGGTCGGGACATTCTATCCTACGCCGCCTGCATCGCCGTGTGGGAGCGGTGCGAGGGCTGGCTGGATGAGCTGCTGACGGTGCTGGACGGCAACTTCCGCCTGCTGTCGGACTTCTGCCGCGACCATCTGCCGGAGGTAGGCGTGACGCCGTTGGAGGCCACATATCTGCCGTGGCTGGACTTCCGCTTTCTGGGGATGGAGCCCGGGGAGCAGGAGCGCTTTATGGGAGAAAAGGCCCGCTGCTTCTTCACCGAGGGGTATCACTTCGGCGCGGAGGGTGCAGGGTTCGAGCGGTGGAGCATCGCCTGTCCCCGCCACGTGCTGGAGGAGGGCCTTGTCCGCATGGAGCGGGCCATCCGCAGCCGCTGACCCCGCGGGAAAGGAGCGGACATGAAGCATACCCGTGAACTGAATCTGGAGCTGGGCTGGCCCACGGTGGATCAGGCGCTGCGGCGGCTGGACGCGGAGCTGGAGGCGGCGCGGCAGATGAACACGCCGCTGATGAAGCTGATCCACGGCTACGGCTCCTCCGGCAAAGGCGGACGCATCCGCCCCGCCAGCCGCCGCTATCTGGAGGAGGCCGCTGCGCAGGGACGGATCGCCGCCTATCTGCCGGGGGAACGGTTCTCCATCTTTGACGAGACGGCCCGGCGAGCCCTGCAGCAATACCCCCATCTGCGGCAGGATCGGGATCTGGACGGCGAAAACCGCGGCGTCACCTTCGTGTTCCTGCGCAAGCTGGGATAGTGGAAAAAACACCCCGTGACCTCGGTCACGGGGTGTTTTGTTGTCGAAAATCCTGTCATTGCGAGCCAGTGCTCACACTGGTGTGGCAATCCGTTTCTGGCCCCCTTGTGTAAAGGGGGCTGTCACCGAAGGTGACCGGGGGATTGTCCCCGTACATAGACAACCCCTCCGTCAAAAATCAAAGATTTTTGACACCTCCCCTTACACAGGGGAGGCTTTGGTTACGGATTCCCACGCCAGTGACATCGGTCACTGGCTCGGAATGACAGAAACGGGCTTCTTATGTCCGTAGGTATGCAACCACTCACCCGCCGTTCTTTTGCAGCACCGCTACCGCGCAGGGGATACGGCCGCGGCACAGAGTATAGCGGGCATCCGTATACCCGGCGGCGGCGAAGAACCGGCGGTACGTCTCCGGCGTGAACTCCCGCTTGAAGTCCGCGCCCGCCTTGCCGATGGCGCCGGAAACGCTGTTGGTGGTTCCCCTGTCCGTCCGGTTCATATAGGTGGGGATGATGAGCCTGCCGCCCGGCTTGCAGACCCGGTCAAGCTCCGCCAGCGCCCGGTACGGCTCATCCAGCAGGTGGATGACGTTGGCGGCCACCACCGCGTCGAAGCTGCCGTCCGGATAGTCCAGCTTCGTGATATCCGCCTGCGCGAACCGCACATTGCCGTATTTTTTCAGCTTTTTCTCCGCCCGCTTCAGCATGTTGGCGGAGAAATCCGTCGCCGTCAGGCTCTTGCACCGGGGCGCTATCACCCCGGTCAGCAGTCCCGTGCCGCAGGCGCACTCCAGCACCGTGTCGGCGGGCCGGATCAGTGCCGCCACCGTTTCGCACAGCGTGCGGTTGGCCTTCCGGTTGATGACGTTGGCGAAAACGTCGTACACGCAGGCTACCTTGTCCCAGAACATACGCGCCCTCCTGTCAGGGGACGAACAGCAGCATGACGCCGGACAGCACCGCCGCCATGACCGCCATGCCCACGGTGCCGAACAGCCACTTGACCTTCCTGTTCTGCGCCGTGATGTAGGGCTTCAGATCCTCCGTGCCGGGGATCGTCCACGCGTTGGTGTGTCCCACCCAGAGGTCGTCCACCAGAAAGCGGTCGATCAGGTTCATGACGGACAGGATCACCAGCAGCTGCCAGAAGGGCGTCAGGAAGCCCCGCGCGCCGTTGACGGCGTAGACGCACACCAGCACATAGGCGATATAGCCGGGGACGCACACCAGCTTAAACAGGATGCTGCTGCGCCTGATCCGCTCCGGGGTGGTCAGTCCCAGCGCCACGCAGCGCTCCTGCACCTCCGGGTTATAGAGGTGCACCAGCGCCACCGCGCCCCGGCTGATGCCCACGGCGCAGACCAGCACCAGCAGCAAGCCAAGGCCGAGACCTTCTACTATCACTTTTCCGATCATGCTGCTTCTTCCTCCCCTTTCTGGGACGTCGAAAAATGTTTGCGGTTACAGTTAGCATATTCTAACCGCAGTATAACAGAGAACGGCGAAAATGTCAATTCGCAGAACAGCGCTCTATAGACTGGCAAAAAAGCGGAGGTGCAGCGCACCTCCGCTTTTATAGAACGCGATATTCGGCGGTTTCCGTTTACCGCAGGCCGGCCGCCTGCATGACGGCTTCTACCGCCGCCACAGGCTCGCTGCCCCATGTGATCTCGGTGGTCTCGCATCCGGCGCTGTCCAGCAGGTCGCGGGCCTGATCCGTCAGCAGCTTCTGATAGGCGTCGTCCACCAGCTCCAGCTTTTGTAGGAACTCCGTCAGGCCGTCGTTTTTAGAGGCCAGCCACGTGGACGTGGCGTCGCCGATCTCGTCCGCGCCAAGGCCGGTGTCCGTGCCCCAGTTCAGCAGGCTGACCGCCGCCTGCACCGCCGACAGAGAGGAGCCGGAGACGCCCACCATCACGCTTGTGTCGATCTCGTCCAGAACGGGCAGCGTCAGGACAGGCGGCACATCCGCCGGAGCGTCGGCTGCATCGGAGGTGGAGCAGGTCACGCCGTCGGCGCTGATGGTGACATACAGCTTCTCCTGCACCGCATCATAGAGGAACGTGCCCTCGGCCAGCAGCGTATCGTCCGCCGCCGTCGCACCTACGGTAAAGACGACGGAGCAGTTGTCCTTCTTGGAGATCTCTACGATATCCTCGCCGGTGTAGATCCACTCCCCAGCCTTCAGGGGCGAGCCGTCGGCGTTTTCGCACACCTTGGAAAAACTGCCGCCATGAATGTAAAGGGAAGCCACGTCGTCCCGCTCCAGCTTCACATACACGCCGTCCCCGGTCTCCGCCGGAGCGTCTGTGGCGGAGGGGGTGTTGTCCTTGGCTTCGGTCAGTTTGGTGCAGCCCGTCATCAGGGCGGCCGCCAGCAATATGGCGGTCAGCAGTGGCAAAGTTCTTTTCATCGGTTTCATGATGTCTCCTTTTCGTTGTTTTCGGTTTATTTTTCCCGGCGGAGCCGCTTCAGGCTGTCCAGCACCGACGGCGTATTGGCGGCGATGCGGCCCAGCGTGGGGCAGCCCTCCCGCTGCGCACAGTCGGCGCAGGTGTCCAGTTTCTTCTCCCGGACGCAGTTGTGTACCGGGCAGAGCTTGTCGCAGAAGGGCGTTTTCGGGCCCTCCACGCGGCAGCCGGTGCAGTGTATCATCTCCGGCGTGATGGGCACGCCGTTGAGTTCCGTCCACAGGGCGGCGGTTTTCTCCCGCAGGGCGCCGTCGTTCGTGACGGTGGCGATCCGGGCGTCGCACGCTTCGCAGTCCAGTCCGCAGCAGCCGATCAGTTGATTCATGGGGTTTCCCTCCTTTTTTCTATTGCTTTATTCCAAACCCGCCTGCCGCATGACCTCCTGAAGCGTCATGACGGCGCAGCCCTTACTTTCATAGTAGGCAAGTAGCTCCGGCAGCTTCTTTTTGTCGTAGCTGGTAATGCAGTCCGACAGCACATGGACGGCATAGCCGCTTTTTCTCATGTTGAAGCAGGTGGATTTGATGCAGGCCGCGGCGTCGGCCCCGGCAAGGTAAAAGTCGGTAATGCCGTTTTCCCGGATGAACGCTGCAAATGTCTCGCTGGTCAGCGCATTGCTCTTTGATTTCGTAAAGATATGGTCGGATACGATCTTCAGCTCCGGCACCAGCTCCGCGCCGCGGGTGCCGGGCTTGAAGGTCCTGGTTCCCGCGGATCCGTTGTTATGCTGGATGTAAATGACCCACAGTTCCCGTTGGACCGCCCAATCGATGGCCTCATTGACTTTCCCGATGATCTCCCGATAGTTCTTCGTGATGTCATTCTGCAGGTCGATCACGACCAACGCGCTGTTTTTCATACGCTCTTCCTCCCCGTCTATCCTTGCCTCGTACTTCTTCGAAAAAAACGGAAAACGCAGTACAAGCCGATCCTCTCGGTCTGCACTGCGTCTAAGCGTCCGGCATTTCGATCTCTTCCGTTTTTCCGTCCCTGAAATCGATCACACAGGTGTATCTGCACTTGGGGCAGAACAGAGGGAAGTCCTCCAGCACCGTGTGCGGCCGTACCTGCGTTCTCGTCTTGCCGCCGCATCTGGGGCAGCGGAGCCAGTCCGATCCGGATGGCAAGGTCTCCGTCATTTCCTATCACCTGCCCGTTCGTCAGGGCCGTCGCCCGGCCCCTTTTTATACATCATTCAATATGCATCAGATGATGCGCATTGCCTATTATACCGGGAAACGGCAAATTGTCAACAGGGTTCGGTCTGATCTTTCCGCCGAAGTCCCGTGAGGCAAGGACGCGCCTAGCCTGACAGAGCACACCCGCGATCCCAAAAGGGCCGCCCGTTTTCTCCCTATTCCTTCGTTCCCTCCCGCGCCGCCAGGATCGCACCCCGGTACGCCTGCTCCAAATGGGAACGAATCAGTTCCTCGTCGTATTTCAGCGAATTGTTGGCGATGATGCTCGCATACCCGTGAGCGAAGAGGAAAACGGTCAGAAAGACCTTTTTTGTCTGTTCCCGATCGATCCCCAAGGCTCCCTGCATTGCCGAAAGGACCGGGGCAAGCTCCTCCGCATCGATCAGTTCAAGCAAAGTCTTTCCGTTAAAATAATCCGACTGAAAAAGGAAACGGAACAAGTGGGGTTCTTCGATGGCAAAGCGGATATAGTTCATCCCGATTCCAAGAGCAGCGCCCTTGGGCGGTTTTTTCATATTCATCAGATATTCCGAATGATAAAGGTCTGCCTTCGCATAGACTGTTCTTTTCAGTTCTTCCATCGTCGCAAAATGATACATGACGGGCTGTGTGGAGCAATGCAGCCTTTCCGATACAGTCCTTGCGTTGATGTTTTCCACTCCCGCTTCGCGGGCAATCGCAAAGGCTGCATCAACGATCATCTCTTTTGTGACTTTTGCTCTGGCAGGCATATTCGCACCTCTACATTTATAATTTGAATTATGTATAATGCAAATTATACACGGTCAAATGGAGCTTGTCAATCCGTCTGAAGTAAAATTTGCGGACAATCTGTCCTTTCAGACACTTTCATCTCTTTTGCATAGCGTTTTCCTTTGCCGGGTTGAGAATTCCCTCTAAGCAATATGGACACGAAAGCCATTGACCTTGCTTTTTCATAACCATCACCTACTCGTTCGTCGGGGCGGAAATGAGCGTGATTCTCCGCGTTTTGCTGCTTTCGGAGCTTGCCTGCTTCATGTACTTGACCGTCACCTGATTGATTTCCGGTTAC
>OIWT01004685.1_pt1 | contig 10745 bp, 7 predicted proteins | sample 1587701 | NCBI WGS metagenome assembly OIWT01 (sample SAMEA3888904, study PRJEB22519) | human gut metagenome | biome: human gut; feature: human-associated habitat; material: faeces | place: Denmark | collected 2009 | reverse complement strand
GCTCGCCCGTGAACGTCCTCGGCCCAGACGCCGCGCCCGCGTCCGGCAGCCGCGCCACGCCCGCACCGGCCGCAAGCGCGCACGCCGCGAGCGCGCAGCCGATCATCTCCTTCGCCATGCCGCCTCCTCTCTTTTTCGCCTTGCAGTTTCAGATAGAAGAAAGCATAGCACATGGCGCACGGGCTGGCACTATCCTAAAAAGGAATATGACTATCTTTTTTAGGCCCTCCTATCGTTGCCGACGCACGGCAGATCTGGTAGACTGGCGGGACCGATGGGTTTCCGCGTCGCCATCCTCATGGAATCGTCCTTGGAAATCTCGCGCGATCTGCTGCGCGGGATCATCCGCCACGTGCGCGCATCCGAGCCCTGGACGCTCGACATCACGCCGGGCGGCATCGGCGACCAGCGCCTCCCCGAATCCTGGCGGGGGGACGGCATCATCGCCCGCATCCCCTCCGTGGCGGAGGCCGCCCGCCTCGCGGCCTGCCCCGTCCCCAAGGTCATCCTCGACCCGCAGGGCCCCTTCGCGGCCCCCGACCACCCGCTCGCCGCCTGCGCCCGCGTGGAAAGCGACCACGGGGCGATCGGGCGCGTCGCCGCCGGCCACCTGCTCGGACGCGGCTTCCGGCACTTCGCCTACGTCGGCCCCACCCTCTCCTCCTCGCCGCAGATGGCCTATGACGCGACGGGGCTCGCCGAACCGAACTGGTCGCTCGCCCGGCGGGACGCCTTTCTCGCCGCGCTGGCCGCCGAGGGGCACGGTGCCGCCGTCTACCCGCGCCCCCGCACGCGCCGCGCCGCCGTGAACTGGAACCTGGAGATGCCCGCGCTCGTCCAGTGGCTGCTGCGTCTGCCGCGCCCGCTGGCCGTCTTCACGCCGCACGACGCGCGCGGGCGGCAGGTCCTCGACGCCTGCCACGCCGCCCGCCTCCCCGTCCCCTACCAGGTCGCCGTCCTCGGCGTCAACGACGACTCCACGCTCTGCGAGACCGCCCTGCCGCCCCTGTCGTCCATCCGTCTGGACGCCGTGGCGGCGGGCCGGCGCGCCGCCGAGATGCTCGACGCGCTCATGGCGGGCCGCCGTCCGGCGCCCTGGTGCCACCGCTACGGCTGCCTCGGCGTGACGGCGCGGGACTCCACCGCCGCCATGCAGACCGACGACGCCGTGGCCATCGCCGTCCTGGAGGACATCCGCACGGCGTGCGGCTTCAACCTGCGCGTGGGCGAAATGGCCGCCCGTCACGGCTTCACCGTGCGCGCGCTTGAAAAGCGTTTCCGCCGCGCCATCGGGCAGAGCGTGGGCGCCGTCATCCGCACGACCTGCCTCGACCACGTGCGCCGCCTCGTCACGGAGAGCGACCGCCCCTTCGGCGACATCGCCCGCGCCTGCGGACAGCTCAGCGCCGCGCACCTCGCCGCCGCGTTCAAGGCCCGCTTCGGCGAGACGATGACCGCCGCGCGCGCGCGCGCCCTACCGGTGGCTACAGCGTCACGCCGTCCTTGAAGATCGCGATGCCCCGGTCGCCGTGGACCTCGTTACAGGCGGGTTCGCCGGAGGCGACGGCGAAGACCTTCGCCGCGAAGGCCTCCGCGTCGGGGTTCGCCATCGCGTCCCAGTCGATCCAGTGCGGCTTCGCCGCCGCGAGCGCCGTGTTGGTGGCGACCTTGAGCGTGGGGACCGCCGTGCCGAAGGGCGTCCCGCGCCCCGTCGTGAAGAGGACGAGGTGGCAGCCCGCCGCCGCGAGCGCGGTCGCGGCGACGAGGTCGTTGCCGGGGGCCGACAGGAGCGTGAGTCCGTGCATGCGGACGCGCCCGCCGTAGGCGAGGACGTCCTCCACCGCCGCCGAGCCGCCCTTCTGCACGCAGCCGAGCGACTTGTCCTCCAAGGTCGTGATGCCGCCCGCCTTGTTACCGGGGGAGGGGTTCTCGTAGCAGACCTGCCCGTGGCGCGCGTAGTAGTCCTTGAACCCGTTCACCATCGCGACGCACCGCTCGAAGACCGCCCGCGTGCGGCAGCGCGCCATGAGCAGCGTCTCGGCGCCGAACATCTCGGGCACCTCCGTGAGGACCGTCGAGCCGCCGCGCGCGACGAGTCCGTCGCTGAAGCGCCCCACGAGCGGGTTCGCGGTGAGGCCCGAGAAGCCGTCCGACCCGCCGCACTTCAGCCCCACCACGAGTTCTGAAACCGGCACCTCCTCCCGCTCCGACGGGCGGTTCGCCAGCAGCTCGTCGATGAGCGCGCACCCGCGCGCGAACTCGTCGCCCGGATCCTGCGCGCGGAGGAAGCGGATGTTGAGGGCGTCTGCCGCCAGGCGGGCCTTGAACGAGTCGAGCGTGTTGTTTTCGCAGCCGAGCGCGACGACGAGCACGCCGCCCGCGTTCGGATGGCGGGCGAGCGCCGCGAGGAGGTTCGCCGTCGTCTCGTGGTCGTCGCCGAGCTGCGAGCAGCCGTAGGGGTGCGTGAGGGCGAGGCCGCCGCACGTGGCGGCGAGGCGTTCGCAGAGGCGGTTCACGCAGCCGACGGTGGGAATGACCCAGATGTCGTTGCGGATGCCGACGCGGCCGTCTGCGTGGCGGTAGGCCCGGAACGTGCGGCCGTCTTGGAGGTCGCCCGGACGGGCCGCGAGGCAGGCGGCGTCGGGCGCGTAGGCGTAGTCCAGCGTGCCGCCCAGGTTCGTGGCGAGGTTGTGGACGTGGACATGCTCGCCGACGGCGATGTCGCGCGTCGCATGCCCAATCGGCATGCCGTATTTGACGACGTCCTCGCCGGCCCGGAGGACGCGGCGGGCGTACTTGTGCCCGTCCGCATGGATTTCGACGTTGTCGGCGGGGTGGATGACGAGTGGCCACTGCTGCATGGCAGACAGTATAGCATAAGAGGGCACGGCCGCGAACAGGGCACGGTCGCGCGGGGGCACACCCTCTCGGCCCCACACGCGAGGTACCCGCGCCAGGCCACGTCGGAACGGAACGGTGGTAGGGGCCGACGTCCTCGGCGGCCCGCCCCGTGCGCGTGGTGACCGACAACCGAACGTGGGGCCGGGCGGGCGCACGGGACGCGCGCCCCTACCGATGTCGGGGCCAGCGTGGGTGGGATCGAGGGGACGCCACGCGCCGAGGGCGGCGCGGGTACATTGCGCGCCAACCCAACGGACGCGCTCCTGCGCGTCCGCCCCTACAGGTTGCCCGTCAGCCAGTTGAGCAGGTAGAGGAGCGCCACGGTGGCAAGTCCCACGGTGATTTCGATTCTCGTTCTCTTTTCCCGATCCATCATGTTCGCACATCCATTCATATTGAAACCTTCTTTCCGTCTTGACGACGCGAAGAGTTTCGCATACGCGGGTTGGAAGTGCGTGTGGATTCGGTTAGACTTTGGTTAAAGTCCCCGTGCCGGCGACGGACCGTAACCTCAGCGGAAGATGATGGCGAGCCCCGAACGGCGCAACGTCACCTTGCCGTCCGCGCAGACGACGATCCAGTTCGCCGCCTTGAGCGCGGGCGAAAGGGCCGGCTTACCCGCAATTGTCCCCGCCGTGGCCACCACAAGTTCATTCACGTGGGTCAACGTCTCCGACTCGTCCACGTCAAGGACGCAGCCCGCGCCGAAGGCGAGCGTTCCCTCGACCGTCAGCACGCCGCCCGCCTTGAGCGCCGCCGCCGGGGCGACCAGTCGCTCCGTCACCGTGAGCGGACCGCCCGCCACGGTTCCCACGCCCCCGATCGTCTTCACCGTGTAGTCGACGCCCCCGAGGTCCAGCGTCGTTCCGGCGGCGAGGCGCACCGTGCCGAACACCGGCAGCAGGGCCTGTCGACTCTCCACCGTCCCGTCCGTGAACGTGAAGAGCGTCCCCACGTCATCCGCCGTGAATGCCGTGAAGTCGGCTGGATCCTTTGAATCCGTCGCGCCCACGTGGTAGGCGAGGCCCTTCGCCGCCTCCCAGTTCAGGGTGCCGCCGCCGTTCGAGCCGCCCGCCGGGCCCGTATCGTTGCACAGACGCCACTCGAACCGGTTCGCGCCTGGCCGGAGCGTCGCTTGCGCGAACTTGAGGTCGTTCCAGACCGTGCAGTCCAGAACCGTCTCGCCGTTGATGATGAGGCGTGCGCGGTCGTCGATGCAGGCCCCGAATGTCCACACCGCGTCCGCGCCCGACCTGTTCCAGAGGTAGCCCGTGTAGACCACGCACATGTAGTTCTTCCACGAACTGTTCCTCGCGGGGTAGGAATACTCGGGGAAGGCCGCCCATCCGTTCGAGGGGACGGACATGGCCTTAAAGGCCGCGAGGGCCGCATCCTCTTCCTTCGTCCCCTGGACAATGCCCCGGTACAGTCCCTTGTCGTCACACGCGAACCGCACGCTTCCGCCCTTCACGTCCAGGAGGTCGGCCCCCACGCCCGAGGCGTAGACGAGTTCACCCGCCCCCTCCTTCGTCACGCTCCCGCGCCACGCGCCCGAGCCGCGCACGACGGTGCCCGTCCCGGAGAAGACCGCCGACGGCAGGTCGTAGGCAACGCCCGCCGAGAGCGTCACGGACGAATTGGTCATCACGAGCGCTGCGCCGTCCGCCGGCAGCGCGCCGTTCACCGGCAGGTCGAGCACGCATTCCCTCAACGCGACACCGCCCCGGAAGTCGTTCGTCGGACAGACGAAGCGCAACGTCATCCGCTCGCCATAGACCCCTTTGTTGGCGGAGAAGATGCCGCCCGGGCCGCTCACCGGGCCGTAGAACGTCATTCCCGGCCATTCCGTCCACCGCTCCATGGGCACCATCTCCTCCAGAACGACGGGACCCTGCCACTGGTTTCCCGACCCTGCGCCCGGATAGAGACTGGACCCCGGCTTGAAGATCGCCGTCCAAGGCGTGACGCCGGGGCCGCCCCACTGGCGCATCGTCGCCCCCTTCTGCACCGTGATTGTGTTCGTGTCGCCGCCGCCGAAGTCGCAGCCGCCCTGGATCAGCATCCCGCCGAAAAAGTGGACGATGTGCCCCGGATGCTTGATCTGGATGTTGTCGAAGCGCCCCGACACGCCATAGCGGAGCGTATGGCCGTTCATGTCCAGCGTCCCCCTGTTGACATCCATCTGATAGTTGTTCGCGGCCTTCCACAGGGCGTCGCCCGTCATGACGAGATTGTAGGGCCAGAGGCAGTTTTCGACCTCGTGCTGGGCGGAAATCGAGTAGAGCGCGCCGTTGCCGTCCGGCCCCTCGCCCTCGAAATAACACGTCTTCTTCGTCTGCTTCCATGTAGCCTTCGTCATGACGGACATCTTCAGCTGCCCGCCGTCCTCGATGAAGATCGCCCCGTCCGCCGTACCGAGCGCCCCGTCCGCCGTCACCTCGAAGACACTCTGGGGACGGATGCGCAGGTCGCCCGACCACCCCGCCAACGCCACGTCGCTCGTGACAACGCCCACGCAGTCGATGACGAGCGACGTGACGGACGAGAGGTCCGCAAGCGCGAGGCTCCGCGCCGCCAGCGCCGCCTGGAGCGTTCGTCCCGCATCCGACGCATCGAGCGTCAGCACCCCGTCCTCGACGGCGTCCGACGCACGCACCGCACACGCCAGCAGCGCCGCGCCCATGGCCCAACGTACCGCACGACCCATTCTGCATCCGATCATGGTCTCTCCTGTTTTCGGTGTTTCCAAATCCTGTTCCGAGTTTGTCGAAACAACAATATTATACCCCCCCCCCCATTGCGATTGTCAATTATGAAAATAGAAAAAGTTCGTGTTCCGCCGATGCGGCGGGATGGGCAAGGTCCGGACCCTGTGCGCCGATTTTTGCTATACTACCGCCCATGAAGACAGTCTTCCTCACGCTGGTGGCGGGCGTCCTGCTGACAGGGCAGGCGAAGTTGACCCTTGACGCGCCGGGGCACGTCTACACGGACCGGGAACGGGCGACCGCGCGGGGCGGCACCGCCGGGGCGGCGTGGACGCTCACGGACTGGCGCGGGCGCGCCCTGGCCTCCGGCACCTTCGCGCCAGACGGATGCGCCGCGCTCGGGAAACGTCCCGTCGGCTACTACCACCTGAAGGGTGCGGGCGCGGACGCCACCTTCGCCGTCGTGCCGGTGCCCGAGGGCCGCGTGCGCGACGATGCCTCCTTCTACGGCGTCGACTCCGCGCAGAGCTGGGTCTCGTGCCCCGGCAGCTTCGAATGCCCCTGGTACGGCGGCGACACCTACCGCCTCGTGAGCGACCTCCTCTGGCGCACCGGCCTCGCCCACGTGCGCGAACGCCTGCGCGCCGCCGACACCGAGGTGAACCCGCGTTCCGGCGTCTACGACTATTCCCATTACATGTACAACGCGGACATGCTGCGCGCACGCGGCATCCGCGTCTCGGGCATGTTCCACGACGTGCCGGACTACATGGACCGCATCCAGAAGCTTCCCCGCAACCTCGCCGCCCTCTACGCCTTCTGCCGCGACACCGCCGCCGCCTTCGGCGACCGCATGGGCGACTGGGAGTTCTGGAACGAGCAGGACATCGCCTTCGCCCCCGAGCCCGTCTGGGACTACGTGGCCGCCCTCAAGGCCGCCTACCTCGGCTTCAAGGCCGCGCGGCCCGCGATGCCCGTCCTCCCCGGCGCCGTCTGCCACGCGACGCGCACCGCCTACGACGCGGGCCTCTACGCGAACGACGCGGCGAAGTATTCCGACGTCTTCAACTTCCATACCTACGCCCCGCTCAGCAGCTACCCCGCCATCTTCCGCGAGCTGCGCGCCTTCATGGAGAAGGCCGGCATCGCGGGCCGCGCCGTGTGGATGACCGAGAGCGGCACGAACCTCGAAGGCCATTCGGACGAAGACGGCGCGGTCAAGGGACAGAAGGCCCACTCGCCCGCCCAGGAGCTGATCCACGCCGAGTTCTACGCCAAGAGCCAGATCGCCTTCCAGATGCAGGGCGTCTCGCGCAACTACTTCTTCGTCTTCGGCGCCTACAACGAACGCAACGGCGCAAAGGACTGGGGCGTGATGCGCCGCGACGGCACCGTCAAGCCCACCTACGCCGCGATGAGCGCGATCACGCGCGAACTCGCCACCGCCCGCCTCGAGGGCGAAATCAACCTCGGCGAGGCGTTCAAGGGCTACCTTTTCGCGCAGCCGGACGGCTCGCAGACGCTCGCCTTCTGGAGCGTGTCGCCCGTGGACACCGCGAACGGCACCGTCCCCTCCGCGCCCGACGGCGCCGCCCCGCTCACCCTGCCCATTCCCCCGTCCGGCGCCTACACGCTCACCGACCTCTGCGGACAGCGCACCCCCCTCTCCACGAACGTCGTCACCGCGACCCGCTACACCGCCTACCTTTCGGGCCTCCGGGGCCTGAAGGCGGACATCGCGCCTTTCCCGTGCGGCACGCCCACGCCCTACGTCCCGACGGCGAACGAAGACCTCTCCATCGTCTTCCGCGTCGACCTCAACACGAACGACTTCACGGTCGCAAACCACAAGTCCGTCGCCGAACTCCACACCGACATGGGCCGCCTCCGCATCCAGGTCTGGAACCTCTCCCCCACCGCCAAGCGCGGCACGGTCTCCGCCGCGGGCGGTTCCCTCTCCGGCCTCCCCGCCGAGATCGCCCTGCCGCCGATGGGCGTGGCCGCGTTCGACTGCACCTACGCCGCACGGGAAGGCGCCCCCCTCGTCGAACCGCTCGTCCTCTCCGGCCTCTTCGAGGGCCGGCGCACGAGCCGCCTCTCGATGCCCGTGCGCAACCTGAAGGCCTTCCTCGCGAGCTGCCGCACGACCGTACTGCGGAACTGGCGCGACCCCAAGGCCTGGCAGCGCAACACCTCCGCTGACCGCTTCGCCGCCGTCTGGGATGAAGCCGAACAGGCCCTGCGCTTCGACGTCGCCTGGACGAAGCCCGCCGACCGCTGGTTCTACCCCGTCTACACGCTCACCCTCCCCGAGGAGGCCTTCGACGACGCCCTCATGTTCGAGTTCGAGGTCAAGAGCGCGCAGGACAAGGTCGAGAACGACTTCGCCTGCCAGAACCTCATGCTCGTCTTCGCCGACCCCGCACGCCCCGCGCGCTTCATCCCCTATCCCGCCCCGCTCACGGACTGGGAGACGCGCCGCATCGATCTCTCCTTCGGCCCTTCCAGCGCGAAGCCCGGCGCCGTGAAGGCCCTCCGCCTCGGCGCCAACCCCAAGGGCACGACCTGTTCCTTCTGGATCCGCAACCCCCGCCTCCTCAAATCCGCCCGGTAGTTTTGGCTAGAACCTAAAACCTGAAACCTAAAACCTAGAACCTAAAACCTAAAACCTTTCCCTTCACTCATGAGCAAGTTCAGACTGCGCGGCCGCCGCCGCAAGAATCACGAATCCCGCGAGGGTAGCGTCCCGCTGCGCGCGATCGTGCCCAACCTCATCACCTCGATGGCCGCCTGCGGCGGCATCACCGCGATCGCCCTCAGCGCGACGAACTACGCGAAGACGCTCGCGCAGCAACCCGTCACCACGCGCGACTGGCAGCTCGGCCTCGTCGCCCTCATCGTCGCGTGCATCTGCGACGCGATGGACGGGCGCGTCGCGCGCCTCCTGAAATGCAGCTCGAAGCTCGGTGCCGAACTCGATTCGCTTGCGGACTTCGTCAACTTCGGCGTCGCGCCCGCGATGTACCTCTACTTCTGGGTGCTGAGCGGCGACCTCTCCCTCTCCCTCGCCACGAAACAGGCCCTCCTCGCCTTCGCGCTTTTCTACGCGCTCTGCGACGCCTTCCGCCTCGCGCGCTTCAACACGATGCTGGAGCAGCCCACGATTCCCTACTGGAAGCACTTCTTCCTCGGCGTGCCCGCGCCCGGTGGGTGCTGGATGGTCCTCTCCCCCGTCCTCCTCTCCCTCTCGCTCCCCGAATCGCTGAACCTGCCGACGGTCTTCCAGCACCCCGGCTTCGCGATGTTCATGCTCTTCCTCGTGGGTGCGCTCATGGCCTCGCGCCTTCCGACGATTTCCCTCAAGAGCGTCCACCTCACGCGCGCCTACCTGTTGCCGACGATGGCCGCGCTCATCCTGCTCGTCGCGTTCCTCTTCACGCACTTCTGGCCCACGCTCGGTGTCGTGGGGCTCCTCTACATCCTCACGGTTCCCTTCGTCGGCCTCGCCTTCCTCCGCGTCCGGGCCAAATACCTCCGCGAACAGAACGGACAAACAGACCCTTAAGTGATTAAGTGGTTAAGTAGTTAAGTAATTAAGTAGTTAAGTAGTTAAGTAGTTGAACTTAAGTAATTTAAGTTTAAATAATAACGAAGTAGGGTAATTTTTTGCCACAAAGAACGCAAAGACCGCAAAGGCGTTGCGTTTTTTGTGGCGCGCAATATTTGATTGCCGAAGGAACGCCTACTCATCTCTTCAACTTAAGTACTTAATTACTTAAATACTTAAACTTAACCACTTAACTACTTAATTACTTAACTACTTAACCACTTAACCACTCAAAGCCGCGCAGCGGCGACTTAACCATCTAAATCCCATGATCCTCCCTCCCTGTGAACTTTGCCCCCGCCGCTGCCGTGCGGAACGCGCACGCGGTTCCCTTGGTTTCTGCCGGGCGGGTGCCGAGCCGCGCGTCTTCCGCTGGGGTCCCCACTTCGGCGAGGAACCGCCGATTTGCGGTGAGACGGGTTCGGGGGCCGTCTTCTTCTCGCGCTGCACGATGAAATGCCTCTACTGCCAGAACGCCCCCTGGAGCTGGCAGGGGGAAGGACGTGACCTTTCGATTTGCGAACTCACCGACATCTTCCGCACGCTCGCCGTCAAACACCGCTGCTCCAACTGGAACCTCGTCTCGCCCACGCCCTACCTGCCGATGGTCCGCGCCGCCGTCACCCCCCTCCTCGACGCGGGCATCCGTCTGCCCTTTGTCTTCAACTCAAGCGGCTACGAACGCCCCGAGACGCTTGCGGCCTGGCGCGACCTCTGCGACATCGCGCTCGTCGATCTGCGCTACGCCTCGGACGCGACGGCACGCGCCGCCTCCGAGGCGCCCGGCTACGTCGCCGCCGCGCGCGCCACCGTGAAACACCTTTGGGAGACGCTGGGGCCTCTTGATTCCGACGCGCCCGGCGCCGCGACACGCGGCGTCATCGTGCGCATCCTCGTTTTGCCCGGACACGCCGACGAGGCCGTCGAGAACCTCGCCTGGCTCGCCACCGCCTGTTCGCCCCGCGTCCACGTCTCCGTGATGAGCCAGTACGCACCCGCGTTCAAGGCCTGCGAGACGCCCCCCTTCGACCGTGTCGTCACAAAGGACGAATACGAGACCGTCACCGAGGCGGCGGCGGACTTCGGGTTTGAAAATGGCTGGATCCAAGGCTTTGCGAGCCGCGACGCCTCCTCGGACCTCGTCGGGGAAAACATGTCTTCCGGCGAAGGCTCCGTCGGCCTCCCAAATGGAAACGGTGCCCATTCTCCCGTGTGCCGTCCATCCTGACAGATGCCGTTCTGACGCCTGCCGCCGAATGCGAATGGCCGACGGTCCTGCCGTTCCTTCACTTCCACCGTTCCCTGCCTTCACTTCCTCCGTTCCCTGATCGAAGAACGGTTTCCCCAATCTCCACTCCTTTGACCTTCAAAGGCGTCTGTGATTCTTAAGGACCTTTGATTTTTCCGCACCATAATCTCATTGCGTCCAATCCCGTCTTCTGCTATCATTCCCACATGTCCACGAACAGAAAAGCCCCTCCATCCGGCCCCGCCGCGCCGTCCCGCCCACTCCCGGCGGGCGGTGCCGC
>OIWT01004679.1_pt1 | contig 10757 bp, 7 predicted proteins | sample 1587701 | NCBI WGS metagenome assembly OIWT01 (sample SAMEA3888904, study PRJEB22519) | human gut metagenome | biome: human gut; feature: human-associated habitat; material: faeces | place: Denmark | collected 2009 | reverse complement strand
GCGGGCGCACCCTCAATTCGACTGGTGGGCTGCGCAACCCACTAACCCATTACGTGATAAGATTGCTATCCGCAACCGTTTTTGATATATTTGCGTTGCGTTTGCGATATGTAGGTCATCGACCCGGCCATCACGGCGGCTTCGGTCTCCGTCCTGGCAAAGGCAATTTCGTAGAAGGTCGTTTCAAGGAATGAAGAGTCAAAGAAGAGTCGTCGTCACGGGCATGGGAATCGTCAGCCCGCTTGGAAATTCGGTCGAGGCGGCGTTCGCGCGCCTGAGGACGTTCGAGAACTGCGTGCAGGCGCTGCCCGAGCTGGAAGAGTACCGGGGCCTCAACACGCGCCTCGGGTGCCGGACGGCGTTCGAGAAGCCCGCGCACTGGACGCGCAAGACGACGCGCACGATGGGCGTCGTCTCGATGTACGCGCTCGCGGCGACGGAGCAGGCCCTCGTCCAGGCGGGCCTCGACGACGCGACGCTCCAGAACGGCCGCACGGGCGTCGCCTACGGATCCTGCTCGGGGTCGATCCCCCCGCTTCTCGACTTCTACGCGATGCTCAAGACGAAGGAGGTCGCGGGCATCACGAGCGGCACGTACATCAAGCTCATGCCGCAGACGACCGCCTGCAACCTCTCCGTCCACTTCAAGACGCACGGTCGCCTCGTCCCGACGGGTACGGCCTGCACGAGCGGTTCGCTCGCCCTCGGCAGCGCCGCCGAACTCATCCGCTGGGGCGTGCAGGACGTCATGATCGCCGGCGGCGCGGAGGAGTTCAGCGCCACCCAGGTCGCGATCTTCGATACGCTCTACGCGACCTCCCTCCGCAACGACGCCCCCCGCACGACGCCCGCGCCCTACGACGCGGACCGCGACGGTCTCGTGATCGGCGACGGCGCCGGAACCTTCATCCTCGAAGAATACGAACACGCCCGCGCACGCGGCGCGACGATCCTCGCCGAACTCGCCGGCTTCGCCGAGACGACGGACGGCACGCACGTCACGAACCCGAACGCCGCGACGATGTCCTCCGCGCTGCGGGGCGCCCTTGCGGACGCCGGGATCGACGGCGCGGCGATCGGCTACGTCAACGGACACGGCACCGCCACGAAGGCCGGCGACATCGCCGAGACCGCCGCGACGCGCGCCGTCTTCAACCGCGCCGTCCCGATCTCCTCCCTCAAGAGCTACGCCGGCCACACGCTCGGCGCGTGCGGGGCCATCGAGGCCGCGCTCACCGTGAAGTCCCTTGTGACGGGCTGGTACCCGCCCACGCTCAACCTGCGCCATCCCGATCCGGACTGCGCCGAGCTCGACTACATCTCCGGCGAGGGGCGCGCGCTCGACGCCGAGTACGCGATGACGAACAACTTCGCCTTCGGCGGCGTCAACACGTCGCTCGTCTTCCGGCGTGTCTAGGGCGGTGACAGGCGGGGCGTTGTGCGTGCTTGCGCTCCTGCTCGCCGGGAGTGGCTGCCGGACGATCGACGACCGCCTTGCAGGGGCCGCGTCGCCGCAGGAGATCGCCCAGGCGACGGCCGACTATTACGTCGCCGACGCGCAGGACGAAAGCTGCGCCGTGGCGGTCGTGACGCCGGAGGGGACCACCTTCGCCTGTGCGGGCGCGGCGACGGCGCACACGCTCTTCCGCATCGCCTCCCTCTCGAAGTTCTTCCTCCATCCCGTCCTCCTGAACCTGCACGCCGAGGGGCGGCTGAACCTCGACCGCCCCGTCACGGCGTATGCGAAGCTGGACCTGCCGCCGGAGTACGGCGCGGTCACGCTGCGGGACCTGCTGCTGAACCGCAGCGGACTGCCGCGCGAGTTCATTGTCCGCTGGGAGCCGTTCGACATGCTCGTGGCCTTCAGCTGCGGCTTCTTCGGCACGCACATCTACGCGGCCTTCGACACGCGGGAACGCTTCGCGCGGATGGCGTGGCGCCCGTGGTGGCGGCATGCCGTGCGGGCGCGGCGGGAAATCTACTCCAACGTGGGGTTCGGCCTTCTCGGCATGGCGGTGGAGGACGCGCTCGGGAAGCCGCTGGAGGCGGTTCTCCGGGACGAGCTGACGGGGCCGCGGCATCTCGCGGACACGACCTACGAGCCGACGGGCGACCAGACGAACCGGCTCACGCGCGCCTGTGCGGGGCATTTGCCGTGGCTGGTGAGAAGGAGGCACGAGGTGCCGGACCACCGCCTCGGCGACGCGCTGCGGGCGACGGGCGGACTCTTCTCGTCCGCCGCCGACTGCGCGGCGCTCTTCGCGTCCTACTGGCCTCTTGTCGATGCGCAGCTGCGGGAGCGGGAGATCGCGTCCTGTCCGGACGAGGCGGTCTTCGGCCTCCTGCGCGTCCACGTGCTGCCGTCCGGCCGCCGCGTCCTCTACCGCGCGGGCATGATCTACGGCGGCGCGTCGTTCGTCGGCTTCGATCCCGGGACGCGCACCGTCGTCGTCATCCTGCGCAACGTGACGAGCTGGCCCGACAAGCGCGGTTTTGCGGTGATGGAGGCGCTGCGCGCACGTCAGCCACAAAACCACCCTCCGCGTCCGCGTGCCTCCGCGCGCCCGCCCGGCCCCACGTTCGGCTGTCGGACACCCCGCGCACGGGGCGGGCCGCCGAGGACGTCGGCCCCTACCACCGTTCCGCCCCGACGCGGGGCGTCCGAACGGGCCCCGACGCGGGGCGTCCGAACGGGCCCCGACACGGGGCGTCCGAACGGCCCCGACGCGGCCCGGCGTGCGGCCTTAGGCGCGTTCCTGCGCGACCGTCACGAGGAGGTAGGCGAAGAACGACACGATCCAGAGGCCCGCCTCCAGGCGCGAGATCTTGCCGTCCTCCCTCGGTCGGCGCAGGTTCAGCCCGAAGAGACCGATGGAGAGCGAGAGCGCGACCATCACGCCGAGGTCGCGCGTGAGGATGGCGGGGGAGACGTCGCGGAACGGGCTGATCGTGCCGCTCACGCCCACGACCACGAGCGCGTTGAAGAAGTTCGAGCCGATGATGTTGCCAAGCACGAACTCGTGCTGTCCCTTCCGCGCCGAGACGACGGCGGAGGCGAGTTCCGGCAGCGACGTGCCCGCCGCCACCACGGTCAGGCCGATGAAGAGTTCGGAGACGCCCATCGCGCGCGCCAGGTCGATGGCGCCCCAGACGAGGAGGTGCGAGGAGGCGACGAGGACGGCAAGCCCGATGACCAACATCGCCCACGGGTGCCGCACGTCCGCCGGCGCGTCCGCCTCCGCGACGGCGCCCGTCGGCTGGCTGCGCCGGTCGAACCAGCAGTAGGCCGGAAGGAGAACCGCGAAGGCGCCGAGCGAAAGCAGGCCGTCCAGGCGCGAGAACGTCCCGCCCGCGCGGACGAGCAGGCAGGAGAGGAACGAGACGCCGACGAGAAGGGGGACGGCGAAGGCGATGATCGCGGGGCGGACGCGGATGGGCCGGATGAGCGCCGCGACGCCCAGGACGATCGCGATGTTGAAGATGTTGGAGCCGTAGGCGTTGCCGAGCGAGAGGTTGGCGTGCCCCATGAAGCCCGAAAGGGCCGAGACGGCGAGTTCCGGCGCGGACGTCCCGAAGCCGATCACGACCATGCCGATGACGAACGGCGAGACGCCGAGCGCCTTTGCGACGGCGGCCGAGCCGTCCACGAACCGGTTGGCGCCCCAGGTCAGCAGCCAGAGGCCGCCGGCCACGAAAAGCAGGGCAAGGCACAGCGGAATGTCCATGTACATGTTACTTTCTCTCCTGTTGCGTCCGTTTCCGAGGGCGTGCATCCACGCCGCCCTTCTTTCTAATGTAAATGCCGGAACGGGGAGTCCGGGTTCATGGAACCGTGCGAAGCCACATTTTCTTTCATAAAAAGCGGGCAGACGATTCGTTGACGCGCAACGGGCGAATCGAATATGGTAAAATACCGCCATGCAGTCGCGATTGGAAAGGTATGCCATGCGGATGATGTCGAAGGTGGTTTTGTTTGGCTTCACGGGCGTTCTGCTTGCGGCGGCGGGCAGGAGCGACGAGGCGCCCCCGCGTCTCTTCCCGTTTCCGATGGAGGGCGAGGGATTGTGGAGCGCCTGGGACGGCGGCGCGAAGCGCGCCCCGGCGGGTTCCGGGGGCTTCATCCGCGCGCAGGGCAACCACTTCGTCGACGAAACGGGCGCGGTGCGGCGGTTCCTCGGCGTCAACCTCTACGGCCCCGCGCAGCTGCCCGGTCGGGCCGACGCCGAACGGACGGCGAAGCGCCTCTCCTGGTGGGGCGTCAACGCCGTGCGCCTCTTCCCGCAGTACACGTGGCAGCTGCGGAAGGACCGTGACTACGCAAAGGGCATCGACCCCGCGCTCCTCGACCGCTTCGACGACTTCTTCGCGCAGCTCAAGGCGCGCGGCATCTACGCGACCGTCAACCTCCACTCGGCGCGCACGGCCGGCTACCGCTTCCCGGGCTTCAGGCAGACGATGAAGGAGAACAAGGGGCTCGACAACTTCGATCCCACCTTCATCCAGCACCAGAAGGACTTCATCCGCACGTTCTTCGACCACGTGAACCCCTACACGGGCCTTGCCTACCGCGACGAACCCGCCGTGATGAGCTGGGAGGTCAACAACGAGTGCGCGCTCCCCATCGCCTGGTTCCGCTGGAACCTCTGGGAGAAGCTGACGCCGCCGTTCCGCGCCGAGCTGACGCGCCAGTTCAACGCCTGGCTGAAGGGGAGATACGGGACGACGGACGCCCTGCGCGCGGCGTGGCGCGCGGAATCGCCCGCGCGGCCCGTTCTGCCGGACGCGGCGGCCTGGACGGACGCGGCCGCTTTCACGCGGGCGAACTGGTACACGGAGGGCTACGGCCGGGGCGGGCAGGGTCCGCGTGCCTACCGGTTCGATCCGTCCTCCGGCACCGTCTCGGTCGATGCGACGGCGGTGCGGAAGTTCGCGCTCGTCGGCGTACCGCTCGCGGCGGGCGAGGTCTACGAGGTCGCGCTCCGCATCCGCTCGGAGAAGCCGGGCGCGGCCATCCTGAAGGTGGGGCAGCACGGGCGGCCCTACGGCGGGCAGGGCGTGCTGCGCACGTTCGCGACGGGGCCGGAGTGGCGGGAGGTGCGCGTCCGCACGGCGGCGCGCGTCGCGGACGCCGACAACCGCGCGCAGGTCGAGTTCACGGTGCGCGGCGCCTACGAGATCGCGGGCCTCTCCCTCGTGCGCGGGGGCGTGCTGGAACTCGGCGCGGACGAGACGCTGGAGGCCGCGACGGTCGTCCCCTCCGCCGAGGGCTCGGCGACGCGCGCGCGCGACGTCTCGGAGTTCGTCTTCGACGTGGAGGACCGCTACTGGCGGGAGATGGTGGACTACGTGAAGGACGAGATGAAGGCGCGCGCCCCCGTGAACGCGGGGACGTTCGACTACGGCGCCGGCTACGCCCAGGCGCACGGCGACTTCATCGACAACCACTTCTACTACGAGGGGCTCGCCGTCTGGCCGGGGCGCGCGTGGGACCCCCGCAACTGGCACTGCGCCAACAAGTCGCTCGTCGCCGGCCTCGACGTGAAGACCGCGAAGGGCTTCGCGAGCCGTGTCTTCGGGAAGCCGTTCACGCTCAGCGAGGCGAACCAGATGCACCAGATGACGACGGCGGCCGACTTCTTCCCGATCCTCCTCTCGGTCGCGGCGTTCCAGGACTACGCCGCCGTCCACGCCTACACGTGGACGCACGAACGGAACCACGCCTACGGCGCGACGCGCTTCCTCGACCTCAACGGCAACGCGAAGAGCCTTGCGCACTGGCCCGCCGCGCGCAACATGTTCGTGCGCGGCGACGTGCGGAGCGGGTTCACGGAAGCGGCGCGGATCGTCTACGACGTCGGGCGCGCGGAGGAGCGCGAGGCCCTCCACCGAACGGGCTTCGCGCGCGAGACGCACGTCTTCGACGAGGACCCGCTCGCCGCGCTCAAGGCCGCGACGGGCCTGCACTACGTCGACCTGCCGCGCGGCGCGGGGGTGCCGGACGGGGCGGCGGCACCGCGCGTCCGCCCGGATCCGCCCGAGCGGAAGGCCGTCTCCTCCACGGGCGAGCTCGCGTGGGACGCGGCGACGCCCGGCCGCGAACGCTACACAGTCGATACGCCCCGCACGAAGTTCGCCTCGCTCTTCGGCCCCGCCGGCGCCGCCCACCGCTTCCGCGACGGCACGTCGTTCACGCTGGGCGACACGCTCATGGGCTGGGCGGCCCTCTCCTACACCGAGACGAAGACGGACGAGGGGCTTCTCGCGGCGACGGGCTACCAGCAGCCGACGGGCGCGGTGCTGCAGGTCTACGGCGGAAAGACGCCGCTTGCGCCCGCAGACGGCGTGAAGGCGCTCGGGAAGCGGATCACGACCTGTGCGGCGATGGGCGATCTGCCGTTCCTCTGCGAGGGCGTGCGCGCGACGGTCCGCCTCCCCGCGCCGAAGGGCGGGGGGGGCGTGGTGCGTGGTCGTCACGCCGCTTGACGGCAACGGACGCGCGCAGGGCGCGCCGCGTGTGGTCACGTGCGTGGACGGCTTCGCGACATTCGAGATCTCCGAGGCGTTCCGCACGGTCTGGTACCGCGTCGCGTTCCGCACGGCGAACGATGCATGGAGCGCCGGACGTGCAGGAGCGCCTCCCTCCCAGATGGGGGGCGAAGCGACCAGGCCGTCCGCGAATTAACCAAATCCTAACACGGCCTTTGCCTGTTCCTAACGTTCGGTCCCTATACTGAGGGGCCAGGTACAAAGAAGGAACAGGCATGAACATACTGCAGTTGACGACGACGGTGCTGGGGGGCCTCGCGCTCTTCATCTACGGCATGGGGCTGATGTCCGAAGGGCTCACCCAGATCGCCGGGGCGCGGATGAAGGCCGTGCTGGGATACGTGACGCGCAACCGCGTCTTCGCGATCCTGGCGGGCGCGGGGGTGACGGCGCTCATCCAGAGTTCGAGCGCGACGACGGTGATGACGGTGGGCTTCGTGAACGCGGGCCTCCTGTCGCTGCAGCAGGCGATCGGCGTCGTCTTCGGGGCGAACATCGGCACGACGATGACGGGTCAGCTCGTCTCGTTCAACCTCGCCGACATCGCGCTGCCGGCGGTGGTGGTGGGCGTGGCGGGGACGATGGCCGCGCGGCGCCTGCGCACGCGCGCGTTCTGGCGGGCAGTGCTGGGGTTCGGCCTTCTCTTCTTCGGCATGAACATGATGAGCCACGAACTCAAGAGCCTCGCGAAGCTGCCGGAGTTCGTGCGGGTCTTCTCGGTGTTCGACTGCGCGCCGTCGGCGGCGGGCTACCTGCCGCTGGGCAGCGTGCTGGGTGCCATCGCCGTCGGCACGCTCTGCACGATGGTGGTGCAGAGCTCGTCGGCGACGATCGGCATCACGATCGCCCTCGCGGAGGCGGGGCTGATCAACATCTGGACGGCCGTGCCGATCGTCCTCGGCGACAACATCGGCACGACGGTGACCGCCGCGCTCGCCGCGATCGGCACGAACGCGAACGCGAAGCGCACCGCGCTCGCGCACGCGCTCTTCAACGTGATCGGCACGGTCCTGCTCGTCTCGACCTTCCCGTTCGTCTTCGCCAACGGGGCGGGGGAGCGGGCGCCGGCCTTCTTCCACCTCGTGAACGCCAGCGCGGAGGGGGACGTCTTCGCGGGCGCGAACCTGGGGCGGCACGTCGCGATGGCGCACACGCTCTTCAACGTCACGAACGTCGTCGTGCTCGCGTTCTTCATCCCCCTGCTGGCGCGCATCTGCGAGCGGCTGATCGGGGAGGGGAAGTCGGGGCGCACGGTCCTGCTCGAACCGCACCTGCTCGCCTCGCCGGAACTCGCGCTCCACGCCGCGACGCTCGCGCTGGGCGACATGACGCGCCGGGCGTGGACGGTCGCCTCGGCGGCGCTCGCGACGTGCCTCGGGAAGGCCGCCGTGGACGCCGACTCCATCGAGAACGCGGAGAACGGCGTGGACGCGATGCAGGCCGACATCCGCGCCTACCTCATCCAGATCTCCCAGCGTAGCCTGACGGACCGCCAGGCGTGCATGATTCCCGAGGTCATCCACTGCGTCAACGACGCCGAGCGCATCAGCGACCTCGCCCTGCGCGTCTACCGCAAGACGAACCGCGTGCGCGGTACGCTGCCGGCGGACGTGCGGGCCGACGTCGCCACCGTCATCGGCCAGGTGCGCCTCTTCGCCCACGCCACGGTCGAGGCCATCAAGACGGGCCGCCCGATCGCCGAGGACCCCGTTGCGCTCGAAAACGCCATCCACACGGCCGTGCGGAAGGCGACGCGCGCGTTCTCCGCGCACCTGCACGATTCGGGCGAGCGGACCGAGGGCGACCTCGCGGTGCTTGCGGTCTTCTCCTGCCTGCGCGACATCTCGCGCCATCTCGGCAACATCGCCACGCGCATCCCCGGTTTGTGGTAGACTAAGGCCATGGCAAACGAGAAGATAGCGGTTGTGGAGGACGACGCGGCGATCCGGCGCGTGCTGGCGCTCGCGCTCAAGTCGGCGGGGTATCGGGTCGAGACGGCCGACGCGGGCGACGTGGGGCTGGACCTCGTCCAGCGCACGCGCCCGGACCTCGTCCTCCTCGACCTGATGCTGCCGGGTCTGGACGGCCTGACGGTCTGCCGCCGCCTGCGCCAGGCCCCCGAGACGGCGGCGATGCCGATCATCATGCTGACCGCGAAGGGCGAGGAGCGCGACGTCGTCGCGGGCCTCGACGCCGGGGCGAACGACTATGTGACGAAGCCGTTCTCCAAGGCCATCCTCCTCGCGCGCATCCGCGCGTTCCTGCGCACGGCCGGGCAGGAGGCGGGTCCGCTCGCCCTCGACGGGCTCGTCTTCGACGAGGCCGCGCACGCCGTCGCGCTCAACGGCGCGCCGCTCGATCTCACGCTCAGCGAATACCGCATCCTCGAACTGCTCGTGCGCAACGTCCACCGCGTCTTCACGCGCGCGCACATCATCGACCGCATCTCCGACGGGCAGAAGTGCGTGACCGACCGCACGGTTGACGTGCTGCTCGTGGGACTGCGGCGGAAGCTGGGGGCCTGGGCCGCCCACGTCAAGACGATCCGCGGGGTCGGCTACCGTGCGGAATAGACTCTCCATCTCCGCCTTCATCCTGCTGGCCGCCGTCGCGTTCACGGCGCTTCTCCTCATTCCGCCCGCCGCGCGCATCACGGTGCTGCGCCTGGACGGAACCGTCGTCTACGACAGCGACCACGCGCAGGAGAACCACGCGGGCCGCGTGGAGTTCCAGAAGGCCCTGCGGGGCGAGTCCGCGTCCGTCATCCGCCACTCGGAGACGACGGGCACGGACCTCCTCTACAGCGCGATGCGCTTCGGCGGGCTCGTCGTGCGGCTCGCCGTCCCCATCCGGGGGCTCTTCGCGCCGCTCCTCCTCGCGCGGACCGGCTTCATCCTCGCGGGTGTCCTCGGCGCCCTGACCGCCTTCCTGCTCGTGCGCTTCGGGCGGAAGATCGACACGGCGCGGGCCAACGAGGCCTTCCGCCGCGAGTTCACCGCCAACGTCACGCACGAGCTGCGCACGCCGCTCACCGCCCTCCTCGGCGCGGTGGAGATGCTGGGCGATGGTTCGTCGCTCACCGAGGCGGAGCGGACGGAACTCCTCGACATCATCCGCGAACAGGCGGGGCGGCTGAACGCGCTCTCCGGCGACGTGCTCGCGCTCGCGCAGCTGGAGCGCGGGCAGCAGGAGGACGCGCACGGCGCGTTCGCGCCCGTGGACACGGCGGAGCTCCTGAAGCGCGTCGCCGAGCTGGAGGCTCCGAAGGCCCGGGCGCAGGGCATCGAGCTGGCCGTCGCGCAGGGGGACGCCGCAACCGTCCAGGGCGACGTGCAGCTGCTGGAACAGGCGCTCGTCAATCTCGTCGAGAACGCCTTGCGCTATTCGGGGTCCGACCGCGTCGAACTCTCCTGCCACGTGCGCGACCGGCGGGCCGAGCTTGCGGTCGTCGACTTCGGCGTGGGCATCGCCGCGCGGCACCTTCCGCGCCTCTTCGAGCGGTTCTACCGCGTGGACAAGGCGCGCAGCCGCGCCCTGGGCGGGACGGGCCTCGGGCTCGCCATTGTCAAGCACATCGCGCAGGTCCACGGCGGCGACGTCGCCGTGTCGTCGGAGCCGGGGGTGCGGACGGAATTCCGGCTCGTGCTGCCGCTGTAGGGGGGCGGTCGCGACAAGCGCGACCCTCCCGGGAGGAGGGGCGGTCGCGACAAGCGCGACCCTCCCAGGAGGGACTGTAGGGGGGCGGTCGCAGTACGGACGCGGGGAGGGTCGCGCTTGTCGCGACCGTACTCCCGGGAGGGACGCAATTCATTGCGGTCGCAGTACGGACGCGGGGAGGGTCGCGCTTGTCGCGACCGTACGCCGCGAAAAATCCTTTTCCAATTGACAATCCGTCTGGAGGATGGTAAAAAGAACGTGCATAAAACTTTGAAAAGGAGGTTCGCATGAAGACTGGGACAAGGTTGGCGGCGTGGCTGGGCAGGGCGGCCGCGCTGGGCATGGCCGCGCATGCGGCCGTGGCGCCAGATTTCGGCGAGGTCTCCGTGCAGAAGGTGCCGGCGGGCGAGACGGCGGCTGCGGAGACGCTCACCTTCGGCGACCGCGCGGGCTTCTACAAGACGGGCGCGGGGACGCTCGTCCTCGACGCCGGTCGGCTCGCGCGCACGACGGACGGCCGCCTCTCGGTGCTGGAGGGCGCGGTCGCCGTCACG
>OIWT01004674.1_pt1 | contig 10761 bp, 11 predicted proteins | sample 1587701 | NCBI WGS metagenome assembly OIWT01 (sample SAMEA3888904, study PRJEB22519) | human gut metagenome | biome: human gut; feature: human-associated habitat; material: faeces | place: Denmark | collected 2009 | reverse complement strand
ATATTTGTGCCCGTTTCATAAATTGTTCATCCTCACATAAATGCGTAAAAAAAATAGACAGAGTATAAATTTTAAACAAAAATAAGCTAATTAATAGAATGTATTTGTTGATTTTTTTGAAAAAATACCAATGAATAATTGTAATATACCGCATAACCGTGCGGAATGCAATAGGAGAATAATTGATAATCAGGAATTCGATTATTTTGGCATAAATATTTCATATAGAATGATGAATGATTGATTACAGTACGAAAAGCTTGAAAGGAGAGTAATTATGACACGGACAGCTCAATTAATTCAGGGCAATGAAGCATTAGCGCAAGGAGCTTTTTACGCTGGCGCACGCTTTTTTGCCGGATATCCTATTACTCCTTCATCGGAGATTGCCGCTATTTGCTCACGAGAACTACCAAAACTTGGCGGTACGTACATGCAGATGGAAGATGAATTGGCTAGTATGGCTGCTATCATAGGCGCTTCGGCAGCCGGGGTGAAATCTTTTACCGCTACTAGTGGACCAGGGTTTTCATTAATGCAGGAAAATCTGGGAGTAGGCATCGTAGGTGAGATTCCCCTTGTTGTTGTGGATGTACAACGCGTAGGCCCTAGTACCGGTTTGGCAACGAAACCGGCACAGGCTGATTTTATGCAGATCCGGTGGGGGCGTCATGGAGATCAGTTAATCATCTGTCTGGCACCTGCAACTGTGCGGGAATGCTATGAACTGGCTGTCAAATCCTTTAACTTGGCAGAAAAATTCCGAGTTCCCGTTATTCTGGCTCCTGATGAAATCGTGGGACATATGCGTGAAAGTGTACTTCTTCCTGAACCAGGTGAAATGGAAATCGTAAATAGAAAAACACCGGATTGTGCACCGGAACAGTTCATGCAATATGATTTTACTCCGGGTGCCGTTCCGGAAATGGCGGCGTTTGGCAGTGAATATACTGTACGGATTAACAGCACGATGCACGGTGAAAATGGTTTTGCCAATAATTCTCCAGAAAACTGTGAACATCGTGTAGCACAACTTCATTCGAAATTGTTGATGCATAGAGAAGAAATTATCTTTACTAAGAAATTTGATGTAGATGATTGTGACGTGCTTGTTATTGCTACTGGATCTCCTGTACGTGCGGCGAGAGTAGCGGCTCAGGAAGCACGTAAAAAAGGAATAAAGGCTGGCGTATTACAATTGCAGACGGTATGGCCCTTTGCAAATCAGGAAATTGCTCAATATGCAGGTCAGGTAAAAAAAGTAATCGTTCCGGAATTAAACTATTCTGGGCAGATTGCTGGAGAGGTACGTAAGATATTTGATCTGAGTATTCCGGTTATTGGTGTAAATGTTTGTGGTGGTGTAGGCATTACGCCGCAACAGATTATGCAGGCAATAGAGTAGGAGGCATGGTTATGGCATATGCAACGGGAAAGCAGTTTTTAAATAAAGCTAAAATGCCACTCATGTGGTGTGCAGGATGTGGTAATGGCATTACATTGAGTTCTATGTTACGGGCTATTGAAGAATTGGGATATGAAAAGAAAGATTTCGTTCTTGTTACGGGTATTGGATGTTGGGGAAAAGCCGGCGAATTTACGACGGGAAATCTGTTGCATACTACGCATGGGAGAGCGCTTCCTTTTGCAGAAGGAATTGCAGCTGCGAATCCGGATTTGCACGTTATTGTCATCATGGGAGATGGTGATGGCGCAACTATCGGAGGTAATCATTTGATTCATGCAGCAAGGAGGAATATTGATTTGACGGCGATTGTTGTCAATAACTGCAATTATGGAATGACGGGTGGACAAATGTCGGCATTGACGCCAGCTCATGCTATAACTCAGACGTCTGTTGCAGGTAATCCGGAACGGGCATTTGATTTATGTAAACTCGTTGAAGTAGCCGGGGCTAATTATGTTGCCAGAGAAACGGCTTATCAGGGATTGGCATTAAAAAACCGCATTAAAGAAGGGGTGCAGAAAAAGGGATTTTCTATGATTGAAGTAATTAGTCCCTGTACTACTCTGTTCGGGCCAAGGAATCAAATGAAGACGCCTGTGAAGATGATGGAAATGCTAAAAGAAAAAGGCGTTTCAGCAAAAAAATATAATGAAATAGATCATGCGGCAGAAAAAGGCTATTACATAACTGGAAAATTAGTTGACCGGGATGAACCGGATTTCATGACACGGTATCAGTCTGTCAGGCAGCATATGGCACAGGGAAAATAGGGGGCGGATACAATGAAAAACACCTATGAATTAATTTTTGCAGGCACCGGTGGACAAGGTTTGGTGACATCGGGAATCATGATAGCTAAGGCGGGGATTATAGACGGAAAAAATGCGTTGCAGACCCAAAGCTATGGGGTAGCGCAGCGTGGCGGATTTAGTTCGGCAGAAGTCATCATAAGTGACAGTGAAATCTTATATCAGAAAGTTCAACATCCTGACATTATTATAGCTTTAAATGATATTGCAATCGATAAATACAAAAACATAAAAACAAATGTTTTATATGATTGTGGCATGATGAAAAACTGTGATGCCTTGGGCTGGCATGGGATTCCCTTCCATGAAATAGCTCAGAAACTTGGTTCACCTAAAATGGCTAATTTAGTGGCAATCGGTGCCATGATTGAAAAAGTGCCCGTTGTCAGTTTTACAAGTTTGGCCGAAGTCATTAAACAAAAATTTAAACCAGCTATTGCAGATATGAATATTGAAGCCGTGAAGGTTGGTATGGAAACGGCTAGAACTATGACGTAGGGGGTGAACTTTATGGATGCAAAAAATAGAAAATTTTTTCCAGAAATAGATTCGACGTTATGCAAGTCTTGTGGTTATTGTGAAATGGTATGCCCACAGAAGATGTTTTGCCGCTCGGGCAAAGTTAACTCACAAGGGTATGATTATATGATGGTTTCAGAAAGTGGGACCTGTATCGGATGTTTAAAATGCATCAATATTTGTCCGGATTTTGTTATTACGATACACGAAAATGGGAGTATGCAGCATGGATAAACGTAGCGGATTAGAAAGCTGGCCGGATGCATTGCGGGTTCTCCTTTTAGGGAATGGGCTTGTTAACAATTTAGCAGAGCCTGAAGTACAAATAGGAGATTTATTGAAAAAAATTGACATACTGCATGATGCTTTTCATGATACAGCGTTATCAACTGAAAAAAAGAAACTGATATGTGACGAGCTGCAACGGCAATATAAATATTTAAATCATTTTCATGATGAACTATCAATGCTTTTGACATATGTACAGGAAATCAGATGTGAAAAATAATATATCCGGCAGAAAAAAGGTTACTTTGAAAAAAATAATAAAAAGGTATATTAATTCCAAAACGGGAACAAAAAGATACGGTGAATTATATTTAACGCTTGATGAAATAAGAGACTTACAACAGCGCTTTAAACGAGGTGAATGGGATGGGAGAAGACTTAACAGATAAGGTCATGTCAGCAAAAGAGGCGGTACAAAAATATATCAAGCCAGGTACCCATATAGCCTTTGGGGGATTTACTCTTTTGCGCAGGCCCAACACGATTGCCAGAGAGATTGTCCGGCAGGGGGTGGGTGATCTGTATGTAACCATGAACGGTGGTACCTATGTAGAAGAAATGCTGGCAGGAGCAGGCCTGATTAAATGGCTCGAATCAACGTATATTGGTTTGGAAGGTGGAATGCCTGTAGCGTATGCAATCCGCCAGGCTATCCAGAATGGCGAAATCGAACTGATAGAAGACTACTCCAACTGGAGTTTTGCCTTACGCACAATCGCAGGTAAATACGGCTTGCCGTTTATGCCATGCATGACTGATATGGGCAGCGATCTGATGACATATGATGTCTTCGGGAAAGCCGGATTGCGAGGAAAAAATGCGCAGGGTGAATGGAAACATCCGGGGATTCCACCGCATAAATATTGCGTAATTGATGACCCCTTTGATGGTTGGGGACTTCGGCCGAGAACGTTTAAATCTGGTGATGATTCGTGTCCCAATACCACGAATTTGTATGAGAAATATAAAGAACGGTCAACAGCATATACGGGAAATGAAGGCGTTAAGGTTGCATTAGTTCCGCCTATTCTGCCAGAGGTATGTGTTATTCATGTTCAGCGCGTTGCTTTAGATGGAACAGTTCGGATGGAGGGATTGATTGGTCCGGATATAGATCAAACTTTGTGCGGGCGCACGTTGATAGTGGAATGTGAAAGAATTTGTTCACCTGATGAAATCCGGACAAATCCGGAACATAATCAGATTCCAGGAGCATTTGTTTCTGCCATTGTGGAACAACCATTTGGTGCATATCCAACGTGTGTGCCCAATTATTATGATTATGATTATGAATGGTTTAGAAATTATACTAAAGTAGTTAATCATAAGCCCAAAGAAGTTGTAAAGGAATATTGGCTGAATTATGTAACCGACACAAAAGATGATTGGGAATTCTTAGAAAAAAAAGTTGGATGGGATAAATTATGGTCTCTGCGTACGGATCCACAGTACCATTACAATCCGGAAGTTGATCGTTTTGGAACGGGGGTGAAATGATTGAACGAGTATGAAAAGTATTTAAAAGAAAAAAATTTACTAGTGGATCAAAGTACGTTTATGGAATTACTTGCTGTAGCCACGGCACGGGAACTACCGGATGGGGCATGTGCATTTGTTGGAACGGGACTGCCATTATTGTCTGCATCACTGGCCAAGCGGACAACAGCACCTGATATGATGATTATTCTAGAGGCTGGAACCGTGGACCCGGATATTGAACACCTGCCAGTTTCTGTTGCGGATCCAAGAGCGTCTTATAGGGCAGCTACATTATCGACACTGGCCGATGCATTTGGCACTATTGCCTGCCGGGGATATTGTACGGTTGGGATTTTAGGTGCAGCAGAATGTGATATGTATGGCAACTTAAATTCCACTTCTTTAGGAGGATATTGGCCGGCGGCAGTATCTGATACGGGAAAAGGACCGAAAGCACGGATGACTGGAAGTGGTGGTGCTAATAATATTGCCAGTCTGGCAGATAAAATTATTGTTTCCATGGTGCATGAAAAAAGGCGCTTTCCTGAACATGTTGAATATTTGACGAGTCCGTGTGGAATCCGTGGAGCTGGCAGTGAAAATCGGTTTAACAAAGGAATTTTCCGTGGAGGGGAAGTTTGTGTCATCAGTGATTTGGCAATTTTGCGCTCAGATCCAGAGACAGGAATCTTATACCTGAGTGAAACTTTTCCAGGGGTAACGGCTGAACAAGTAAAAGAAAATACGGGATGGGATTTAGACATATCCAGAGCAAAACCATTTACTCCACCGACGGCAAAAGAATTGGAAATACTCCGCATGAAAGTAGATCCTTCGCGTATGTATCTGGGAAGGAAGAGTAAGAGAAAATAAATGTGGCCAAGGAAGATTAATGTTGTAGAGAAAGAGGTGAGCTGAATGGAAGTTTCATTCATGCACTTAGCAGCGATTGCATTGACGATTTTAGCTACTATTGGTGTGGCAGTGTATTCTGCAAGAGGCGTAAATTCTGCAGCTGGTTTTAGTTTATCGGGGAGAAAAGCGACTGCGCCACGTGTAGCTGGTAGTATTGCTGGTGTCATTATTGGTGGAGGAGCGACTGTCGGCACGGCACAAATGGCTTTTCAAGTAGGATTAGCTGGTTGGGCGTATGCGTTAGGTGCTGGACTTGCTTTTTTCGTGATGGGACTGTTTTATGCTAAACCGTTACGGAGAACAGGTCTTGAAACGTTGCCACAATTTTTCACACTTCATTATGGAAAATGGGCAGGGGTCATGGTTGGTGTTGCAACAATCCTTAGTATGCTCATTTCTCAATTGCCTGGGACAATTGCAGCTATTCAGATTTTTATTCAAGTATTAGGCATTACCCCGGAAGTATCTTCTGTGCTTTTCGTTTTTGTTGTTGTTGCTACTGTGTTTTTTAGCGGTCAGAAAGGGAATAGTTTAACTGGTTTGATAAAGATGGCTTTACTATGGGGCTCTCTGCTAATAGGTGGTTTTATTGCTATTAAATATTTAGCATCTATGCCTAGCGATGAATTCCATGCAATGTTTCCATATGACCCTTGGTTTAATTTATTTAGTCGCGGTACGGCAGAAGTTTTGGGAAATATCTTTTCAATGATGGTAGGTATATTATCGGCACAGGCATATATTCAAGCTTTATTTTCTGCAAGTGATGCAAAGACAGCGGCGCGTGGAGCTTTTACGGCTTCAGCAATTATTATCCCTATAGGCTTGCCTATAGTTGCTATTGGGATGTTTATGCATGCGACACATCCGGAAATTATACCTATTCAGGCACTTCCTACTTTTTTCTTAGGATATTTTCCTGATTGGTTAGGCGGTGTAGCTATTGCGGGAATTTTACTGGCAATTATCAGTTCAACTGCCGGGATGGCACTGGCTATTGGCACTTTATTTGCCAGTGACTTTGTAGGAAATTTAATGCATGTTAAATCTAATTCAAAAATACTGTTGACGAATCGGCTCACGATTCTTATTACGATGGTAGTAGGCACCTATTTCTCATATTTATATTTAAATGCGACTATTTTGGAATTAAATTTCCTTTCCATGATTCTTCGTGGAGCAGGTGTATTTGTACCTTTGTCGCTTGCTGTCTTTAAACCGGGATGGCTAACTCCTAAATGGGCTTTTGCATCTATTTGTTGTGGTACATTACTGCCAATCATTTCTAAAATGGTATTGCATTTAACTATTAATCCTTTGTATCTGGGGTTAGGATCAAGTGCGTTGCTCATTATTATAGGTATTATGGTCAGTGGCAAATCATTCCGACAAAGTTATCTGGCTGCTCAGGCGGCTGCTGATAATCGTAAGGAAGAAAGTAAAGTAGACTAATGCAAATGGATAGGAGGGATATTATGGAACATGCATATGATTTTTCAATAGGAGCCCGGAGATTAAAAAATGTACATCCATCAGCAATTCGTAAGGTTTTAGAAAGAGCAACTATCTTGAAGAATGAAGGAAATCCAGTAATATTTTTAAGTATTGGAGAGCCGGACTTCGATACGCCGGAAGATATAAAAAGTGCTACTATTCAGGCATTAACAGACAATTTTACACACTATACTTCCAATCGGGGCTATCCAGGCTTACGTAAAACATTGCAGCATTATATTAAAAATGAAACCGGTGTGGATTATGATCCGGACAGCGAAATTATTTTGACATCAGGTGGTGCAGAAGGGTTAAATAATACCATCTTAAGTTTCGTTGATCCTGATGATGATGTGATTGTGCTTACTCCTTCGTTTGTAAATTACAAATCATTAGTTAATATGTGCGAAGCACATTTTGTTGATGTACCATTGAAAGATTTCCGATTAGATATAGAAGCTATTCAAGCTGCGATTACATCTAAAACTAAGATGTTAATCATTAATAATCCCAATAATCCTAGTGGCGTCGTATTTACACGGGAAGAACTGGCTGCAATCTGTAAATTGGCAAGAGAAAATAATTTCCTTATTTTATCGGATGAAATGTATAGTCAATTAGTATATGGGGATTCAGTATTTTATTCCATTGCTAATTTTCCCGATATGAAAGAAAGAACTATATTAGTCAGTGGATTTTCTAAAACTTTTGCAATGACAGGATGGAGAGTAGGGTATATTGCTGCACCTAAACATCTGGCGGATGTGATTATGCGCACGCATCAATATTCGACTACAAGTGGTACAACATTCATACAAGTGGGATTAAGTAAATCAATGGAAAGTAAAAATACAAAGCAGGCCGTTGATTTGATGGTTAAAACTTTTTCTAAGAGACGTGATTTGATTGTAAAGGAACTATCTAAAATTCCTGAATTGACTTATTCTAAACCGGATGGAGCATTTTACCTATTGGTTAATGTTTCTAAATTGGGGCTGTCAGGTGATGAATTTGCTAAAGTATTGTTGGAAGAGAAGTATGTAGCGACAGTTCCAGCCAAAGCATTCGGTGATGCTTATGTGGATTACATCAGAATATCGTATGCTACTTCGGAAGATAATATTATCGAAGGTGTACACAGGATTTCTGAACTTGTTCAGGAAATAAAGAGATAACCCTAAAACTTTCTTTCTATACTTGAATTTGGCGACACGTACAAAGAAATTTATCGTGTCGCCAATATTCTTTATGCAATATATGAGAATTGGAAAAATGTTGAAAAGGAAATTGCGTTGATTAGGAGAATAAATTATATATAGGGAATATAAAGGCAGATATTCTGTGAGGAGGTGGCAATATGGCTAAACGTACAATTTTTGTCAACACATTTACAAACGGTATTTTAGGACCAGATGTTCCTATGACAGGCCCGGTAGCGGATGGAGGATATATTGTTGCTAACACGGCACCGGGCTGTTGGGGACCAATGTTAACCCCTGCTATCCGTGGGGGTCACGAAGTGACAACACCTGTGAAAGTAGAAAATGCTGAGGTTGGAGATGCAATTGCGATTAAGATTGTTTCGGTTCAAATTACATCGCATGGTACGGCGTCAGGTAATGATAAAGTCTTTCCTGACAGGTGTCTGGGGGATCCATTTGTTGCTGGGAAATGTCCTCAGTGTGGCACTTTATATGAGGAGACGGTCATTAAGGGAATTGGACAGGATGCTATTCGTTGCAAAAACTGTGATGCTCCTGTAGCGCCTTTCGCTTTCACCAGTGGATATACGATTGCATTCGATGATAATCACACAATCGGGGTCACACTTGATCAAAAAGGAGCTGAAGCGGCAGCTCATTCTGGACGTACATTTATGCAGACGCCAGATAATTCTATTCAGAATCCTGTAGTAACACTGGCCCCACATGATTTGCCAGGTATAGCTACACGATTGAGACCTTTTTTAGGGCAATTAGGAACGACGCCGCCTGTCAATACTCCGGATTCTCATAATGCCCGTGATTTTGGACAATTTCTTGTAGGCGCTCCTCATGAATATGCGCAAAGTGAAGAAGAATTGAAAACTGTCACCGATGGGCATATGGATATTAACAGAGTCAGGGCAGGATCTGTACTCATTGCACCAGTTCGTGTTCCCGGTGGCGGTGTTTACGTAGGTGATATGCACGCATTGCAGGGAGACGGAGAAATTGCCGGTCATACCTGTGATGTATCGGGTATTGCGATTTTGCAGGTTTCGGTCATTAAAGGATTGACTCTTGATGGGCCAATCTTGTTGCCTCTGCTGGAAGATCTGCCGTATCTTGCTAAGCCGCTTACCGATACAGAAAGGATACTGGCACAACAAGAGGCTGATAAATGGGGGGTGAAACTTGAAGAAGCTGCTCCTATTTCTTTTATAGGGACAGGAGCTAATTTGAATATTGCTATTGAATGTGCCATGCAACGTGCGGCAGATTTACTTGATATGACAGTGCCCCAGGTTATGAATCGCATTACTATTAGTGGTGGATTAGAAATTGGCCGGGCTCCGGGAACCGTGACGGCTACATTCAGAGCTCCTATAGAAAAACTGAAAAAGTTGGGGCTATGGGATATGATCAAAGAACAGTATAGTTTGTAGAGCAAAAATATTTTTCACAATTCCCTAAAAGATTTTTCCGCATCCTCCCTCATATATATGTAAAATTTTTACTATTATACATGAGGGAGAATGACAGGATGGGTGAGTTTGCTGGAAAGATTGTCGTGGTTACTGGTGGCAGCAAAGGGATTGGCGAATCGATTGTACGCAGGTTTTGTGAAGCGGGAGCGCGTTGTGTGATTGTCAGTCGTCATCCCGATGAATACCAGGTGCTGGCCGATGAGTTGAAGGCTGCTGGCATGACGGTCAATGTCTTAGCTTGTGATGTCAGAAAGGTGGTGCAAATAAAGAATCTGGTGGCTGATACGGTGAAACAAAGTTGCCGACGCCGTGTTGTTCCTGGCTTTATCAAAAGCCAGCTATATTACTGGTGCCGATTTATGCATCGATGGTGGATGGACTGCCAGCTGATGCTTGTAAGTATTCTTTGAGCAGGAAGGTGCAGAAATAGGGAAAGGTTAAAATTTGTTCTGCATGACCGATGTTTCCGCGAATCAATTTTATGCCAAACCGGATATCGGGATATGTTCTGCTGTTGAGCAGGGTATGCAGTGATTTTGATTTGTTATTGGTTGATTTTACTTCTACGGGTACAAGACTGTTTTTTGTGCGGACGAAGAAATCTTCTTCCAATGTGGCGTTCTCTTTTTTGTAATAATACAGATCGTAGCCGGATTTTACCAAAGCTTCGGCTACGATATTTTCATATAGAGCGCCTTTATACACTCCCAGATTTTTATTTACCCTTAAATCATCCTGTGCTTCTTCATCCAGCATGGCCACGAGCAGGCCGGTATCCTTCATATAAATTTTGTATTTTGTACTTTCATAATTACCTTTTAGTGGGAGTTCTGGAAAAGACAAACAGTAGCATATATTTATAATACCCGCGTCATGCAGCCATTCTATGCATCCTCTATAGTCCTTAAAACGGGCGTTGGGAGCTACTTTGGAGATTTGAAATTTTTTATTGTCCTTGGCCAATTGGACGGGTATATGTTCGAAAACATTTAAAATTCTGGTCTGATCAACACCACTGGCATATTTGCGGACATCTTCCCTATAATCGGCTAATAATTGCCTTTGTGTATTCAAAGAGCCTTCAAATGTCTGATTTGCAA
>OIWT01004669.1_pt1 | contig 10771 bp, 7 predicted proteins | sample 1587701 | NCBI WGS metagenome assembly OIWT01 (sample SAMEA3888904, study PRJEB22519) | human gut metagenome | biome: human gut; feature: human-associated habitat; material: faeces | place: Denmark | collected 2009 | reverse complement strand
CCTGCTGCACGGCATGTCCGACGATCATTCGATCTGGCTCCGCCGGACCTCCGTGGAACGTTATGCGACACAATACGGGCTTGCTCTCGTCATGCCCAACGCCCACCGCAGTTATTATACCGACATGGCGTGCGGATTGAAATACTGGACCTATATCAGCGAAGAACTGCCTCGGCTTATGCACTCTTTCTTCAAGTTGTCCGACAAACGGGAGGATACCTTTGTGGCAGGGCTTTCCATGGGCGGTTTCGGCGCATTCAAGCTGGCATTCAACTGCCCGCAGAAATTCGCGGCGGCGGCGAGTCTTTCCGGCGCGCTTTCCCCGCTTCAGCTTCTCAGCCGCATACCGGAGAGAGCTGCCGAGTTCCGTAATATTTTCGGTGATGCGATGGCGGTTGCGGGATCGATCAACGACTTGTATGCCCAATCGGAGCTTTGCGCGAAAAACGGTGTCGTTCTGCCGAAGCTTTTCATGACCTGCGGCACCTCCGATTTTCTTTATGAGGAGAATCAGAAGTTCCGGCGCCATCTGGAAAATCTCAAAATCGAATTCACCTATGACGAGGGGCCCGGCACCCATGAATGGGGTTATTGGGATCAGAAGATCCAGCAGATCATCCGCTGGCTTCCGATCCGCAGGGAAAGAATCTGAGAAATATTCAGCGTCATCTTTCCGGAAATTTTCGCAGGTACCGTTTTTTTTGAAAAAATATTGAAAAATATTATTTCAAGTACTTGAATTTTTCTCTGTTTTGATTATAATGTAAAGAGAGAGAAATATTTTGAGAGAGACGATACCATGATTTCACTGAAAGAAATAGGCAGAATCTGCGGGCTTTCCGAGTCGACCGTATCCAAGGCGCTCAAAGGAAATCCCGCAATCCGCCGTTCCACGGCGCAGCGGGTGGCGGAAGTCGCGCGCAAATACGGCTATCAGCCCAATGCCATGGTTCAGTGCATGCAGACCGGACAGAGCCGCAGCATCGGTATCGCCTACAATAACTTCCGCTGTCAGTTCGCCGGTCAGGTCATGGAAGGAATCCAGCAGGTCTTACATGAAAATAATTACGATTCCTTTGTCATTCAATGGGATAAGCTGGTCAAGGATAAAATTGAACTTCTCGGACGCTTCGCCCGCCGCCGTGTGGACGGAATCCTGCTGTTCCCGCCGGAAACCGCCGATCCGGGGGGGCGTCTTGCTGAACTGCGGAATATTCACAGCCCTATTGTAGTGATCGACCAACGCTGGCCCGGACATGATTTTGATTATGTCGGAAGCAGCAACCGGAAAGGAATGTATGAACTGATTTCTTATCTGATCGGGCAGGGGTATCGAAGATTCGGTGTAATCGCTTTTCCGGCAACAAGTTCCGGGGAGGAACGCAAACGCGGTTTTCTGGATGCGATGTTTGAGCATAAACTGCCGGTGGATGCCTCCCTGCTGACGGTTGCCGAAGAACCTCTCCTGAGCCCTTATGAGGCTGCCCGTTCCCTTCTGGAGCGTCCCGACCGTCCGGAAGTGCTGGTCTGTTTCAACGATTATATTGCCCGGGAGGCGCTCAATGCCGCGTGGGATTTGAGGATTCGCGTCCCGGAGGAGCTGGCTGTCACAGGGTTCGGCAATCTGCCGCTGTGCGATCTGGTCCGTCCGCGCCTTACCACTGTGGATCAGTTTTCATTCGAAACCGGGGTTGCCGCCGCCCGGCTTCTTCTTGAGCGGATTTCAAGCACTGGAAATCCGGAGCGGCGCGATATTGTGATTGATACAAAAGTAGTCATACGTAATTCAAACCGTTAAGGAGTTTAAAATGAAAGGAATCCTTATGATGAAGACGGCAAATCTCCGGAACAGGGGCGGTTTCACCTTGATAGAGCTCCTCGTCGTAATTGCGATTATCGCGATTCTGGCCTCAATGTTGTTGCCCGCACTGAACAAAGCACGCGAGCGGGCAAAGGCGATGCAATGCCTTAGTAACGTAAAGCAGGCAACTGCGGGATGTTTCCTTTATGCGGATGATTATAAAGGGATGTTAATGCGACCGCATATTGAAATACCAGACCGACTTATTGGGCGACTTTGCTGATGGACGGCAAATATATCGCTTCCGGGAAAACATTTTTCTGTCCCGATCAGAAAAATAAAAATGTGTGGGCTGCTTCCAACGCTCGGTATACCTATGGATTGAATCGTAATATGGCACGTAACAATAGAGATAATGCTGCCGGTTTTTATGTCAATATTTATGCATTGGACAAGTTGCGGGAGACGGGCAAGCAGACGTTATCGCCGTCCATTACCTGGCTGGTTGGCGACAGCATCATGCGGAGTACGGCTGGAGCGGCAAATGTGACCAGTTGTGCGATTCTCAGTTGGAACAATGGTGGAGAAGGGCTTCCTTCGCTGCGGCACAGCCGACAGGCAAATATGGGATTTCTTGACGGCAGCGCAAGATCCACCGGAGCGGATAAGATGCATAAGATTCATCCGCAGATTGAAGAGTGGGTGTATAATGATTCACAAATCATCAGGCAGCTTCCGGGGACTTCACTTTAACATAAATATTAAGAAAGGTCTTTATATATGACTGTCAAAACTGTTTTATCTGGTCTTGCCGTATTTGCCGGTATTACGCTCTATGGCGCTCCCGCTTTCATCAACCCGTCGTTTGAACAGGGGACGGGAGGCTATTGGATCAATAACTCCTCCGCCGCAAGAATCGATCCGGGCGACTCGACGGACGGCAGGCAGAGTCTCGGAATCAAAGTGGTTCCCGGCAAAACGGTCAGCGTCGTTCAGGGACTCGCTTACGAGCCGAATCAATATTACAAGATCAGCTTTGATGCCAAAGGCAATGACGCCAGACTGCGGCTTCAGGTCATGCTGCAGGGGAAGAAACCGCTCCAGTTCTTCAATGACCCGGAGCTCAAGAAAGCAATCCGGCTTACGGAGGAATACAAGCGCGTGACTCTGGAACTTGGTCCGTTCCCGGAAGCGGTCAACGGCAATGAAGTCAAAAAACTGATGATTTACTTCAATGTCACCGGCGACAAAGAGGGCGGCAAAGCCAATCTTGACAATCTTTCCGTTGAACTGAAAGCGGCTGCCAGGACTTCGGCGAAGTCCATTCTGAAAAACGGATCTTTTGAGCAGGGGCTGGCACAGTACTGGGTCAACCGCCGCAAATGTGCGGAGATTGATTCCACGGCGGCAAGCCATGGGCGCAGAAGTCTGAAAGTGACCCCGGAAGATAAAAACGTCGACTTGGCGCAGGGCGTTCCGATGAAGCCGGGGGAGATTTACACCATTCGTTTCGATGCAAAAAGTTCCACTCCCGAAAACGGGCCCGTCCTGAAACTGGGCGTGCTGATGCGCGGCAAGAAACCGCTGGCTTATTTTTCCGCCAAAGGGGAGCAGAAAAAATTTGCCGAGGCGGTTCCGCTGGAAGGCGACTTCAAGACGTTTGAATATGAACTGGGTCCTTTTCCCGAAGACTGGCGCGGGACGAAAGTTGAGAGCCTGATGTTCTACTGGCATGTCAGGCCGGGGACGAATCCCGGATCGGTTTACCTCGACAATCTTCAAATCGAAACCGCACCTGCGGCGCAAAAAAAAAATAACGGAATAGTATTTCAGTTTCCCGGCGACATCCGCATCTTTGAAAAAGGGTTTCCTCTGAAAGTTTCCCATGGCGCCGGAACGGGGATTCTGAAAGTGCGCGGAGTCAATGCACTCGGCAAAGAACTTTTCTCCGCAGAGTCGAAGCCGGGTAAACCGGAAGTCACCATTCCGGTTTCCGAACCCGATTATTATGCCGTTACCGCCGAGGTGTTTGAAAACGGGAAGATGGTCAAACAGGCGAAAAGCACATTTGCGGTCACTACACCGCTTCCCGGAGATTATTACACCACATCACAGCCTGCTTTCGGCGTCTGGGGCGGTTTGAATCCCGAACTCCGGCGCCTCGGCGGGGCGAAATGGGACCGCCAGCTTTTCTTTACGATTTTCCAGAAGAAGGATTTCCAGCCGGTCGAGCCGAGTCCCGAAGCGATTGCCGGCCGGGAGCCGGTCAACATCATCCGCTGCATGAATATCCTGAATCCGTTCAAAAGAATGGTGCCGGTGAAGCAGGACGAATGGCCCGAGCTGGAAAAGCGGCTTGAAAAAGACATTCTTTCCCGGAAAGGGCTGGTTCAGGTATGGGAGACCCAGAACGAGCCGATGGTCGGCGAAAACTTCCACGGAACCATGAACGATGTCATAGACATCATCCGTTTCGAGAGCCGGATTGTCCGCAGAGTCGATCCCAAAGCCGCCATTGCGGGAATCTGCATCAACCCGATGAACGCCAATCAGTATAATCAATACCTCGGCTACTACCGCAACCATAATATCGGCCGTCTGATTGATGGCGTGATGCTGCATCCTTATATTCCCGGGGCGCAGAACCCCGATCTTGCCGGATATGTCGAGACGCTCAACCGGCTGAACCGCGAACTTTCCACGATTGCGGGCAAACCGGTTCCGATGTATATCAGCGAGATCGGCTATTCCGCCAAACCCGGCGGCGAAGTGACCGAATACCAGCAGGCTGCCTACCTCGCCCGCGTGATGATCCTGAATTTTACAATTGAAAATCTCAAGGCGTGCGTCTGGCACATCGGGCTCTGGAATGAAGCGACTTCCCAGCGCGAACTGGATTTTGCGCTGATCCGCAAGCAGGAGCCGGGCAGCAAGGTCTATCAGCCGAAACCCTCCTTTGCCGCGTGGGCGACGGCGTCGCGCATGCTTTACAATGCAAAACTTCTGCGTGAACTCAACGTCGGCAAGACCATGCGCGTCTGGCTTTTCGAGAAAGAGGGCAAACCGATGCTGATTGCTTATTCCCTGATTCCGGAACCGGTGCGGATGCAGCTTGCCCTGCAGGCTCCGTCTGCGGAAGTGGTCGATGTCTGCGGGCGCCGTTCCACTGTAAAATGCAAGGACGGCATTTTGAATCTTGAACTCGGAGAGGGCCCCGTTTACATTTCCGGCGGGACGCTCGATCAGTTTGCCGCGGGGAAATTCGACGCGGTCTTTACTCCCGATACTCTTTCCGTGGTTCCCGGCGGAACTCTCAACGTGAAGATTCGCCTGCCGGAGCATCTCGCCGACAGCGCGAAACTGCGTCTCCAGCCGTTCCGGGCGGGCAAAGGAGAGCTTTCCGGCAGCGGGCGCAACTGGACGCTGAAACTCAGAATCTCACCTGACGCGCCTCTCGGCGACAGCTATCTGTTTCTGATGCTCAGCCGGAACGGTGTCAACCGCTATATCTGGCAGAAACTTCTGCATATCCAGCCGAAACTGGAACTTGCCGATGTGAAGCCCTGTGAGAAAGACGGGCTTCCCGCATTGTCTTTCCGCCTGCGTGCCAACGATCCGGCAGAGCGTCAGGCGAAAGTCGAAATTCTTGCCGAACCGGATCGCGTCATCGGCAGCGGTACCGCGCGCGTCGGTGCGGAGACCATTCTGCCTCTGCCGGAAGCGGCTGTTTCCGCGCGCCCGACCCGTTATTTTGCGCGTTTGACTCCGCCTGATGGAAAATCTTTCCGCGTGGCATTGCCGGGTAATCCGGTGCCGGTCGGAATTCCCTATTGCGCGAATGCGGTGAACCTGCCTGTTGACCAGTGGCCTGCGCGCGGCGTTTATCCGCTTGAGACCGGGACATACAGCCGCCATGCGCTCAAAGGCGAGGCGGATCGTCCGACGGGCAGGCTTTACCTTGCATCCGATGAGAATTACCTTTATCTTGCGTGCGATGTAAAAGACCGTGAGTTCCTGCCTGCCTCGGAAGCCGCCTCCCTCTGGAGCGGAGATTCGCTTCAGATCGGTATCAGTGTGCCTCAGGCGGATATGTTCCGAGCCAACAACGACGGGATTCAGGAGACCGCTTACGCTGAATTCGGAGTCGCCGCCGACAACCGTTCGTGGGTATGGGCGAGCATGAACCTGAACCGTATGCCGCTGGCTGCGCCGATTCCGAAACTGATTTCAAAAAGCACCGTTGCAGACGGCACTCAATGTTACCGTGTCGCCATTCCGTGGGAATCGCTGAATATCCGTTACCGCACCGGTCTGACGCTCAAATTGAGCGTATTGGTCAATGACCGCGACCGCGCGGGGCGTCACTGGCTGGAATGGTTCGGCGGAATCGCCGACGGCAAGGATCCCGGCGCTTATGGAGAAGCTATGATACTGGAGAAACGCAAATGATGCAGTCAAATGAACTTTTTACGGATCGGGACAGAGAGGAAATCTACGCATTCTTCCGGACTCGCGACCGCTGGCGCGATATCGTGCGCTGGCGGACGCTTGAACACGGTCCGGTGGATACGGTCTTCTATGGAGATTCCATCTTCGAGCTCTGGCCGACGGCGGAGGCGTTTCCGGAACTTTCCCATTTGAACCGCGGCATCGGCGGCGATAATATCAACGGGCTTTATTTCCGGCTTGACGAGGACATTTTCCCGAATTCCCCCAGGCAGGTCGTGATCAACATTGGAATCAACGGAATCGAACGTGATTTCAACGATTCCATCGCCCGCTTGAAATTCGTTGCGGAACTGATGCGCGAGCACGGCATCCGCGTCTGGTGCAACAGCATTGCGCCGCTGCGGGCGCCCGATGCATGGGACCGCTTTCAATATCAGGAAAAGATTGTGGTGCTGAATGAGGTATGCCGTGAACTTTTTGAACGGGAGTTTGCCGGATTTTTCGACCTTCATGCGTTGCTTCGGGATTCCAGCGGACAGCTTGCCGCCGAATATGCCCAGCCGGACGGGACTCACTGGACTTTTGCCGCTTATCAGGCAGCGTCGAAACTGCTGCGGGAGAAGCTTCTGCCGGAAGGGAAGGGAAAACAGTAATGACGTGGTTTGACTGGTGTATTGTAATCGTTCCGATCGTGTTGCTGATCTGGGTGTCGGTCTATTCGCGGAAGTATGCGCGGGGCGTGGTGGATTTCCTTGCGGCGGGGCGGATCGCGGGACGGTATGTGATGTCTGTCGGGGATATGACCGCGGGATTGTCCGTGATTACGCTCGTCGCAGGGGCGGAGCAGTATTACCAGACCGGGTTCGCGGTGAGTTTCTGGGGGGCGATTACGGCTCCCGTCGGCGTATTCATGGCATTGACCGGATATTGTCTGTACCGCTGGCGCGAAACACGTTGTCTCTCCATGGGGCAGTTCCTCGAACTGCGTTACGGGAGCAAGTTTTTCCGTGTTTTCTGTGCGGTTCTGCGCACGGTTGCGGAGATGGTCACAAACGCCATCGGCCCCGCCATCGCGACGAATTTTTTCATTTACTACCTCGGGCTTCCGCACCGGATCACGATCATGGGGATCAATCTGCCGTGTTACGTAATCATCGTGACGCTCTGCCTGTGCCTCGCGATGGTGTTCATCTGGCCGAGCGGGCGCATTTCCCTTCTGATTACGGACTGTTTCCAGGGACTTCTCAGCTACCCGATTTTCGTGGTCATCGTGGGATACATCATCCTGAATTTCTCGTGGACGAACGACATTGCGCCGGTCATGTGGAACCGTGTTCCGGGGCAGAGTTTCATGAATCCGTATGACATCTCGCAGCTTCGCGATTTCAATATTTTCGCGTTGATCGTGACTCTGCTCGGTTCCGTCCTGAACCGTGCGGGCTGGATCGGGAACGATACCAGCGGGACCGGCAGGACGCCTCACGAGCAGAAGATGGCGGGCGTGCTCGGCGCCTGGAAGAACGGTTTTTCCTATATGATGATCCTGCTGCTGGCGATTGTGGTGATCGTGTTCATGACGAGTCCGCATTTCACGCATTCCGGCAATAAATTCAAGGTCACCAGCACGGAGATCCGGCAGGAACTCTCCGCGAAGATTCTGGACAGTGTCATTCCCGACCAGACGGTCAGAACGAAGGTCATGGATGAGATTCACCGGATTCCGGAAACCTTCACGGCAAAGGAGTGGGAACAGCCGCTTTCCCAGCAGAAAAATCCCGATACGCCTTATTTCAACGCGGTGCGGAACACGCTCGGAGACACGCCCGAGGCGCGCTATCAGTTCCAGAAATACCGTTCGCTTTACCAGCAGATGATGATGCCGTCCGTGGTCAGCAAAATCTTCCCGGTGGGAATGCTCGGGCTGTTCTGCCTCCTGATGGTCATGCTGCTGATCTCCACGGACGACAGCCGCATTTTCAACGCTTCCTCGACGCTGATGCAGGACGTGATCCTGCCGATGTTCAAAGGGCATCTGGACCAGAAAAAACATCTGCTTCTCCTGCGCCTGACGAGCGTCGGTGTGGCGGTCTTTTTCCTGATCGTGTCGGTTTTCTTCGCCCAGCTGGACTACATCAACATGTTCACGACGATCATGTGCGCGGTATGGCTCGGCGGCGCGGGCCCGATCATGGTCTTCGGACTTTACAGCCGTTTCGGAAATCTGACCGGCGCATGGTGCGCGATCATTTTCGGGTCGGGCACTTCCCTGCTCGGACTGATTCTCCAGCGCAACTGGGCGCAAAGCATCTACCCCATGCTGGAACAGGTCGGCATGGTCGAGACGCTGAACTCCTTCCTCGAAACGGTCTCCTCGCCGTTCAACCCGTGGATCGCATGGAGCATGGACCCCGTCAAGTTCCCGATCAATTCGTTCGAGATTTACTTCATATCCATGGTCCTCTCCGTCGGCGGCTACATCGTCGGCTCGTACCTCACCTACAAGCCTTACGATCTTGACAAACTTCTGCACCGCGGTATCTATGCGGACGCTCCCGAGCCGCCGAAAGAACGCTGGACGCTCCGGAATGTCTTCAGCAGAATCATCGGCATCACGAAAGAATATACGCTCGGGGACAAGATCATCGCCTATTCGGTCTTCGGCTATTCGATTGTCTACCAGATCGGGGTCGTCTTCCTTTCGATTGTGGTCTGGAACGCAATCTACCCGTGGCCGCACGAGTGGTGGACGATCAAGTTTTTCATTACGGCGCTGGTCATTCCGGGTATCGTGGGAGTCATCTCGACGGTCTGGTTCCTGATCGGCGGCATCCGTGACGCCCGTCAGCTCTTCATCGACCTCGAAAAACGCGTCGAGGACCCCGACGACAACGGACAGATCCTGAATTCAGGAGGCGGGAGGTAACGCGGCTGTATGCGGAAAAGGAGAGACGGTCTTCTTTTCCGGCAGCCTGTGCATGTAAAGATACTACATCTTTTTTTCAGATTTTATTTCATACAAACATTGAAAAATAGATTCATTGTGCTAATTTTAGCGCAATCATGAACATGCACAAAAAAATATCAGTCATCATATTAGGCGCAGGTGGACGGGGAACGATCTACGCGAACCTGATCAAACTCATGCCCGAAAAAGCGGAAGTGGTCGCTGTTGCGGAACCGCGCGACTTCTTCCGCAACCGTATTGCCATGGAGCATAATATTCCGGAGGTAAACAGCTTTACCGACTGGCATGATGTGCTCAAACGCCCGAAATTTGCGGATGCCGTCATCATTACGACGCAGGACCGCATGCATGTCGAACCGGCGGTCGCATTTGCAAACAAAGGATATAACATCTTGATCGAAAAACCGCTGGCGCCCGATGCGCTTTCCTGCCGCCGGATTGTGGAGGCGGTCAAGAAAAACAATGTGCTTCTTTCCGCATGTCACGTCATGCGCTATGCGAATTATACCAGTATGCTCCGCGAGCTTATCAAAAACGGTTCGGTCGGACAGATTGTATCAATCGAGCATCTGGAGCCCGTCGGGCACTGGCGTTATGCCCATTCCTATGTCCGCGGCAACTGGAACCGGGAAGAAACTTCCTCCTCGGTTCTGCTGGCGAAGTCGATTCATGATCTGGACTGGATCAATTTCATTGTCGGGCGCCGCTGCCGGAGTATTTCTTCTTTCGGTTCACTGATGTTCTTCCGCAGGGAAAACTGCCCGGAGGGCGCGGCGAAACGCTGTCTGGACTGTCCGCTGGAACCGTCCTGTCCCTATTCCGCGCCCCGGTTCTATCTGGAGCGCTGGAAAGCGGGGCATATTGATAATTACATTGAATCTGTAACCAGTCCGCTTACGGAGGAGAATATTCTCAAAGCGATGCGGGAAGGTCCCTATGGACGCTGTGTTTTTGCCTGCGACAACGATGTGGCGGATCATCAGGTCGTCAATATGGAGTTTGAAGGCGGCGCCACGGCGGTATTCACGCTTGCGGGCTGTTCCAAATACGGCGACCGCCGGACAACGATTTTCGGCTCCGCCGGAGAAATTTTCTGCGACGGGAAGAAGATTCTTCTCTATTCCTACCTGCGTGACCGGACGACCGAAATCAATATCGAGCCGGACAACGGCACCCCAGCAAAATATCATGGCGGAGGCGACAAGAACTGTCTGGAAAGCTTCATCGACGCGCTTCGTGAAAACAATCCCGAACTCATTGTCAGCGGCGCCGACATTTCTTTGGAAACTCATCTCATGGTCTTTGCCGCGGAACGCTCCCGCAAAGAAAAACGCACAATCCTCATGGATGAGCTGCGTTCGGAAAAGTGACCGGTGTGCGCATGGCGGACAGGGTTCTCTGGACAGGTGATCATCTCAAGCTTGAAATCGGGCGTCAGGTTTTGTTCGGCGATGCCTCTTTTTCCATCAATGACGGCGAACGCGTGGCTCTGGTCGGGCGCAACGGATGCGGCAAATCGACCCTGATGAAGATCATTGCCGGACTTGATACATTGT
>OIWT01004667.1_pt1 | contig 10773 bp, 10 predicted proteins | sample 1587701 | NCBI WGS metagenome assembly OIWT01 (sample SAMEA3888904, study PRJEB22519) | human gut metagenome | biome: human gut; feature: human-associated habitat; material: faeces | place: Denmark | collected 2009 | reverse complement strand
TGCCCCCAGTGCGGCGACCCCTTTGACGAAAACGATATTAAATAACGGATAACGGATTTTTCCGAAAACTGTGTTTTGAGCACGAGCGGCGGCTCAAGGGCGCTTTAATTAGCCCGCTGGAGAGCCGCCGCAGCTTAAAATATTCCCCCGCAAAGGGAATTTCGGCGGCGTTTGCAGGTTCGCCGAAAAAACAAGACCCGAAAAATATGGAGGAACACCGATGCAAGCATTGCAAGAGTATAAATGCCCCTGCTGCGGCGGCGCACTTGCTTTCGACAGCTCCGTTCAAAAAATGAAATGCCCATTCTGCGACACGGAATTTGCCGTTGAAGCGCTGGAAAGCTATGACGAGGTTCTGAGCGAGGACAGAGCCGACAGCATGGAATGGGAAATCTCCGCCGGCGGCGAATGGGAAAGCGGCGAGGCAGAGGGACTGCGTACATATATATGTAAATCCTGCGGAGGCGAAATTCTGGGCGACGAAAACACCGCCGCCACAACCTGCCCGTTCTGCGGCAACAGAGTCGTTATGATGGGCAATTTCTCCGGCGCATTGAAGCCGGATCTTATAATTCCGTTTAAGCTTGACAAGAACGCCGCTAAAGAGGGACTAAGCCGCCACCTTATGGGCAGGCGCCTTTTGCCCCGGGTTTTCAAAAGTCAAAACCATATTGACGAAATCAAGGGCGTTTATGTTCCTTTTTGGCTTTTTGATACCGATGTGAACGCACAAATGCGTTACAAGGCAAAAAAGGTGAGAAGATGGAGCGACGACGACTACGATTACAAGGAAACTAAGTACTTTGCGGTCAGCCGAGGCGGAGATATTGCCTTCGAGAACGTTCCCGTGGACGGCTCCTCCAAAATGGCGGATGATTTGATGGAATCCATAGAGCCGTATAATCTTGCGGGCGCGGTGAAATTTCGCACGGCATACCTTGCTGGATATTTGGCGGATAAATACGATGTGGACGCGAAAGCAAGCGTCGAACGCGCCAACGAGAGGGTAAAAAGCTCCACGGAAAGCGCCTTTGCGAACACCGTTCAGGGCTACGACGGCTTTTCCTTGGAAAGCGGCAGCGTTCGCTTCAAAAACGGCAAGGCGAAATACGCCCTCTATCCGGTGTGGCTGCTCAATACCACATGGAACGGCAATCGCTATACCTTCGCCATGAACGGACAGACCGGAAAATTCGTCGGCAACCTGCCGGTGGATAAGGCTGCGGCGGCAAAGTGGTTCTTCGGGCTTATGGGCGGCATCGGCCTTGGGCTTTATGCTTTGGCATGGGTGCTGCGGCTGCTCGGGATACTTTGAGGAGGGCAAAGAGATGAAGAAAACAGTATCAATACTGCTTGCGGTGATAATCTGCATTACCGCGGCGGTTTTTGCCCCTGCCGCAGATGACTTTTCCGGCGAATACCTTAAAGCGGACACCGTAAGTGCCGTTCCCTGCGGCGAAAAGGCAGTACCGCAGGAGGAGGGAGCGGCGGCTGCGCCTGCTTCGCAGAAAAGCGTTGAAAGAATTGAGCCGCTTCCGTTTATCTATTTGCCTGTATGCCTTTTAATCGGGCTTATAATCGCCCTCGCCGTGGTAGGCTCCATGAAGGCGAGCATGAAAAGCGTCGGTATGCAGGCGCAGGCGAACAATTATACAAAGGAGGGCAGCTTCAGCCTTACTGAAAAGCAGGATATTTTCCTTTACAGCAATTTGGAGCGCACTCCCAGACCTAAGAGCAACGATGAAGATAAATAATTTTTGAATGTGAGGGATTGTTATGAGTATTTTTGACAAACTTAAAAGCACGGCTCAGCAGAGTGTAAACACCGCCGTAACCGGCGCTGTGCGCTCCGTGGGAAACAGAACCGAGCGTTTTACATTCTCCGCTCTGCCGGAAAGCCTTGCTCAGATGCAGGCCATGCCCGAAGCAAGCCTTGATACCCCCTTCAAAGCCGCTGCGCTTACCGTGTGCGCCCTTTGCGCCTACGCTGCGGACAGAAATGTGGGAACGGAAATGCTTAACTGGCTGCGCGGCCCCCGTCCGCTGAACGGTCAGGACATTTCTTTCCTGAACGACCGTTTCCGCGACGGCAAAACCTATCTTCCCTTTACCTATTTTGTGGGCGCTACTCCGGACAACAACTATACCCCCGCTCAGCCCTATACTGTTGAAATTCGCAGCAACCACACCTCGAACGACGAGCCGGGATATATGAAGCTGTTCATTCCCTGCGGCGGAGCGGACGACCCCCGCCCCATAAAGCTTCGTCAGCGCGGCAGCGACGGCAAGTGGTTCCTTTGGGAACAGTATCTGCTCACCGGCGTTCGCACCCCCAAGGCGGAGGACCCTTGGGCATAAGCCACCCGAAAGCTTGATTTTAAGGCTTTAATTAACCGCTTACACTGTTTTTCGAACACAGAATAGACCCGTCCCACACGGATGGCCAAGGTTGCCGTATGGGGCGGGTTTTTATAATCGAATATTAAAGGGCTTTGCTGCCTGCAAGGCTTATTCGGCGGTGATTGCAATTTTAATTACGCCGTCAAGATGATTTTCGAAAACGTGATAGGCTTCTTCGATTTCGCCGAGAGGGAAACGGTGGGTGATAAGCGGGGTGGCGTCGATTTTTCCCTGTTCGATTAGGCTCAAAATTTCCGCACAGTCGCAGCCGTCCACGCCGCCGGTTTTGAAGATAAGATTTTTGCCGTACATATCCGGCAGGGGCAGAGTCTGCACCTCGTCATAGAGGGCGACGACGGTCACGACGGCGTTGGGGCGGGCGCAGCGCCATGCAAGCTCAAAGGTATTCTTGCCGCCCGCCACCTCGAGCACCACATCGGCGCCGCCGTGGTCGCTGTGCTCGGCGACAAAGGCTTCGCACTCCTCCGGACGGCAAACGAGCACGTCGGGGTAGTATTTACGAACGAATTCAATTCGCATGGGATCCTTTTCGCATACAATAATATGTTTCGGCTGCTTGAGCATAACGCAGAGCAAGGTGCAAATACCGGTGGGACCCGCTCCGATAATGAGCACGGTGTCATCCGGGGTTATGTCGGAAATGCGCGTGCTCCAAAATCCGGTGGCAAGAAGATCGCCCACAAAAAGAGCTTGTTCGTCGGAAACGCTGTCCGGAATTTTGTCAAGTCCCCGGTCGGCGTAGGGCACGCGGACAAACTCCGCCTGTCCGCCGTCTATGCGGCAGCCCAGCGCCCAGCCGCCGTTTTTGTCGGTGCAGTTGTTCACCCAGCCATGCCGGCAGAAGTAGCAGTCTCCGCAGAACGTTTCCACGTTCACCGTCACACGGTCGCCGGGACGAACGTTTTTCACCTCCGAACCCACGGCTTCGACCACGCCCACCATCTCATGCCCGACGGTAATTCCTGGCACCGCGCGGGGTACGGAGCCGTGCTTTATGTGCAGGTCGCTGGTGCAAATGGAGCCGAGAGTCACCCGCACAACGGCGTCCCGCGGGTCTTGTATCTCCGGCTGCGGCTTTTCCGTCAGTGCAAAATTGTTATGACTTATGTAGGTAAGTGCTTTCATAAAAATATCCTTCCTTATGCTTTTGTATCCGTCCGAACAAAAGCTTTTTAGCATCCGATAATTTTCCTTCGGCGGGCGGCTCAATATAATACTAATTATACTCACAGCCGAAATAAAAGCAATAGCGGCTGTTATATTTGAATTTCTGCAGTTTGAAGGTTATGCGGAAAAGAAGAAAATATAATATAGCATTGAAACAGGCAAAAAAATAACGGTCACACAATCCAAAGGGACTGTGTGACCGTATTTATATCAGTTATTTTGCCTACGCTGTGTTTGCGTCAACTTCTTATTGGCGCTGTTCGCGGATGGCAACCTACAGGGGAATGAGGCGCCCGTAAAATCACTGCTTTATATATTTGTCGATGGAAATAACAACTGCTTTGACAACATCGGCAATCACATTGAGCTGTTCAGAAGTACAAGTTTCCAGTATTTCGGACAACTCTTTATTTGCTCTGTCTGTTCTGACAATATCTCTATCATTAAGCAAATCATCTGTTTGAACATTCAATGCATTGGCAATGTCGACAAACACGGACAGGCTTAGCTTGGTGTTGCCTGTTTCAATATGGCTCATATGCGTTGTAGATATACCGATTTTTTCCGCCAATTCTTCCTGTGAAAGACCTTGAATCTTTCTAAATTTACGAATCTTTTGTCCGATTTTGTAATAATCCATAAAAATTGTGCCCCTACAGTTAATTTATACTTGAATTATATAAGCGAAAATGCTATTATAAAATAAACTATATAGGCTATTTTATGCCTACATAATTAAAATAGGGGAGGAACGGATTATGTCAAAACCGAATCTTGCGGAAATTGAAAAAATGCTGAAAGAGGGTAAACAGTTTTCTTTAACTGATGCGCAGTATACCAAAAAAGCGGGCAGACCGCTTCCTAAAGGAAAAAGCTATCTTGTGAATCGTTCTGCTTTGGCCAAACTATGTCAAGTGATGGGTTACAGAATTGAATTACAGGAAAAGAAAGTTACTTTTATTAAGGAGGGATAAAAGATGAGAATATCGGGTTCATATATGGTAAAAGCCGAGGCAATGCTTCATACTTCTCTGCGTATTCAAGAGGAAATGATGATAGCCAATGTAACAAAGAACTTATCTTCGGAAGGCAAGCATGTTATAAATATTATCCATGGAACGCCATCTACTGCGTTTGGAATTGAAACACAAACACTTACATTCCTTTGGGAAGCGGACACTGATGATCCACTTTATAAAAAAGCCGAAGAAAGAAAAGCACAAAGAGAAGAAACTCAATCTAAAATTCAATCCTGCAAAGCATACATAGAAAATTTAAAAAAGAGGATAACTGCAGCAGAGAACGCAAAAGAGTCAGACGCGGAAACTGTGCATAAAGAGGAAAAAGTGGACTATGAAAAAGAATATAAAAAAGAAAAAGGAAGTAATATTTCCCAAGGCGTTTGGTACTTAATTTTTTCTATATCTTCTTTTGTTTTTGCTATAATCTTTGCTTCTGAAGAAATTTCAGGTTTTGCCAGCTTTATATTTGGATGTATTGGCGTTTTATTCTTGGTAATCGCCGTGGCGTTTTTTGTATCAGCAAAAGATTCCAACTTGGAAGAATTTAAAAATGAGCAAGAACGGATTGCAAAAAGAAAACAAGAGGAGAAAAGAATGCTACTTATGGATAAGGCGAATCTAAGCAGCTTAAAAACAGAATTGGAAAGCAAAGAGAAAGAACTGGCAGAATTAGAAAGGCAGTTGAATAAATTAAACGTTTAACCCTACTGCCTTGCAAAAAGTCCCCACCGTTTTATCGGTGGGGACTTTTTTACGCCGAAGCGTTTTTATTATTTCTCGTCTTTAATCGCAGCCTGTGCTGCGGCGAGTCTGGCGATCGGCACGCGGAAGGGGCTGCAGGAGACGTAGTCGAGGCCGGTGCGGTGGCAGAACTCGACGGAGGACGGGTCGCCGCCGTGTTCGCCGCAGATGCCGAGATGGATGTCCGGGCGGGCGGCACGGCCAAGGCGGCACGCCATTTCAACAAGCTTGCCTACGCCGACCTGGTCGAGCTTTGCGAACGGATCGCTCTCGTAGATCTTCTTGTCGTAGTAAGAGCTGAGGAACTTGCCCGCATCGTCGCGGCTGAAGCCGAAGGTCATCTGAGTGAGGTCGTTGGTGCCGAAGCTGAAGAATTCCGCCTCGGTGGCGATTTGGTCAGCGGTGAGCGCCGCACGCGGAATTTCAATCATGGTGCCGACCTTGTATTCAAGGGCTGCGCCCGCGTTCGCAATAACCTCATCGGCGGTGGTGACAACAACGTTCTTCACATATTTAAGCTCCTTCACTTCGCCCACAAGAGGAATCATAATTTCAGGAACGATTTTCCAGTCGGGGTGACGGCGGCTTACGTTTATTGCGGCGTTGATGACGGCGCGGGTCTGCATGGCGGCGATTTCGGGGTAAGTAACCGCAAGGCGGCAGCCGCGGTGACCCATCATCGGGTTAAACTCGTGGAGAGATTTGATGATGTTCTTAATTTGAGCAACGGTCTTGTGCTGAGCCTTTGCAAGCTCCTCGATGTCGTGCTCGTCGGTGGGCAGGAATTCGTGAAGCGGCGGGTCAAGGAAGCGGATGGTCACAGGGCAGCCTTCCATGGCTTCATATATGCCCTCAAAGTCGGACTGCTGCATGGGCAGAATCTTTGCAAGGGCGGCTTCGCGCTCTTCAAGGGTGTCGGAGCAGATCATTTCGCGGAATGCGGCGATACGGTCTGCTTCAAAGAACATGTGCTCGGTACGGCAAAGGCCGATGCCCTCTGCGCCGAGCTCCTTTGCCTTGCGTGCGTCGTGAGGAGTATCCGCGTTGGTGCGAACGCCGAGGCGGCGGTATTTGTCAGCCCAGCCCATGATGCGGCCGAACTCGCCTGCGATAACGGCGTCGGTGGTGGGGATAACTCCATCGTAGATCTTGCCGGTGGAGCCGTCAAGGGAGATATAGTCGCCCTCGTGAATGGTGTGGCCTGCAAGCTCGAAGTATTTCTCTTCTTCGTGCATGATGATTTCGCCGCAGCCGGAAACGCAGCATTTGCCCATGCCGCGGGCTACAACGGCAGCGTGAGAGGTCATACCGCCGCGAACGGTAAGAATGCCCTGTGCGGCTTTCATACCTTCAATGTCCTCAGGAGAGGTCTCAAGACGAACGAGAACAACTTTTTCGTCTCTGTCGTCCCATTCTTTTGCGTCCTCAGCGCTGAAAACGGCTTTGCCGCAGGCAGCACCGGGAGAAGCACCGAGACCCTTGCCAATGGCTTCCGATTTTTTGAGTGCGGCAGCGTCGAACTGCGGGTGCAGCAGGGTGTCAAGGTTGCGGGGGTCGATCATGGCAACGGCTTCTTTTTCGGAAATCATGCCCTCGTCAACAAGGTCGCAGGCAATCTTGAGCGCAGCATGAGCGGTACGCTTGCCGTTACGGGTCTGGAGCATATAGAGCTTGCCGTTCTCAACGGTGAATTCCATATCCTGCATATCACGGTAGTGGTCTTCAAGGGTGCGGCAAACGTTTTTGAACTGTTCAAAAGCTTCGGGGAACTTTTCCGCCATTTGGCTGATGGGCATAGGAGTACGAACACCGGCAACGACGTCCTCGCCCTGAGCATTGGTAAGGAACTCGCCCATAAGGTGCTTTTCGCCGGTGGCAGGGTCGCGGGTAAAGGCAACACCGGTGCCGCAATCGTCGCCCATGTTGCCGAATACCATTACCTGCACGTTAACAGCGGTGCCCCAAGAATATGGAATATCGTTGTCACGGCGGTAAACGTTCGCGCGGGGGTTGTCCCAGCTGCGGAAAACGGCTTTGATAGCGCCGATAAGCTGCTCTTTGGGGTCGGTGGGGAAGTCTGCGCCGATTTTGTCTTTGTATTCGGCTTTGAACTGGGAAGCAAGCTCTTTAAGGTCGTCCGCAGTAAGCTCAACGTCAAGCTTGATTCCACGTTTTGCTTTCATTTCGTCGATAAGCTGCTCGAAATATTTTTTTCCGACTTCCATAACAACGTCGGAGTACATCTGGATAAAGCGGCGATAGCAGTCCCAAGCCCAACGGGGGTTATTGGACTTTTTGGCCATAATTTCGACAACCTGCTCGTTAAGACCGAGGTTCAGGATGGTGTCCATCATGCCGGGCATAGAAGCTCTTGCGCCGGAACGAACGGAAACGAGAAGCGGGTTTTCAAGATCGCCGAATTTCTTGCCGGCAATGCCCTCAAGCTTTTCGATGTTTTCCATGATTTCCGCCATGATTTCATCGTTAATCTGGCGACCGTCCTCATAGTATTGGGTGCAGGCTTCGGTGGTGATGGTAAAGCCCTGGGGAACGGGAAGACCGATGTTGGTCATCTCTGCAAGGTTGGCGCCCTTGCCGCCGAGAAGCTCACGCATCTTTGCATTGCCTTCAGAGAAAAGGTAAACAAACTTTTTGCTCATATAATAACCTCCTAAAAATTTTCAGCATTTTGCTTCCTCTGCCGGAAATATAAATCCGTACAGTCTACATTATATCAAAATGTCTTGTAGTTTTCTATATTATCAATGAAAATTCTGCGAAATTGACGAATTTGTTCATTTTTAATCTTTTTTATATGTTTCTACTTGCAAAATACCGAGTAAAATAGCATAATAGATATGTAAGATTTGATAAAAGTACGGAGGTGTTTATTATGCAGAATGCTGCGGCGATAATTTATACGAGCGGCTGCGGCGCTTTGTATAAGGACTGCCCGGCTGCTATGGGTGAGCTTGTTTTTCGTCCGGTGGCGCAGTGGGTCAATACCGCGCTTGCCGCTCTTCAGATTTCCGACAGATGCTATATTCGACACGAGGGCGAGGACGCTTTGGAGAAACTCACCGGAGACTCGCCTGTGTTTGTGCACCCAAAAGAAGCGGGGCACCCAATCCTTTCCGCAAAGGATTGGGTAAAAAAGCGAGAGGATAAGAATATTATTGTGCTTTGCGCAGAGGCTCCGTTTGTGGACGAGGCTTCTATCAAAGGCGCTCTCAGCCACCATATCGAAAGCAATTATAACATGACTGTTCTTGCCTCCGGCGGAAGAACGGCTTTTATTAAGGAACTCGCAAACAGCGCGTTCTGGGTAAAAGGCGCATTTCTGTCGGAGCTTTTTAGCGAGGCAGACCCGGAGGATAAGGACGGCAAAGGCTTCATTCCCGCTGCGCTTAAAGTGATTTCCGGCAAGGGAACCGTTGCGGGAACCTTCGTTGCGGGAAAGCCGGAGCTTAATATGCGTGCGGGAACCCCGGAGGAGCTTTTGACCCTCAATGCTGCCGCAAGAACCGCCGTGTTCAAAAAGCTCTGCGCCGAGGGCGTGAGATTTATCTGCACCGACGGAATTATAATCGAGCCTTCGGTGAAAATCGGAGCGGGCACGCTGGTTCTGCCGGGAACGATAATCAAAGGCGAAACCGTAATCGGCGAAAACTGCACAATAGGTCCCGGCAGCTATATTGAGGACAGCACCGTTGGGAACGATACCGAGGTGAATTCCACGCAGATACGCTCCTCCACATTGGAAAGCGGCGTGAAGATAGGCCCTTGGAGTCAGGTTCGCCCGAACTGCATAATCCACGACGGCTGCAAAATCGGTGACTATGTGGAAATTAAAAATTCCGAAGTGGGCGCGCGTACAGCGATTGCGCACCTTACCTATGTGGGCGATTCCGATGTGGGCGAGGCGGTCAATTTCGGCTGCGGCTGCTGTATTGCAAACTACGACGGTCAGCACAAGCACCGCACCAAAATCGGCGACCATGCGTTTCTCGGCTGCAACACAAACCTTATTGCGCCGGTGGAGCTTGGTAAATTTGCCTATACCGCCGCAGGTAGCACCATCACGAAGAATGTTCCCGACTATGCGCTTGCCGTTGGCCGTGCAAAGCAGGAAAATATTGCGGACTGGGTCAAAAAGCACGACGCAATAAAGATTAAATAATGTGCGGCAAAAGCCGCCATCGCAAAGTTTTTTATAGCCAAAAAGCTTAAAAATAAAACACCATGAGTTAATAGGAGAGAGAAAAAATGAATATCCACGGGAAGGACATCAAAATTTTCACCGGCAATGCGTACCCCAAGGCAGCGGAAGATATCGCAAAAAATCTTGGATTGCCCCTTGGCAAATGCGCCGTCGGTCACTTTGCAGACGGCGAAGTTTCCGTTTCTCCGGAAGAAACCGTTCGTGGTTCCGACGTATTTATTGTACAGTCCACCTGCAACCCGGTCAACGACAACCTTATGGAGCTAATCATAATGATTGACGCTTTCCGCCGTGCTTCCGCCGGAAGAATTACCGCCGTTATTCCTTATTTCGGATATGCCCGCCAGGACAGAAAAGCAAAGGCAAGAGACCCGATTTCCGCAAAGGTTGTTGCAAATATGCTCACCGCTGCGGGCGCAGACAGAGTCCTTACCATGGATCTTCACGCTGCGCAGATTCAGGGCTTCTTCGACATCCCTGTTGACCACCTTATGGGCGCGCCGATTCTTACTCCTTATTTCCAGCCCATTGTTCACCATCACGAGGATGAGTACGTTGCGGTTTCTCCCGACCATGGCAGCGTAAACCGTGTTCGCAAATTTGCCGAAAAGCTCGACATTCCGCTCGCTATAATCGACAAACGCCGTCCCAAAGCGAACGTTTCTGAAGTTATGAACATCATCGGCGACGTTAAGGGCAAAAAGTGCATCATCATGGACGATATGGTTGACACTGCGGGTACTCTCTGCGGTGCTGCAAAGGCGCTTATCGAAGTTGGCGGCGCACTTTCTGTAACCGCCTGCGCAACCCACGGTCCGCTTTCCGGTCCTGCAATCGAGCGTATTCAGAACAGCGTTCTGGACGAGCTTGTGCTCCTCGACACCATTCCGATAAGCGAAGAAAAGCGCGCAGCCTGCAACAAAATCACCGTTCTGCCCGTTGCACCGGTCTTTGCTGAAGCAATTGAGCGCATCTACGGCGACCGCCCCGTAAGCCCGCTGTTCATCTGATTTTTTGCTGAATTTATACGAATTTATACGAAGAGAAAGCCCGCTTTGCAGCGGGCTTTCTGTATGTCGAAAAATCCTGCGCAGCAGGATTTTTTTCTGTGCATAAGACTATACATTATCGGAAAGGAAGATAGTAACGAAAGAAACCCATCAGGGGTGCGTTTTTGTTCAAGTCAGCTTGGCGGAAAAC
>OIWT01004666.1_pt1 | contig 10773 bp, 9 predicted proteins | sample 1587701 | NCBI WGS metagenome assembly OIWT01 (sample SAMEA3888904, study PRJEB22519) | human gut metagenome | biome: human gut; feature: human-associated habitat; material: faeces | place: Denmark | collected 2009 | reverse complement strand
AATATGCCGAAAGCGTTCTTTCGTAATTTGTAAAAAAAACTCGAAATTAAGCCAATTAATTAAACTTGAATTTTATATTTGTTTTTATAGATAATTTTTAAGGGAGACATATCATGTGCGGAATTGTTGGCTATGTTGGAACAGGGAATGCTGTGCCTTATCTTGTAAATGGACTTAAAAAACTTGAATACCGGGGATATGATTCTTCCGGGATTGTTGTAGGAAAAATAGAAGACGGCAAGCCTAAATTTTATCTTTATAAAAAAGCGGGGAAACTTGCAAAACTTATAGGCGTTCTGCCAAAAGAACTTTCAGGTTCGTGGGGAATCGGACATACCCGCTGGGCGACTCACGGAATGGTTACGGATCAAAATGCGCATCCATTTCTTTCTAATGACGGAAAAATCGCAGTCGTTCATAACGGAATTATTGAAAATTTTCAGCCGCTGCGCGCTGCTTTAATAAAAGACGGTGTTAAATTCCAGTCGGAAACAGACTCTGAGGTTATTCCGAATCTTGTTTCAAAATATTATAAGGGAAATTTGCTTTCGGCGGTTCAGGAAGCGTTAAAAAAAGTTGTTGGAACTTATGCGCTTGCAATTACTTGCATCGATGAGCCGAATAAAATTGTTGTGGCCAAACGGGGCGGACCCCTTGTCGTGGGGCTTTCCGATGGAGTTTATTATATTGCCTCCGATGCTAATGCGATTGTAGGAAATACAACCCGCGTTATTTATCTTGAAGACGGCGATATTGTTGAAGTAACACCGCAGGGATTGAAATTCCCTAACATTGAAGGCAATGACTATTCAGAAAGAATAGAAGAGTGTTCAATCGATGCTTCGGAAACAGAAAAATGCGGATATGACACCTACATGGAAAAAGAAATCAATGAGCAGCCGGAAAGCATTGAGCGCGCTTTTGCCGGTCGCATTGATTTTGAAGCTTCTACAGCGAAGCTTAGCGGTTATGATGACGATATTTTTAAGCGGACAAACAAAATTACTGCAATGTCGGCAGGAACTTCCTGGTATGCAAGTCTGTTCGGCGGACTTTTAATTGAACAGTATGCAAGAATTCCTTGTTCGGCGGAATTTTCAAGCGAACTTCGTTATAAAAATCCTATTGTAAACAAAGATGATATATTTTTGGCGGTAAGCCAGAGCGGCGAAACAGCTGATACTCTGTATGCAATGCGTGAAATTCACGAAAAAGGCGGAAGTGTGTATGGAATCTGCAACGTTGTAGGTTCTTCAATCGCCCGTGAAAGTGATGGCGGCGCGTTTATCCATGCAGGACCGGAGATTGCTGTCGCGTCGACAAAAGCTTTTTCAAATACGCTTATAATTTACTATCTTCTTGCGCTGAAGTTTGCGCGCCAGCGTGAAATGAGCAAAGAGGACGGCGCAAAATTTATTAACCAGATTATGATGCAGCCGCGCATTATTAAGGAAGCCCTTAAAAACAAGGATAAGATTGCTCAGCTTGCAAAAAAATATGCAAAATGCAAGGATTTTCTGTATCTTGGCCGCGGCCTGCTGTATCCGATTGCGTTGGAAGGCGCGTTGAAGTTAAAGGAAATTTCTTACGTTCATGCGGAAGCCTTTGCCGCTGGAGAAATAAAGCATGGTCCGATTGCGCTTGTAAATGAACAGACTCCAAGCGTATTCCTTGTTCCGGATGATTTTTTACGTGAAAAAGTAATTTCAAACATAAAGGAAATCAAGGCACGAAAAGGTCCGGTGATTGCAATTGGCGTTGAAGGCGACAAAGAGCTTGAGTCGATTGTAGATGACTTTATTGCAGTTCCAAAAGTTGAAAATCCTGCTTTTTATGCGCTGCCTATGGTTGTTGTCTGCCAGCTCCTGGCTTTTTATGTAGCCCGTGAACTTGGCCGCGACGTTGACCAGCCGAGAAATCTTGCAAAGTCGGTTACGGTTGAATAATAAAATCTTACGGACTCCCGAACGCTCTGCAGAATATTTCAATGCGCAAGATTCTGGGAAAGAATATTGCTTGATATATTTACTAACTTTTTCGATGTAAAAAAAAGTGATTTAGTGTGTCTGTGCTACACTTTTATATATAAAAAGGTGTAGTATAACTTGCATTTTTGGTAGATAAAACTGTAGAATAATTGCATGAAACGTAATAGTTTTTATCAGTTGCTTCAATGGAAAAATTCAAAAAACAGAAAGCCGCTTGTTGTTTTCGGGGCAAGGCAGATAGGAAAAACTTATTCTGTTCTGGAATTTGGTAATAAAGAGTACGAAAATGTTGTTTATTGCAATTTTGAATTTGATGCGGAGTTGAAGTCGATTTTTCAGAAAGACTTGAATCCGCAAAGAATTATAAAATCTTTGGAAATCATAAAGAGTTGTACGATTTTAAAAGAAAAAACTCTTGTTTTTTTTGATGAAATTCAGGCGTGTGAGGAAGCTTTGTCTTCATTAAAGTATTTTTGTGAACAAGAGAATGAATATCACATAATTTCAGCTGGAAGTCTTTTGGGATTGGCTATAAATCATGGGAAATATTCATTTCCTGTGGGAAAGGTTGATATGCTGAATATGTTTCCAATGACTTTTGATGAATTTTTGATTGCAACAGGAAACAATGTCCTGCTTGAAGAAATTATTGAGCATGCAAAAACATTTGAACAAATGGAGCAGGTTATTCATGAAAAAGCATTGGAATTGTATAGGACATTTCTTGCAGTTGGAGGTTATCCGGAAAGTGTAAGAACTTTTATTGAAACAGGGGATTTGAATCTTGTTCGTTCTGTGCAAAATAATATTTCAAATGCGTATATTGCTGATATGTCAAAATATGCAAATCCTGCAGAGACTGTAAAAAGCATGGCAATTTTTAATAGTGTTCATACTCAGCTTGCAAAGGAAAATTCAAAATTTCAATATTCTGCTGTAAAAGCAGGAGCACGTTCAAAGGATTATGAAGTTTCCTTGCTGTGGCTTGAAAATGCAGGTATTATTTTAAAATGTCGTCTTGCAGCAGAAGGAAAATATCCTGTAAATCTTTATGAAGTGTTGGATAACTTTAAGCTTTATTATTCAGATGTGGGCTTGCTTTCTATGAAAATGGGCATAAATCCGTCCGCTTTGATTCAAAATTTAAATATTTCTGATAGAGCGAATGGAATTCTTGCAGAAAATTATGTTGCGCAAGAATTAAATGCGGCCGGGAAAAAACTTAATTATTGGAGTTCCGGAAATTCCGCAGAGGTGGATTTTGTTTTTCAGGCAGATTCGGTTCAAAGTGTAATTCCTGTGGAAGTAAAATCTGCTGATAATGTACGTGCAAAAAGTCTTAAAAAATTCATTCAACTTTATTCACCGGCTTTTTCAATAAAAGTGTCCGCAAGGAATTTTGGCTTTGAAAATGACATAAAATCAATTCCGCTGTATGCATTGTTTACTGTTTAGGAATATGCTTTTTCTATCTTTCGTACGTTTTCAGAATTGATTCTGCGGTCTGAAGGCGGCTTTGGCGCAGGTTCATCGCTTGTTTTTCTATGTATTTATGGGCTTGCGGTTCGGTCATCTGCAGGTATTGGATTAAAATGCACTTTGCGCGGTCAATCAGGCGGATTTCGTCAATCTTTTTCTGAAGCTTTACATTCTCGTTTTCAAGGACTTGCACGCGTTTTCTGCTTGCAATCAAAAGTTTTACAGCCTGATAGAAGAATTCCGGACTTACCGGTTTTGGCAGGACAAAAACGCCTGCGTCCTCAATATCCGGGCTGATGTCGTAAACTTTATCATTGTTAACGATTAGGATAATCCCGGCATCTGTCTGTTCGGCTGCATACAGTGAAAAGTCATCGCCAAATTCGTCCGGGAGTGGAGAATCCACAATAATCAGGTCGAACTGGTCAGAAATCAGGTCCCGGCGGGCTTCCGCGCAGTTTTGTGCCGTAACAATCCTGCTGAACGGCTGCGAATTCAGCAGGTCGGATATAATTCCAAGAGTAGTGTTTGTGTTAGAAAGTATTAAAACAGAATCCATCTATTTTTTTCTATCCAGATATTATTCTTTTTCTGCATCAACGAATGCGTTCAAGGTGACTTCCGGCAAAATTGTTTTTACAAATTCGCTCTGGCAGGCCAGATGGACGGCTTCTGCGAGCGACTGCGGCAGCGTACCCAGGTTTTTCAGTTCATTCTGGCTGGCGTTAAAAATATCTAAATTCATTTCCGGCGGAAGTTCGGTTTTATTTTCTATTCCGTCAAATCCTGCGGAAAGAAGCAGGGTCAGCGCGGCGTACTGGTTGCAGCATGGATCCGGGGAACGGATTTCCATTCGGCTGCGAGATTTGTCGGATGTCTCAGGGATTCTGATTAGCTGGCTTCTGTTTGCATGGCTCCAGCCTATGTAAAGCGGCGCTTCAAAATGTCCGAATCTTTTGTATGAATTTTCGTTGGGGTTCAGGAACGCGGTTATCTCGCGGATTCGTTCAAGGATTCCTGCTATAAAATAGCGGGCTTCGTCTTCAAAATCCGAAAAGAGATTCTTGCGCTCTTTTTCTATTGAAATATTTATATGGAGTCCGTTTCCCGGTTTTCCGTCTATCGGCTTTCCTGAAAAATTTGCGTCAAGTCCGTTCCTGGCGGCAACAGTCCGCACTACGGTCTTGAATGTTGAAAGATTGTCCGCGGCCTTTAACGGCGAATCGTATACAAAGTCAACCTCGTGCTGGCCTGGTCCTGTCTCGTGGTGGCTTACTTCCGGTTTTATTCCCATCTGCTCAAGCGTAAGGCAGATGTCGCGGCGTATGTTTTCGCCTTTATCTAAGGGCGCAAGGTCGCAGTAGCCGGCGTTGTCGTGCGGAATGTCTGTCACATTTCCTTTTTCATCCAGCTGGAAAAGATAGAATTCACATTCTGTGCCGACATTTATGCGGTAGCCTTTCTTTTCTGCCTTTTCAACAGTTTCTTCAAGCAGGCGGCGTATGTCTCCTTCAAATGGAGTTCCGTCCGGATATTTTATGTTGCAGTAAAAACGCACAACTCTTCCGTGCTGTGGCCGCCATGGCAGTACAGAAAGTGTTGACGCGTCCGGCACAAGGTACAGGTCGCTTCTGTCAACGCCTAAAAATCCCTTTACAGCGCTTGCGTCAAATGAAATTCCTGATTTAAAAGCCCTTTCAAGTTCTCCCGGCTGAATGGAAATGCTTTTTATCGTTCCAAAAATATCTGTGAAAAACAGCTTGATGAATTTTACGTCGTTTTCAGCGATGTAGGTTAAGACTTCGTTTTCTGTGTATTTCATGAAAAAAAACCTCCAGAAGGCAGGTAAAAGTATACTTTATCTTTAAAAAAAAAACACTATCGGTTAAAATATTCTGTATGAAAATAAAATTAAGTTTCAATAAAATTATTATCTCTGTTGCTGCGCTGATTGTTTTTCTGATTGCGCTTTTTCTTGTGATAATCGGAATTTCAAGCCATAAGCCTACCGCGGCATTTTACGGAATAAGCGAAACTACGCAAAAGCATATTGAAAAAGTTCTTCAGGCAGCCGCGCCAAAAAAGAAGGGAAGGTTTGCGCCTTTTAATGTTGTTTCTTTGGACACGAATGTTCCTCTGGAAGCTGCTTTAAAAAAGCAGAAAGCGGACATAGTTTTTGTTTACCGCGGAAAAAATTCTGATTTTGCGGCGAATCTGGCGGCGAAAAAGCGCGCTGGTTTTGACGCGGATATTTTAAAAGGAATGACAAGCTCAATCCGGAAAACTGCGGTTGTTTCAAACGGAAAGGTTGTTGCTGTTCCGATTTTAATAGACAATTATGAGCTTGATGTTCACTCTGAAAAGTTTAAGGCAAGCGGTGTGGATACGCTTGAAACGCTTGAGGATTTGGAAAAACTTGCGTGGATTACAAAATCTTCAACGCCTTCGCCGATAATTTTTCCGGGCGGAGACGATGATTTTCTTATAAATATTTTTGGAGCGCTGGTCGAGGCGGTTTCCGGAAAGTCCGCATGGGTTCAGGGGCAGGAAAAAATTGCCGGACTCATTAAATCTGGCAAGGCAAACTACAATTCTTATCTGGCGGCGCTTAAAGAGCTGGCCGCGGACGGAAATGCGTACAGCGAAACCTGCCGGCTTTTGAAAACATGGTCGCAGAAGGAAATTCTTCCAAAAAATATTTATCAGATTAATGTGCGCGATATGAAAATCTTTATGCAGACGGAAATCGTTACAGCCGCGTTTCAGAATCTTTCCGAGCACCGTACTTTTGAGCGTCCTGTTATTTCAAAATATACTTCGGTTTATGTTCCCGCCGCGTCAGAATCTAAGGAGCGATTTTTCACATCTCCTGTTTTGCTGGGAATTTCCCTTTCAAAAGATAAGGTTGCGCGCGCGGCAATAGAAAAGTTTGCGAATGAGCTTCAGAGTCAGCTGAGTTTTTCTACAGGGCTTGCGCCGGTTCAGGCGAACTGTCCAGTTCCGGATGTCCAGTCTGACGACGTTCGCTACTGGGTTGCCGCTTCCAATGAGCCTCTTCCGGCGTTGGCAGATTCACTTTTTGCTTCAAAGAGCCAGAAAGCGTCTTTTGCGGAAGCCTTAAGGAATTTCTTGCGTTCTTAATACGCGGATTAAAAGGATAGTTCCCCGGAAGCACAGCTCGATTGCCATTGCAATCCATATTCCGGTCAGGCCAAAAGGTTTTACGAGCCATACTGAAATTCCAAGCCGTACAATCCACAGGCTGATTAAATTCAGTATGCTTGGAACGAGCGTGTCGCCCTTGCCGCGCAGAACGCCTGTTGAAACTATTGCCGCCGCAAACATTGGCTCTGCAAAAAGTTCAATCCGCAGGATTTTTACAGAAAGGTTTTGAATTTCTGTGTCCGGCGTTAAAAACTGAAAAACAAACGGACATAAAAAATACATCGCCGCGCCGATTACGCTCATAATCAGGATGCCGGACGCGATTGTGATAATTGAAAAAGATTTTGAAAGGTCTCTGCGTTTTGCGCCGTAGCTTTGTCCTACAAGCGTGCCTGCCGCCTCTTGAACGCCGTAGCCGGGCATATAGCACAAAGATTCTGCCGTTGTTGCAAAAGAATTTGCCGCGATGGCGACTGCGCCCAAAGGAGCGATTATTTTTGCAACGATTACCAGCGCGCCGGAAAATGCGGAGCTTTCAAGACCTACAGGAACAGCAAGTTTTATTGCCTTAAAAACGCAGTGTCTGCTCATTGAAAAATTCTTGAAATTCTTCAGGTTCAGATAATCAGAAAATCTCAGTGTGTATACTGCCATAGTCAATGCGGTTGCAAAAGCCGCGGCGGCAGAGCCTAGGGCCGCTCCCTTTACGCCAAGGTTCAGCTCAAAAATAAAAAGCCAGTTGAACACAATATCCAGAAGGCACATTGTGGCATTCATTGCGGCAGGAAATTTCATGTTTCCGGTTGACTGCAGCATTCCGCTCATCAGGTAGACAATCTCAAAAAACGGAGTTGAAAGTCCAAAAATCAGAAAGTACATTGTTGAGTCATGGAAAAGATTCTGCGGCGCGCCAAGCCATTTTGGAAGCTCAGCGCAAATTGAGGAAGAAATTCCTGCCAGAACCAGCGAATAAATCAGGCAGACGATTATCGACTGAAAAAAAACATTTTTTGCCTTTTCCTTTTCGCCCGCTCCGACAAGATGCGCGACCTGGACGTAAAAACCTATGCACATTGCGTGCGCCAGACTCCCGATTACCCAGGTTGAAGACGCCACAAGCCCGATTGAAGCGGAAGCCTGCGCGCCAAGTGAGCCGACCATTGCCGCGTCAATATACTGCATAAGAATCGAAGAAATTTGCGAAAGAATTCCAGGAATACTAAGCTTCCAGACAAAATTTATCTGCTGTTTGAACGAAAGCGTCGAGGAATTCTTTAATAGCTGAGAAAGATCAAAATTCTGCATTGAGCCGACTTTGGTTCATGCTCTGGTTAAAGCTGCCTGATAACGTTGACCATTTCAATCGCGCCGAGCGCGCAGTCGTAGCCTTTGTTTCCGGCTTTTGAGCCTGCGCGTTCAATTGCCTGCTCAATGTTTTCGGTTGTTATAACGCCGAACATAACAGGAACGCCATTTTTCAATCCAGCCTGCGCGATTCCTTTTGAAACTTCTGAACAAACGTAATCGTAATGGCTTGTTGAGCCGCGGATTACCGCTCCTACTGCAATAACAGTGTCGTATTTGCCGCTAGCCGCCATTTTGTCTGCGATTACGGGAATTTCAAATGCGCCTGGAACCCAGACTGCTGTAATGTTCTTGTCTTCAACACCATGGCGGACAAGACCGTCCACCGCGCCTCCAAGCAGCTTGTTTACAATAATTTCATTAAAGCGCGATGCTACAATTCCAACTTTCATCCCTTCCGGGGCAACAAGTTTTCCTTCTACAAGTTTAATTTCATTCATATATTCCTCTTTTATTTTATAGGGATTCTTTAAAGATGTGTCCCATTTTATCGCGTTTTGTTTTCAGGTAAAAGCGGTCGTATTCTTGCGGGGCAATCTCGATTGGCTCTCGTTTTACAACTTTCAGCCCGAATCCGTCCAGACCGTAGATTTTTTCAGGATTGTTTGTAAGAAGCCTTAAAGATTTGCAGCCTAAATCCCTAAGAATCTGCGCTCCAATCCAGTATTCCCGCAAATCCGGCTTAAATCCCAGCTTTACGTTTGCCTCTACGGTATCAAGACCTTCTTCCTGAAGTTTGTACGCCTTCAGTTTATTTATAAGCCCGATTCCCCGGCCTTCCTGGCGCATATACAGGACGATTCCCCGGCCTTCTTCCGCAATTCTGCTCATCGCCGCATGCAGTTGCGGACCGCAGTCGCAGCGCTGCGAGCCAAAGACATCTCCTGTAAGACATTCAGAGTGAACCCGGCACAAAACGTTCTCGCCATCGCCAATATCGCCGCGAACCAGCGCGACATGATGCTCACCTGTAATATCATTCACGTAGCCATAAATGTCAAAATCGCCCCATTCAGTCGGAAGCTTTGCCTTTGCTTCCTGAATAACGTGCTTTTCGTGAAGCCTCAGGTAATCCTGAAGCTCCTTTATCGTTATAAATTTAAGGTTGAATTTTTTCGCAAGTTCCCAAAGTTTCGGCGTCCGCATCATTGTTCCGTCGTTGTCCATTATTTCGCAGCACAAGCCGCATTCTGGAAGCCCTGCAAGACGGCACAAGTCGACCGTTGCTTCTGTATGGCCGTTTCGCACAAGGACACCGCCTTTTCTTGCAATCAGCGGAAACATGTGTCCCGGCCGCCTGAAATCTTCCGGCTTTGACTCAGGATTTACGCAGGCCAGCGCGGTAACCGAACGTTCCGCCGCGGAAATTCCTGTCGTTGTGGATTTATGGTCAATTGAAACTGTAAACGCCGTTTCGTGGTTGTCTGTATTTTCAGCGACCATCGGAAAAAGGTTCAGCCGCCTTGCAATCTCGTTGCTCATCGGAGTACAAATCAGCCCCTTTGCGTGCGTCGCCATCATATTCACATTTGCCTGAGTCGCAAAAGTCCCGGCGCAAATCATGTCGCCTTCGTTTTCGCGGTCAGGGTCGTCTGTGACCAGAATAATTTTTCCAGCCCTTAACTCTTCAAGAGCCTCGTCAATCGAATTATATTTATATTCCATAAAATTCTCCTGTGCTTGCTGTCAATCTCTACAATCGGTTTCAGTCTTTTTCCGTGTTTTTAATTCATATTTATCAGGGGGCTACGGCTTCGCCGTCGGGTGTTCCAGCATTCCGCTTTCGCTTCATTGCTGCCGGCATCGCCCTCGCTCCGCTCGGCCGCCGCCGTCCGCAACGCCTTCGGCGTGCTTCCATACCCTAGCCCTTCAGCCAGTCTAAAAGTTTATTGTCTTTTTCATTCTGTCCGGAATCCCTTAAGGACATAAGTTTTTGAACATATTTTCCAACAACGTCGTTTTCAAGATTCACAATGTCGCCGGGTTTTTTGTTCAAAAGGGTTGTCTCTTCTCCTGTGTGCGGAATCACGCTCACGGCAAATTCCTTTTCATCAATTTTTGCAACTGTAAGGCTTATTCCGTCAATCGCGACAGAGCCTTTTTCAATAATCAGATTTAAAATCGGGCGCGGCGCAGAGATATAAACCCAGACGGCGTTTCCATCGTTCTGCATTTTTAAGATTGTTCCGGTTCCGTCTATGTGTCCGGAAACAAAATGGCCTCCAAAACGTCCGTCCGCCGCCATTGCGCGCTCAAGGTTTACGCTGCCGCCTTTTTTTAGCGAGCCAAGGTTGGAGCGGCTTAGTGTTTCTGGCATTACGTCTGCGGTAAAACCGCATGAAGTCATCTCGGTTACGGTAAGACAAACGCCGTTTACCGCAATGCTGTCGCCGGTTTTTGTGCCGCCAAGCACTTTTTGTGCCGCAATGCGGATTTTTCCGTTTCCTGCGGAAAAAAATGTTCCAGTTTCCTCAATAATTCCAGTGAACATAAAAAAAACCCTTTTCAGAGCTTTCTTAAAGAATAAATTTGCGGCGACAAACAGTATTTGCGCTTAATTTACTTCTTTCATCCAGACTTTACTGTCGGTTACGGAATCGCACCGTATCTTGCAAAAATATTTGCTCGCTGACTTACGCAATGCGCTTACAGCCGGTGAGGAATTTCACCTCGCCCTGAAGTTGAATATATGTTAGCTAAATGTATAAAGTTGTTCAAGCAAAAAAAGGGGCTGTCCAAAAAGAAATGGGCAGCCCTAATTATTTTAAATTTACAA
>OIWT01004663.1_pt1 | contig 10788 bp, 16 predicted proteins | sample 1587701 | NCBI WGS metagenome assembly OIWT01 (sample SAMEA3888904, study PRJEB22519) | human gut metagenome | biome: human gut; feature: human-associated habitat; material: faeces | place: Denmark | collected 2009 | reverse complement strand
CAAAGGTGAGGTGCTGTCGCCCGAAAAAATTCGGGCGACTACCGGAGGGATTGCCTCACCACCATCCTTCGCTTGCACCAACCATTCCAAAACCGCACTATCCCTTTCGCTTTTCGTAGGGCGAGCGTCTGTGTGTGCTTGTATGGCTTCGTATTTGCACTATCCCTCTCGCTTTTCGTAGGGGAGGAGCTTGTGTCAAGAGTAACATGGTTTACACTTTGTGCAAGCACATGGTTTACATGTTATCAATAACAAACGAACATAAAAATGAACTTGAAATAAGGGCGAAGCCCGAATGGAAAGTTCATTTTTTATGTTTCGCCTCGGCGAAACGTGGGTCGTTTTCGATTAGATAAGCTTTTTTAAAGGTAAACACTCTCTTTTCTATATTTATCTGTCCTATTCTGAATTGCCTGAAATATAGATTTATGAGATGCTGTCCTTTATTGGATTCTTTTACAGCAATAGTTTTTCCGCTAAACGCCTCGCTTAAATAATAACCTTGATTTCTTATGGTGACATATCCGCTCTCTTTTACCTTTCTCAATTTATATTCATCGCTGTATTCCCATTCTGATATGTCGGGCGTGTATGCCCGTTCGCTCGGATGGTAATGTTTTGCCGGTGTGTCAAGATTTAATGCGTAATGCGGACGTTTTGTGTTGTAGAAATCACGGTATTTGTCAAGCTTTATTTTTGCGTCTTCAAAATCTTCAAAGCTTTCATACTTTAAAAATTCTCTGGTTAATGAGCCGTTGAACCGTTCTTCCTTGCCCTGTGTCTGCGGATGGAATATGCGCCCGTGTAAAGTCAATATTCCCAGCTCCATAAACCAAACTTCAAATCTTGAAAATCCCGTAGACTGAGATGTTCCCCATGGTGTGCCGTTATCACAAAGAAATGAAAACGGCATACCGTATTTCAAAAAAATATGCTCCATTTGCTGCCTTACCTCTATGTATGTTTCCCCGGCGAGCGGTGCACAGCAAAGGCTGAATCTTGAACAATCATCAATGATATCAAGCGGATGACATCTTACTCCGTTTCTCATGGCAAAATGTCCTTTAAAATCAGCCTGCCACATTTCATTGGGTTCACTTTTTTCAAATCTGACATAAGGTGTTGCAATCTGACTTGCTTCCTTTGTTATCAACCCATTGCGTTTAAAAATATCATTGATGGTTCTTGGACAAGGAATATCTGTTATTCCCTCATCACGGAGCATACGGTGTATTTTAGTTGCACCTATCGCAGGATACTTTTTCCTGTATTCTACAATGAATTTCTCAACTTCATCATTTGTCTTGTTACCAACAATATGCGGTGCTCTACTTTGATCACATAGCGGTTGACCGTTCAGGTAACGTTCAATCCATTTGTCACCGGTGGGTCGGCTTATTCCATATTCCCGGCACAATTCGGCTTTGCTTTTTTCGTGTGACAACACTCTTTTTACAAATTCTTCTCTCATAGTTACTATTACTTTCTCTTCCCAAGGCATAAACTTTGACTCCTTTCGAATTTTATGCCTCTATTTTATCATAAATATGTAAACTATGTCCTTGCACATTCTGTAAACTATGTTATCACACTATACAGGGCGCCTAGCTCCCTTACCCTAGTCTCTTTGGTTCTTTCCCTCGTCAATATTGACAAGTGCATTGATTCGAATAGCGAACCCGAGAAGTGCTATCTCGCAAAAAGAACTATCGGTAGCTTGCTATCATAGATAAATACTAAAAGTTATAACATAATTTTATCAAATACAAGACTTTTCCCAAAAACAACAACGCCCACCTTTCGGTGGGCGTATGCTATTTAATTATATCAAATTAAACTAATTCGATAACAGCCATCTCTGCTGCGTCGCCTCTTCTGGGGCCGATCTTGATGATGCGTGTGTAACCGCCGTTCTTGTCAGCGTACTTGGGTGCTATATCATCAAACAGTTTCTTAGCTACGTCTTCCTTAGTGATGTAGCCGTAAACCTGACGCTTTGTATGCAGTGTGCCGGCCTTGCCGAGAGTGATCATCTTTTCAGCTGCACTGCGAACTTCCATAGCTCTTGCAACTGTAGTAACAATCTTGCCCTTTTCAAGAAGCAGTGTTACCATACCTCTGAGCATAGCCTTTCTGTGATCACTGGTTCTTCCCAGTTTTCTTGAACCTGCCATGGATATTTCTCCTTTCAGACAAATTGAAAGTCACTTGTCAATTGTTGTCATCGTCGCTTGCAAGGTCAAAGCCTAAAGACTGGAGCTTTGCTCTGACTTCCTCAAACGACTTCTTGCCTAAGTTTCTAACCTTCATCATATCACCCTGCGACTTGTTGATAAGATCGTCAACGGTGTTGATGTTTGCACGCTTTAAGCAGTTGAATGAACGTACGGAAAGGTCAAGGTCATCGATAGTCATTTCGAGGAGCTTATCCTTGCCCGACTCACTCTTGTCTGCCATAAGCTCAGGCTGTATAGCTTCATCAGACAGCTCTACGAACGGCTGAAGATGATCTACCAGAAGCTTAGCGGCGTATGAGACTGCCTCTTTTGCAGAAATTGTACCGTCTGTCCATACCTCAAGTATGAGTTTGTCATAGTCGGTACGCTGTCCTACACGGGTGTTCTCAACTGTATAATTCACCTTTAAAACAGGTGTATAAATGCTGTCGACAGCAATTATGCCGATTACCGGCTGAAGCTGCTGCTTGTTCTTTTCAGCAGACACATATCCTCTGCCCTTGTCAAGAGTAATCTCCATATAGAGCTTTGCTCCGGGGCCGAGGGTAGCTATATGCATACCGGGGTCGAGGATTTCAATCTCACTGTCGGTCTTTATGTCACCGGCAGTAACATCGCACTCGCCCTCAGCTTCAATATAAACTGTTTTCGGGCATTCGCCATACATTTTTGCAATGAGACCCTTGATGTTGAGGATAATTTCCGTTACATCCTCTTTAACACCGGGGATAGTCGAAAACTCGTGCTGAACGCCGTCAATCTTGACTGACGTTACCGCAACGCCGGGAAGTGACGAAAGCAGAACACGACGAAGGCTGTTGCCAAGTGTGTTGCCGTAACCACATTCCAGAGGCTCAAGTGTAAACATACCATAGGTTCCATCGGGTTTTAACTTAACGGTCTCGATCACAGGCTTTTCGATTTTTTCAAGCATTTGGTTTACCCTCCCACAAGTTTGTCAGATGTTTCATCGGGTTAACGATGTACGAACGGGCTGTATTCCCGCTGAAAGCGGAAAACCGCCCGGTTAATTTTAAATTACGATTTGGCGGGCAATGCCCTCCGCACATATCTCAGTGCGGAATTGTAAATTAAAAATAACCGATACATACCGTGATGTCCACAGTATGAAGAGTTTTCGCAATACTGCTCGACGAGATTATTTTGAATATAACTCGATGATCAGGTGCTCAGCTATTTCATAGTCAAGCTCATCTCTGTTGAATTCACGAGTAACCTTGGCTGTCATAGCCTCTTTATTTACGTCCAGCCATAACGGTACGATTCTGCCGTTTGTCTGTTCGATGATCTGAGCGAACTTAGGGCTCTTCTTGCTTGTTTCGCTGACTGCAACAACATCGCCGGGCTTGATTCTGTAAGAAGGAACATCAACCTTCTTGCCGTTTACTGTGAAGTGACCGTGTGTTACTAACTGTCTTGCTTCTCTTCTTGTGATAGCCATACCCATTCTGAATACAACGTTGTCAAGTCTTGATTCAAGAATCTTGATGAGGTTTTCACCTGCAACGCCGTCCATCTTAACTGCCATCTCGTAGTAGTGATAGAACTGCTTTTCAAGAACGCCGTAGATGAACTTCAGCTTCTGCTTTTCCTTAAGCTGCATTCCATACTCAGAAACTTTCTTTCTGTTGTTAGCGTTTGCGTGACGATTTGTTTCCTTGCTGTATCCCAGTACCATAGGGGATATGCCTAATGCCTTACATCTCTTTAAGACCGGCTGTCTGTCTACTGCCATTTGTCAGTACCTCCGTTTTTTAAATAAATATCGTTTCTGAAGGATTATACCTTCCGCGACACCGAGTAAACTACACTCAGTTTATGATTATACACGTCTTCTCTTGGGAGGACGGCATCCGTTGTGAGGAATAGGAGTTACATCCTTGATAAGTCTAACCTCAAGACCTGCTGCCTGTAATGCACGGATAGCTGCTTCACGTCCGGATCCGGGACCCTTAACGTAAACTTCTACAGTCTTCAGACCGTGTTCCATAGCTGCCTTAGCTGCTGTTTCAGCGGCTGTCTGAGCTGCGAAGGGAGTTGACTTTCTTGAGCCTCTGAAACCCATTTCACCGGCAGATGCCCATGATAATGTGTTGCCCTGAAGGTCTGTGATAGTAACTATCGTATTATTGAACGTAGACTGGATATGAGCTGAACCGTTTTCAATGTTCTTACGCTCACGACGTCTGCGTACTACAGGCTTCTTAGTAGCGGTTGCCTTTGCCATTGTTTTACCACCTTTCCGTAAAGATTACTTCTTCTTATTAGCGATGGTCTTCTTAGGACCTTTTCTTGTTCTTGCGTTGGTCTTTGTTCTCTGACCACGAACGGGAAGACCCTTACGGTGACGTGTGCCTCTGAAGCAGTTGATTTCAACCAGACGCTTGATGTTGAGGGCTACTTCTCTTCTGAGGTCACCTTCTACAGCTACGCCGAGCTGCTCTATAGCATCACGGATCTTAGCTTCGTCATCATCGGTAAGATCCTTGACTCTGGTGTCGGGGTTTACACCGGCCTTTGCCAGAATGTCGTTAGCTGTCTTTCTGCCGATTCCGTAAACGTATGTGAGACCGATCTCAACACGCTTTTCCTTCGGCAGGTCGATACCAGCAATTCTTGCCATATCTTTTTCCTCCTGTTAAATTCGGGCTTAACCCTGTCTCTGCTTGTGCTTAGGTTCATGGCAGATTACCATAACCTTGCCCTTGCGCTTGATTACTTTGCACTTATCGCACATAGGCTTTACTGAAGGTCTAACTTTCATCTTAATATCATCCTTCCTGTAATTGTTACAGACGAGCATACGCTCGTATTCGTTTATACAGAATTACTTGGCTCTCCAGGTGATTCTGCCTTTAGTCAGGTCATACGGTGACATTTCGACTGTTACCTTATCACCGGGTAAGATACGAATAAAGTTCATTCGCAGCTTGCCGCTTACATGAGCCAGTATCTTATGTCCGTTTTCAAGTTCGACCTGAAACGTTGCGTTAGGAAGCGCCTCAATTATCTTGCCGCTTACCTCGATTACATCTTCTTTAGACAAGCTTGTCACTCTCCTCGGCGATGTTGTCTGCACTTCGGTTCAGAACCGATAACGCAGATCTTAGTTTTTTGTTTGTGATTTCCGCAAGCTCTACAGTAGTGAGTGTCTTCTGTAAATGAAGCGGATTCTTCTTTTTGGGTCTTTCGACCTTGCGCAGCTTGCCGTCGGCAATATACGCAAAACCGTTTTCAACCCTCATGACCGCATAATAGCTTCCGCTGTCATGCCCTGCCATGCTTTTTACAACCATACCGGCTGCAATAACCGTATTGTTCATACGCCCTCCGTTAATTCTTCGGGTGGTGAAGTGAGCTTTCCGTGAGAATAAGAGGCTCACCGTTAGTTATTGCGATAGTATGCTCAAAATGAGCGCTGTAGTTGCCGTTAGCCTCGACCACCGTCCATTTGTCCGGCAGTATGCGGATCTCGGCTGTAGTTTCATTTATCATAGGCTCAATGCAGATTGTCATTCCCGGTACAAGTCTCGGACCTCTGCCGGGCTTGCCGAAGTTCGGAACTTCGGGATCCTCGTGCATCTCGTGTCCTATTCCGTGACCGATGAACTTCCTTACCACATAATAGCCTCGTGACTCACAGTAAGTCTGCACAGCATTTGAAATGTCGCCGATTCTGTTACCGGGAAGTGCCATCTTTATACCTTCATATAAAGCAGCCTCGGTTACCTCGAGGAGCTTTTCGGCATTTTCGGGAACCTTGCCGACCTTGAAGGTGTAAGCATTATCGCCGTTATAGCCGTCGATCTCAGCGGTCACGTCAACAGAAACGATGTCGCCCTCTCTGATGATCTTCTTCTTCGAAGGAATGCCGTGTATCAGCTCAGCGTTCACAGATATGCAGGCACTGCCTGTAAATCCGCCGTATCCGAGCGATGACGGGACAGCGCCTTTTGAAACGATAAAATCATGAATGATCTTATCAAGCTCCCATGTGCTCATTCCGGGCTTTATTGCATTTCCCGCAACGATAAGAGCCTCAGCCGCTATCTGATTGGCTTTCTTCATTATTTCAATTTCTTTTGCCGATTTAACCTGAATCATTACTTTGCCTCAACTGCCGCAAGAGTGAGCTTTGAAGTCTCAGCGATTTCTTCCTGACCCTGTACGGTTATCAGTTTGCCCTTTCTCATGTAATAATCCTTGAGAGGAGCAGTCTTTTCATAGTATGTTTTCAGTCTTGCGATTACTGTTTCGGGCTTGTCGTCGATACGCTGAACAACGTTAGCGCCGCAAAGATTGCACTTGCCTTCTACCTTTGTAGGCTTGAAGTCTACATGATAAGAAGCGCCGCAGCCCTCGCATACTCGTCTGCCCGAAAGTCTTGAGATTATCTTCTCATCGGGAACAGCGATCTCGATTACCTTGTCGATCTGAACGCCCATAGCGTCAAGCGCCTCGGCCTGAGCAACTGTTCTCGGGAAACCGTCAAGAATGAAACCGTTCTTTGCATCATCCTGTGCGATTCTGTCCTTTAAGATGCCGATTACAACTTCATCGGGAACAAGATCGCCTCTGTCCATACACTCTTTCGCTGCAAGACCGGCGGGTGTGCCGTTCTTTACAGCTTCTCTGAGCATATTACCTGTCGATATAGCGGGTATACCGAGCTTTTCGCAGACTACCTCTGCCTGTGTTCCTTTACCTGCGCCGGGTGCGCCTAAGAAAATAAGATTCATAATAATTCCTTTCTCTTATTCAAGGAAGCCCTTATGATGACGCATCATCATCTGGCTTTCGAGAGCACGGACTGTTTCAAGAGCAACACCTACTACGATGAGTATTGTCGTACCACCGAGTGAAAGACCTGTGATGCCTGTGAGGTTCTGGAATATAATAGGGAATATTGCGATGATACCAAGGAATATTGCACCTACCAGAGTAACCTTTGAAAGTGAGTTGTGGATGAAATCCGATGTGGGCTTGCCCGGACGATAACCGGGGATAGCACCATTGTTCTTCTTAAGATCATTGGCTATCTGTACAGGATTATACTGCATTGCAATATAGAAGTAGTTGAAGCCGATGATAAGGAAGAAATAAAGTATTGCATAAACCACGTTGTTCGTGCTGAACAGAGCGATAAAGTCGCTCCAGAATGCGTGGCCCGATGTTGCAGTTACACCGAAGAAGTATCCGATCGTTGCGGGCAGCGACATAATTGACATCGCAAAGATGATAGGCATAACGCCTGCCATTGCAACCTTTATCGGAATGTGGTTTGTCTGACCGCCGTACATCTTTCTGCCGACTACTCTTTTTGCATACTGAACGGGAATACGTCTTTCTGCGTTTGTCATCAGTATTACGAATGCAATCATCAATACATAGATAACGAGTATCAGCGGTACGAAGAACCAGTTCTGCGGAGCAACCGAGATCTGCTTGATCAGATTGATAACCATATCGGGAACTCTTGATATGATACCTGCAAACAGTATCATTGAAATACCGTTGCCGATACCCTTCTGGGAGATCTGATCGCCCAGCCATATAATAAGCGAAGCACCCGCTACAAAGCAAGCCACGATAGTAATCGCAGCGATGACTCCGTCAAAGCCTTCCGTATAGAGAACAGCACTCTTGTGTGTTGTTTCGTTTACAGTGTTGCGAAGTCCGATGTAGAATGCTATCGCCTGGAATAAACCAATGCCCAAAGCTACATACTTCGTGATCTTGTTTATCTTCTTACGTCCTTCTTCGCCTTCCTTGCTCAGACGCTCCAGTGCAGGAATTGCAACTGTGAGCAGCTGAACTATGATGGAGGCGTTGATGTACGGTGTGATCGACATAGCAAACAGCGTACCGTTGCTGAGCGATCCACCCGTCATAACGTCGAGATAATTAAGTATCGTTCCTTCACCCATCATCTGTTTGATAGTCGAGGGTTCAAGGAATGGAACGAAGATTGCTGCGCCAAAGCGGAATATAACTATTATGAGCAATGTAAATAAAATCTTTTTGCGAAGTGCGGGATCTTTCCACGCGTTTCTAAAGACTTGAAACATTACTCTACCTCAGCCTTTCCGCCGGCACTTTCGATCTTAGCCTTAGCTGATTCAGAGAACTTGGCAGCCTTAACTGTAAAGCTCTTTGTAACCTCGCCGTTGCCAAGTACCTTAACGCCGTCAAGAACCTTAGTTACAAGACCTGCATCGATAAGAGCGTCTGTATCGATAACAGCACCGTTCTCAAAGCGAGCTTCGAGGTCGGCTACGTTTACAACAGTGTATTCTGTAGCAAAGATATTGTTAAAGCCTCTCTTAGGCATACGTCTTGCGAGTGATGTCTGACCACCTTCAAATCCGGGTCTTACGCCGCCGCCTGAACGTGCCCACTGACCCTTGTGACCTTTACCGGCTGTCTTACCGTGACCGGAACCGTGTCCGCGTCCGATACGCTTAACTTCCTTTGTTGCACCTGCTGCAGGGTATAATTCGTGTAGCTTCAATTGTTACACCTCCTATTTGTTAATGTGCTTATTTAACTTCTATAAGGTGTAAGGAATTATTCCTCAGTAACCTCAACTAAATAAGAAATTTCTTTTATCTTGCCTCTTGTTGCTGCATTGTCGGGCTGAACTGTTTCTGCACCGATCTTGCGAAGTCCGAGAGAGGCTGCTGTTGCGATGTGGCTGTCCTTACGTCCAACCAGTGATTTAACCAGCTTGATTTTTAAAGCCATTTCGGTTTCCGTCCTTTCTGCAAAGTAAAAGCTTAACCTAAGATCTCTTTTACAGACTTGCCTCTGAGCTCAGCTACCTGCTGTGCATCTCTGAGAGCTGTAAGACCTGCCATTGTAGCTCTTACTACGTTGCAGGGGTTGTTAGAACGAAGTGACTTAGTACGGATGTTCTTGATACCTGCCATCTCTACAACGGCACGAACGGGGCCGCCTGCGATAACGCCGGTACCTTCGGGAGCGGGCTTCATCAGAACTGCGCCTGCACCGAATTTTCCTACTATTTCATGAGGGATCGTTGTACCCTTTAATGAGATCTTTACGAGGTTCTTCTTAGCGTCCTCAAGGCCCTTGCGGATAGCGTCGGGAACTTCGTTCGACTTACCCATGCCAAAGCCTACGACACCGTTGCCGTCACCAACAACAACCAGTGCGGAAAACTTCATGATACGTCCGCCCTTAACAGTCTTGGATACACGGTTCAGAGCAACAACCCTTTCGGAAAGCTCATAATTGCTTGCATCTAAAAGTGCCAAATTCTTGTCCTCCTGTTTTTATTGCGGGTTTCAGTAAACCCTTGCCTTACTGATTAGAAGTTGAGTCCGCCTTCACGAGCGCCATCTGCGAGTGCGGCAACTCTGCCGTGATATACGTAACCTGAACGGTCAAATACTACATCGCTGATGCCTGCTGCCTTTGCCTTTTCTGCAAGTGCAAGACCAACCTTCTTTGCTGCCTCTGCATTGCCGCCGAAGCCTTCAAAGCTCTTCTCCATTGTAGATGCACTGCAAAGGGTTTTGCCTGCTTCATCATCAATGATCTGAGCGTAAATGTGCTTAGCAGAACGGAAAACGCTGAGACGGGGGCAAGCTGCAGTACCGCTGATCTTAGCACGGATACGCTTGCGACGCTTGATTCTGCTCTTCTTGCTGTCTATTACTTTAACCATTATTTTTCACCCCTTGCGGTTTATTTCTTACCCTTACCTGCTTTACCTTCCTTGCGGCGGATCGTTTCGTCGGTATACTTGATACCCTTGCCCTTATAAGGCTCGGGAGGACGCTTGCTTACTTCAGCTGCAAACTGACCAACCTTCTGCTTATCAATACCTGTGATAATGATCTTGTTAGGTGCGGGTGACTCTATCTTGATGTCTTCTGTATCGGATACGATTACCTGATGTGAGTAACCGAGGTTCATTATAAGATCCTTACCCTGCTTCTGTACACGGTAACCGACACCGTTTACATCAAGCTCCTTCTTGAAGCCGTTTGTAACGCCTTCGATCATGTTGTGGATAAGTGTTCTTGTAAGACCGTGAAGTGCACGGTTTTCCTTTTCGTCGTCAGGACGTGTAACGGTAACAAAACCGCCGTCAACTGTGATCGACATAGAGGGCTTGAACTCCTTTGTGAGTGTGCCCTTAGGACCCTTTACTGTAACTGTAGAACCGTCTACTTTAACTTCGACGCCGGCAGGAACAGCTATAGGATGTTTACCTATTCTTGACATATCTGCTCCTCCTTAATTACCAAACGAAAGCGAGCACTTCGCCGCCAACGTTGTTCTTGCGTGCTTCTCTGTCTGTCATGATACCCTTAGAGGTTGACACGATTGCAATTCCTAAGCCCTTCATAACCTTGGGCATATCCTTGCTGTTTGAGTAGATTCTAAGTCCGGGCTTGCTTACACGGCGTAAACCTGTAATGACCTGCGACTTGTTCTCAGTATACTTTAAGGTGATTCTGATAACTCCCTGCTTGTCGTCATCTATCACTCTGAAACTCTT
>OIWT01004661.1_pt1 | contig 10792 bp, 10 predicted proteins | sample 1587701 | NCBI WGS metagenome assembly OIWT01 (sample SAMEA3888904, study PRJEB22519) | human gut metagenome | biome: human gut; feature: human-associated habitat; material: faeces | place: Denmark | collected 2009 | reverse complement strand
ATCTATTCGTCTGTGTGCAATTATAGAGCATAGTGAATCGTCACTCTCCGGTTGTGAGATTGCTCAAACGACTTGAGGGTTTCATACTAACAAACTCTACACTCATGGTAACTCATTACATATCCATGATGGGGATTGCTGCATTACGACTGATAACACGTAGAACACACTATACAGCAGCCACATACAGCAAGAATTCCGATGACAATAAGAGCAATGACAAGAACGTTCCATGATCCATTATCACCGTTCTCCTTGCAATAATTACTCCCCACACCACCTTGAAGAAATGCATATTTCACATCATTGTACTTCAAAAAGTCACTTCCAAATCTCATATCAACAGTGATTTCCCTGCCCACCATCGCCTTCTCCTTCGCAAACAAGTCTTCTCCATCCTTAGTACAATCCCACAGTCTCACGTCATTCTCTGGATGCAGCTTTGTACAGTCGTACTTCTTCTGGAGTGCCTCAGCCACATACACCTCAATTAGCGTATTCCGCAGAACAAACGTATTGTCGTTTCTCGCCGTAACAACGTAATAGAAGTAATAGTCAATATAGGTAGTGAGTTCCTTCAAGCACATGTACTCGCTGAACTTGGTCTGGAATACTGTCACTTTTGTGGGGAACACATCAGGCGTCGCGTAGACAGTGATGTTTGTTTCTGTGTCTACAGATAATACTGAAAGCAGACCCTTACGCTTCGGTCCACTGGCATAACAGGACTGCTGATACAAACCACACACTATTCATGAACACTGTGAAGCATAACATACCAGGATAACTAGAAGTAGTGTGAACATGAATAGGGCTCTCTCTCAATTTGGAGAGTGTGGTATTCGCGCTGCTTGTGGCACAAGCAGAAGCCAACAGCATCATTAACACCATCAGAATCGTTGTATTCATGGCTCTTCTTGAAATAAAAGAAAATATGACAAGATATTAAACAGGGAGTTTCAGTAGTACCCCTGGAATTAACCTGAGTGAATAAACTGAGAATCAATATATCAATACCATTCTTAAAACTTGTGATTACATGGATAATGATGACCTGACACCCAACAGAACTAGCATAGGATCAACTACAAGATGAATTGCAAGTCAAAGGATGACTGTGAGACACAAAGCAACCAATACAAGCAATAAGCGCAAGGATTGCAACGATGTTCATAGAATCATATAAATAGCATTCACCCAATACCGTGCGCATCCTTTGACTCATTCGCTAAACCGATCGGTCATCGCACCATCAGCGTTATTTGTTCATTATGTCCATTCTTTTCAGCGCTTCTGTTAATGCATTATTCTCTCAATAAAGGAATACAATAATGAACACCACACTTCTCCAATTCACACAAGGCATCACTATTTCATGTAATCGTGTCGTGAGCTAACTCACTATCAACACTTCAAACAGAAATACGAGTCGAATTCGGTATTCCTCAGAGAACTGCCATAATCTGTCATTCTCCATCTCCATCATCAAATGATTATCTCTATCGCTATCACACTATATGTCCATCATAATTGCTATAGTTTCCATGAAATGTAATCGAAGGAAGCCATCATGCCTCCATCTTAGAAACTCCATGAAGTCTACATCCATACGAAGTAATAATCAACAGAATATGACTATGAAATACTATCACACTCCTCATTCGTCAATTGTGACGTTTCCATTACGAAATCATGCTCACTAGTTCATGGATATGTAATCAAACACGCGACTCAAAACACCTGCAACCGAATGTTGTATGTGTCGTTCTTCACCTCGTTCTCCTGGAACACCACGTTCACGTCGGGACGCAGACGCATCAGCGGGACGACGCAATTCCGGAAGCCTCCGGCCACAAACCCGTTGACGTTGCTCAGGCTGAATCCCTTGTTGTGCAGCTCCGTGATCGGACGGCCCTCCACCACGTCCGCGATCCAGCTCCTGATCTTCGTCTTGTAGGTGTCCGCGTACTTCCAGTTGTCGAACAGCAGCTTCATCGCCTCACAGTTCATCCCCTCGCTGAAGTCGATCTCCTACGCCTCACATTCGCTCGCCAATCGCACCTCCGTCGCGGGGAACACGCCGCTGCTCTTCCCTCCGAACGCATTCTTCAGCGACGCGAAGCCGAAGCCGCCCTTCTTCTTCTCCTCCTTCGCCGCGCCCTTCTTCCCGAACGGCATCGTCCATCTCGACTTCTTCTCCTCCGTGCTCGTCGTCACCTCGCTCAGGTTCAAGAAGTCCTCCTCCGCCGGCGCCTCCGGTGCGGCCGGCGTGCTGGACATGCCGCCGAACATGTCGTCGCCCACAGGTGTGCTGGACATGCCGCCGAACATGTCGTCACCCGCCGGCTGCGACGTCATGCCACCAAACAGGTCCTCCGCCGGCTCCTGCTGCTGCGCCTGGGGCTCCTCCTCCTTCTCCTTCGCCGTCATCTTCTTCAGCTTGTTGAAGCCCGACATCAGCGAGCTCGCCACGCCCTTCTTCTTCTCCTCTGGGTGCGTCTCTGCTGTGTGACCCACGTGTGCCACAGGTGCTTCGGACGCTACGGGCGCCTGCTTGGCGGCCTCGAGCTGGTCCTCCAAGCGCGTGATCTGCTCGTTCATGCGCACGAACTCCTCTGTCATTTGGTTGATCTGCGCCTCGTAGTTCGCGCGCGTCGTCTTCAGGTCGTCGTTCTCGCGCAGCGCCTTCTCCATCGCCGCCTTCTGCTCCGCCGCCTTCTCCTTCAACGCCGCCACCTCGCCGTGCTTGTTCTTCACGTCCTGCTCCAGCGCCGACTTCTCCGCCTGCATGCTCTTCTTCTCCTTCTCCGCCGCCGCCAGTGCCTCCTCCAGCGCCGCCACCTTCTTCTTCTCCGCCTCGCCCGCCGCCGCCTGTGCCTTCGCCTCCTCCAGCGCCGCTCTCAGCGCCGCCACCTCCTTCGCCTGCGCCTCGTGGTCCGCTTCCGACTGCGCCGCCTGTTGGCAGCGAAGCATCGTCGCCTCCTCCTCCTTCGCTGCCAGCGCTGCCTGCCACTGTCTCTTCTCCTCCTCGAACGCCACCTGTTGCTTCCGCTTTTCTGCTTCGAGAGATTCGATTTGCTTCTTCTTCTCTTCCTCAAACGCCACCTGTTGCTTCTTCTCCTCTTCAAACGCTGCCTGCTGTTTCTGTTTCTCTTCCTCGAATGCCGCCTTCTGCTGCTGCAGCTGCTGTTCCGCGGAGGCCTGCAGGGCGGCGATCTGCGACGCCGTGTCCGCGGAGGACGAGCTCAGCGCCTCCTTCTCCTGCTGCAGACGCGCGATGGCTTCCTCCTTCACCTTCAGCACATTCTCCATCTCCTCCTCCTTCGCCTTCAGCGCCGTGTTGGCCTTCTCGGCCTCCGCCTTCTCCTTCTCCACCGCCTCCGTCTTCTCCTTCAGCGCGCCGTCCAATCTCTCCTTCTCCTCCTTCAGCGCCGCCACCTCCTTCTGCAGCGCGCTCTCCGCCGACGCGGACGCCGTCGCCTCCTCCGTCGCCTTCTTCTCCAGCGTCGCCACCGTCGCCTCCTTCTCCTTCAGCGCCTTCTCCAATGCCTCCTGCTTCGCCTTCAGCTCCGCGATCACCGCCTCCTTCTCCTTCAACGCACTCTCCTTCTCCTTCAATGCACTATCCTTCTCCTTCACCACTGCCTCCTTCTCCTTCAACGCACTCTCCTTCTCCTTCAGCATCGCCTGCGCCTTGCTGTTGTCGCCATTCAGCGTGTTGCGCAGCGACTCCAGCTCGTTGCGCAGTGCCGCCTCGCTCTCCTTCAGCTCCGCGATCGCCGCCTCCTTCTCCTTGCCAGCCTTCTCCTCCGCACTCGCCTTCTTCGCCAGCGCGCTCGCCTCCGCTTGCTTCTCCGCCAGCTTCTTCTCCACCGCCTCCTTCTCCTCCTGCACCGCCGCCTCCTTCTTCCGACTCGCCTCCAACTGCTTCTTCGCCTCGCCCAGCTGCGCCGCCTGCTCCGCCTTCTCCGCCTCCAGCTTCTTCGCCGCCTCCTTCTGTTTGCCCACAGTCTCCGTCAGCGTCTCGATCTGCTTCTGAGCCTTCTCGTTGTCGCCGCTCAGAGATTCCTGCAGACTCTCCACGCGCTTCGCCAATGCCTCCTCGTTGTTCTTGCGCTCCCGCACCTCGCTCGCCAGCTCGCCCTTCGCCGCCTCCAGGTTCTCCACCTCCACCTGCGTCTTCTCCAGCTTCTTCTGCGACGCCTGCAACTCCACGCGCGTCGCCTCCAGCTGCGAGTGCAGCTCCGCCTTCTCCTTCTTCAGCACCTCCTCCGCAGCCGCCGCATCCTCCTTCTGCTGCTCCGCCGCCTCCTCCAGCGCTACTGCCTTCTGCCTTGCCTCCGCCAGCTCGCCCTCCGTGTGTTCCAGCGCCTTCACGCGCGCCGCCAGCTCGTCGCGGCTCTTCGCCACCTCCGCTCTCTCCTTCTTGCCCTCCTCGATCGCTTTGTTCAGCTCCGCCATCGCCGCCGCTGCACTGCTGCTCTCCTGCGCCTGCTCGCCCTTCGCCGCCTCCAGCTCCTCGCGCAGCGCCTTCTCGCGCAGCGTCGCCGCGCTCAGCTCCGTCTCCACCTTACGCAGACCCTCGCTCACCGCGCGCTCCGCCTCCAGCTGCTCCTGCAACGACACCATCTCCGCCTTGATGTTGTTGATGATGTCGTCCGGCGAGGAGTCCAGGTACGACGCGAACTTCGCCTTGTAGTTCTCGCACTCCTTCTTGTAGAACTCCTCCGACGCCGTGTGCTGCTCCAGCTCCTTCTCCTTCACCGCCAGCTGTTGCGCCGTGCTCGCCAGCTCGCCCTTCGCCTCCTCCAGACTGCCCTTCAGCGCTGCTGCCGCCGCCTTCGCCTCCTCACTCTTCTTCTTGTCTTCCTCTCGCGCCGCCTCCAGCGCCTTCTCCTTCTCCACCAACTCCTCCTCCAGCGCCTTCTTCTTCTCCTCAACCACCGCCATCGCGCTCTCCTTCTCCTTCAGCGCGGCCTCCTTCTCATCCAGACTCTTCTTCAGCTCCTTCTTCTCGCCCTTCAGCACCTCGATCGCCTTCTCCTTCTCCTTCACCGTGTGCTCCCTCTTCCCCATCTCCATCTCGAACTGCGTCTTCGCCACCTCCGCCGCCTCCTGCAGCTCCTCGATCTCGTCCATCTTCTTCTTGCACTCCTTCCTCGCCTCCTCGTGCTCGTGACTCAGCGAGGACACCTGCTCCATCAGCAGCGTCTGTGCCGTCTGCAGCTCGCTCACCTCCTTCTCCAGCGTCGCCTTCTCCTTCAGCAGACCCTCCTTCTCCTCCACCGTCTTCTTGTGCTCCTCCTCCAGACCCTCCTTCGCCTCCATCGTCGTCTTGTGCTCCGCCTCCAGCGCCGCCATCTTCTTCTCCTTCTCTTCCGTCACGCCCATCAGACGCTCCACCTCCTCCGTCAGCGAGTCGATCGTCTTCTTCGTGCTGGTCCGCGTCTCCTCCAACTTGCCCGTCGTCTCCTCCAACGACATCTTCAGATCCTCCTCTCTCTCCAGACTCGACGTCAGCTCGCCCTTCGTCTCCTCCAGCGCCTTCTTCGCCTTCTCCGCCTTCTCGCGCCACTCCTTCGTCGACGCCTCGCTCGCCTTCAGGCTCGCTTGCAGCTCGCTCACCGTCTTCTCCAGCTCCGCCTTCAGCGCCTCCGCCGCCTTCTCCTTCTCCACCAGCGTCTCCTTCAGCGCGTTCATCGCCTTCTCCTTCGCCTCCAGCTGCGCCTTCTGCTTCTCCACCTCCTTCTCCTTCTCCGCCAGCTTCGCCTCCATCTCTCTCTTCAGCGCCTCCTTCGCCTTCAGCTCCTCCTCGCTCGTCTTCTTCAGCGCCTCCAGACTGCCCTGCAGCTCACGGATCGTCGCCAAGTGGCCCTCGATCATCTTCGCGCTCTCCTCCTTCTCCTTCGCCAGCTCCTTCTCCAGCGCCGCCGCCTTGTCCTCCAGCGCCGACACCGTGGTCGACAGCTCGCCGATCTGCGCCGCGGACGCCTCTGTCAGCTGGTTCAGCGAGGTCTGCACGCCCGCCACCTCCTTCTCCAGCGCCGCGATGCGCGCCTTCTTCTCCGCCACCTCCTTCTCCATCGTCTGCTGATGTGTCGCGAACTCCTTCTTCACCGCCTCCAGCGCCTCCGCCGTCTTCGCGTGCTCCGCCTTCTCCTCCGCCAGCTTCTTCTGCGCCTTCGCCTTGTCCTCCGCCGCCTTCGTCTTGAACGCCGCGAACGCCTCCTTCTCCGCCTCCAGCGCGCCCTTCGTCGTCTTCAGTTCGTCCTCGCGCGTGCTTAGTTGTGTCTGACAGCTCGCCAGCTCCTCCTCCTTCGCCCGCAACGAACCCTGCGTTGCCTCCAGCTCACCCTTGGTCGTTTGCAGCTCGCCGCTGCGCTCCTTCTCCGCCTGCTGGCTCGCCGCCAGCTGCGCCTTCAGCTCCGCGATCGTCTCGTTCAGCTCCGCGATCTTCACCTCGTGCTCCGCGATCTGCTTCTTCGCCGCGGCCAACGCCTCTTCCGTCTGCGCCTTCTCCGCCCTCGTGGCCTCCATCTCCGCCTTTAGCGCCTTCAGTGTCTCTCCAAGCTTCTCCTTCTCCTCGCTCGTCTTCGCGTGGGCCGCCTTCTCCTTCTCCAGCGTCGCCTCCACGCCCGCCTTCGCCTCCTCCGTCGCTGCCAGCTCCTCCTTCTTCTCCTCCAGCTTGCCCGTCAGTTCCGCGCGCACCGTCTCCACCGCCTGTTCCTTCTCCTTCTTCTCCTTCAGCACCGCCGCGCGCTGCCTCCACGCCGCCACCACGTCGCACAGCCGCAGCAGCTTCAGCTTCAGCATCACCTCCTGCACCGCCAGCACGCCCTTCTTCTCCAGCACTACGCCTCACACCATCACCCATCGTTCACGTTCCTGCTGCTGTGCCTTCAGCACCTGCATGCTCTGCTCGTGCTGCGCCTTCGCCTTCTCCGCCTCCTGCCGCAGCGCCTCCACCGCCTGCGCGCGCTCCGCATCCTTCAGCGCGCTCACGCGCTTCTCCTCGCACTGCTGCACCGCCACGCAGCTCCAGCGACCGAACGCGCCCGCCGCGCGCCGCGTGCGAAGGCCCGCCATCACCTCGCCCACCCCCTTCACGCCACGACTCTTCGCGCTTGCCTCCTTCAGCGCCGCCACTTCCGTCTTGAACCCTTCCTCGCGCGCCGCCACTTCCGTCTTGAACTCTTCCTCACGCGCCGCGCACTGCGCCTGACTTGCCGCTAGCGCCTCCTCCTTCGTCTGCAGCTCGCCCCTGGCTGCTTCCACCACCTCGTTCAGACGTCTCTTGGCTGCCTCCGCCGCCAGACGCTGCCACAGAATGAAAGACACGCTCTTCATCCTAGGCAGTAGCGGAAGTGAGGAGGGGCATACGATTTGTCGATCACCTTCACCACGCGAGCAACACGCATGACGGCGAGCTGACGATCTCTCTCGATCATCTCGCGCTGCTTCTCCTGCTTCTGCTGGTTCTTCTCCGCCGTTGTGTTCATCTGTGAAGTGAATTCATGCAACAGCACGCACCTCAATGGCCATGGAGCGCAAACCCTTCTCCATGTCCTCGATGGTCTGCTTCAGGAAGGAATAGGAGCTCTCCTCGATGAAACGAATCCAGCGCGACCTCTCGTCATCACTATCTATCAAACACTGCGAACATCCCAAACCGGGAAGTGGCGAAAAAGAAATGACGCTCCGAAGACGTGACCAATTCGAACTTGAATTGGGGAGCACTCTCCACGGACTACAGCTCACAGGGAATCCCAGCACCTACGCTAACCCTCGCGTCATCCGTGCAAAACGTCTCTATGGGAGAGGTAGCCTAGGAATCAACACTCCGTATCTGCATTCACCTCCCGATCCTTGTACACAAACAGAATGTTGTTCTTTAGCACGGCAACGCCATCGTTCCACTTCTTATCGTTCTTGGAGTACTTAATCTCCCCGACCCTTGCTCATGAGGGAAAACGCCCGCCCTTACATCTGGGGATTCTTCACTGCGGCAAACGCGCAGTTCAGTTCGCTGTCGGAAGATTGTCCAAAGAAATTCATCCTACTGTTCGCTTGTCGTGCGATATTGAGTCCTTTATGAAACGCGTCGCGTCGTCCTTGATTACCAAGGCCGTTCAAACGAGCACATAAACGCTGCCAGGATGAGCGAGATGCCCTTATTCGAGAAGAAGGAGCAGCCGGAAAAGAAGGAGGAGGCGCCTCTCCCTTCCAATATGGGGGCATGGCAACGGGTTTGCTTTTACCCAATACCTGACGAATAGCACACCACTGGCTTCGGAGAGAAGTTCATGCGGAAATTCGGATTCGAGGGCCGATTGGGCAAGGATGGGCAGGGAATTGCCCAGCCCATTGCCACAAAGGTACGCCTTGTGTCATTGATGGAATGATGCATAGAAACGACCGGAGGGACTCGGTTTGGGAGCCGACGGCTTCCGCGAGGCAACCACGCTGAAGGCGAACAAAGAGATCGCGAAACAATATAATAAAGTGGTTTGCGAGAGGAATGAAGTGATGGTGTAGAATGCGGGAATCCAGACGGAGGAGGAGCCCAAGAAGAAGAAGGACTGGTGGAAGGATTCCGAGGACGAGGACGAGAGCGACGAGTCCGACGATGAGGAGAATGCCGTCTCCGCCACGGACTCGGACGTGGACAACGAGGAGCGCACGAAGAAGAAGAAAGACAGGCGAGTGTACGGCACGGTTTGGGCTGTCATGGGTAGTTTCAAGACGCTCGAGCAGCTGCTGCAGGAGCAGAGCCGCGGCGAGGAAACGGACGAGGTGAAGCCGATCGTGTTCACGGACCACACCGGTCGGCAGGCGCAGAGCCGCGTGTGGGGAGAGAACGACCTGTCTTCGGTGAACCGCAACGCGGTGGGCTTCGAGGTGCCTTCTCTCCCATGGCTTGAGCGTAGCTGGTATACAACCTGGAGTCGCTGACGTCGCTGGAGGAGAGTCGCCTGCTGCAGCTGGGCAGCAAGAACCGACGGCGTGAGGAGACGAAGCGCGAGCAGCAGGTGAGCGAGCGAGGCGGGCGTGAGGCGCAGGAATACGCGGCGAAGCTGAAGGCGCAGATCGACGCACACACGGAGGAGATCCACAACCTGGAGGCGATCGCGCAGCGCGTGCGCGGGTTCAGGGAGGCGGCAGAGCCGAAGGACGCGATCGACGTGCTGGTGCTGCTGGAGTCGCTGCAGATCGACTTCCCTGTGGAGTACTACCGCTACAAGCTGCAACAGCTGGTGCCCTCCTTGCTGCAGCCCGCCCTCCTGCAGACCTTCGCACACTGGGAGCCGCTGCAGGTGGGTATAGGGCGAGAGAGTGACGCGTAGAACGCGCACGCCTTCTCGGAGCTGATGGACCACGTGCAGGACGTGCTGTGGCTCGACACGGAGGAGGACGAGGAGTCGCGGCTCTTCTCCTACGACTGGTCCGACGCGCCGCCCAAGCCGCGCAGCGACGAGAGTCACTTCGTGGTGGTGCACACCTTCACCGCCACCGTGCTGCCGATGCTGGTGCGGGCCGTGAAGGAGTCCTTCAACCTCTTCGACGACACGCACTTCGCCAACTACAAGGAGCTGCTGCTCACCAGCCGGCGGCTCTGGGACAGCACCGTCGTCATGGAGAAGCTCACCAAGCCCGTCCTGCAGAAGATCAAGGCGGCCGTGGGCCTTGCACCTCCTCCTCACCCGCAGCTCAACGACTGGTCGTTGCAGGCGGCTGTCGATCACGGCTTCTTCTTCCGCACGCTGCTGCGCTTCCAGACACTGCTGCCCGGCTTCGAGTCCGAGATGTGCCCGTTTTTTACACACCTAACGCACAGCTTCCCGCTCTTCACCACGCGCATCACCGCCTTCGTCGCCTCGTTCCCGTCGCTCGCCGCTGCGCGCGAGTTCATCTCCAGCGTCAAGCCGCTGTACGACGCGGAGCTGCAGGGTGCGCGGCGCTCGCTGTTCATGCTGGAGAACGCGGTGCTGCCGCAGCTGGCGCGCGGGCTGCGCGAGTTCGAGGTGGACCCGGGCAACCAGGAGCACATCGAGACGTTCATCGAGACGATGCGGTGGTGCGAGTGCGTCGACGCGGGCGTGATGTCGGCGCTGCTGGAGGGCGAGTTCTTCAACAAGTGGCTGTTTGTGCTGTACTCGTGGATGCACCAGCCCAGCGCCGACCTCGCGGAGATCGTGAACTGGATCGAGGGCTGGCGCTCGCTGCTGCCGCCGGCGCTGCTGGAGAACGAGTACGTGCAGAGGCAGTTCAACCGGTGCTGGGACATCGTGAACGAAGTGCTGGACGGCAAGCGCGTGGTGGACCCGCGGAGCTTCGAGAAGCGAACGAGCTACATCAGCGTGATCCAGAGCCGGCGCATCGAGGAGAAGGAGGAGATGCTGCGCGAGGTGCGGACGCTGTTGGCGGGTGAGGCGTAGCGACTGCGGCAGGAGGCCAGGGAGACGAGTGCGATGGAGCTGCGCGACGCGATGGCGATGTGGGGAGAGAAGAACAACGTGGAGCTGACGCAGCTGGAGAACCGCACCGCCGACGGCAACACGCTCTACGCCTTCGGCAGCGTGGAGTTCTACATCCTGGACAACGTGGCGTACGTGCGGTCCAAGACGGCGGAGGGTGCGTGGGAGCCGAAGAGCATGCGGGAGATGCTGGAGATGAACCGGCAGATGGAAGAGGACCCCCTCGACTGGTGCGTTTGTTAACAAACACGAGACAATGCCTATTCTACACCAATCCAGCTTATCCACGGAACGTGCAGGGCTTGGTGGCGAGGAAG
>OIWT01004656.1_pt1 | contig 10800 bp, 9 predicted proteins | sample 1587701 | NCBI WGS metagenome assembly OIWT01 (sample SAMEA3888904, study PRJEB22519) | human gut metagenome | biome: human gut; feature: human-associated habitat; material: faeces | place: Denmark | collected 2009 | reverse complement strand
GAGTCCTCCTTGCTGACTTTTGCCGCGCTTTTGGTCACTCAAAAGCGCGATAAGAGAAAAGTTACTTTATGATTCTTCGCGGGCGAACAATGTTCGCCCTTGTCTCGGCGACGCCGACCGCGTTTGCTCCGCATATGTGTTAATTCCCCTACCATAGCGGGTCGTCGAGGCGCCGACCCCTACAAGATAAAACTCAAGTATAGCCAGCAGAAAAAGCTATCAAAAAGAAAAAACACACCGAAAAAAATAAACTTTCCGCCTTTTTGCCCTGACCATCTTGACATATTGCTTTATTTTTATTATAATAGTATTTGTATTATAATGACAATGGGCAATCATTGCTTAAGGATACAAATTTATCATTATGAAAAAGGAGGTGTACAATTTGCAGTATATTTGGTATATAGTCGTAGGCGTAGCTGCTCTCGCTCTCGGAATACTTTTCGGTGTTATCTTACGAAAAGGCATTGCGGAATCAAAAATAAAGAGCGCAGAGGCAGAGGCTAAAAGAATTGTTGACGATGCGGTTAAAACAGCGGAAGCCCGCAAAAAGGAAATGATTGTTGAAGCCAAAGAAGATATACTTAAGGCAAAAACCGAAGCGGAACGCGAAAACAAGGAACGCAGACAGGAACTTATAAGGCTTGAAAACCGTGCGCTCTCAAAAGAAGAAGCTCTTGACAGAAAGCTCGAAAATTATGAGCGCCGTTCCGAAGCACTCGATAAAAAGCTCAAGGATGCCGACAAGGCGGCAGAAGCAGCCGAAGCTCTCAAGGCAGAACAGCTTGCAAAGCTCGAAGAGATTGCAGGTTATACTGTTGAGGCGGCAAAAGAAGAGCTGGTTTCCAGAATTGAAACAGACGCAAAGCGTGAAGCTGCGGTTCGTATAACGCAAATTGAAAGTCGGCTCAAAGATGAAGCCGATACAAAAGCAAAGAATATTATTTCTCTTGCCATACAGCGTCTCTCTTCAGATACGGTTTCGGAAACAACAGTTTCTGTTGTTCCGCTCCCCAGTGATGAAATGAAGGGCAGAATTATAGGCAGAGAAGGCAGAAACATTCACAAGATTGAAACGCTCACGGGAGTTGATCTCATTATAGACGATACTCCCGAGGCAATCACTCTCTCTTGCTTTGACCCGATTCGCCGCGAGGTGGCAAGACTTACTCTCGAAAAGCTAATTGCCGATGGCAGAATTCATCCTTCGAGAATTGAAGAAACTGTTGATAAGTCGCGTCATGAGGTTGAGGCGATGATTAAGCAGGCAGGAGAAAGAGCTACCTTTGAAGTCGGTGTAAACGGGCTTCATCCCGATCTTATCCGCTTCCTCGGCAGACTTAAATTCCGTACAAGCTACGGGCAGAATGTTCTTACTCATTCGATAGAAGTTGCTCATCTTTGCGGCATGATAGCAAGCGAGCTCGGTGTTGATACTGTTCTTGCAAAGCGTGCGGGCTTGCTCCACGATATCGGCAAGGCACTCACACAGGAGGTTGAAGGCTCACATATTCAGCTCGGTGTTGAAATCGCAAAGAAATATAAGGAAAGCAAAGCCGTTATTCATGCTATTGAAGCGCATCACGGCGATGTTGAACCGCAGACTATCGTTGCTGTTATCGTTCAGGCGGCAGATGCTATTTCGGCAGCCCGTCCCGGTGCGCGCCGTGAGGATCTTGAGAGCTATATCAAGCGTCTCCAGCGCCTTGAAGAGATTTCAAACAGCTTCCCCGGCGTTGAGAAATCATATGCCGTTCAGGCAGGCAGAGAAATCCGCATAATGGTCAAGCCCGAGCAGGTCAATGATGATCAGATGGTTATTGTGGCTCGCGATATCGTAAAGAAAATCGAAGAAGAGCTGGAATATCCGGGTCAGATCAAGGTAAATGTGATACGCGAAAGCCGCGCTATCGAATATGCAAAATAATGAAAAAGGCAGGTTCTCCTGCCTTTTTGCATATAATACCTTTTGCTTTCAATAAAGTTTCGCGCACCATCAAAGTTTTCGCCCGCCTTTTGGGGAAGGCGGTGTCGTCCACCGACAGCGGTGAAAATTGATACATACGCGGAGCGTTGCTCGGCGTCGCCGAGACAGGGTAACGCCGACCCCTACAAGATAAAACCCAAGTATAGTCAATAGAAAAATAAAAAGCACACTCTCCGTCCCGTCAGCGCACTTACTCCACCCACGCCCGCGCCACTCTTTTTCAGCGGGCGTGCAGGCAATGCGTGCACGAATCTGCTCGGCTTTTTCGTGCGCTATGTTCGCTCGCGTGGTATGGTTAAGATTGCAAAGAGCGCAAAATCGCCGGCTTTCGCTCTGCCATTTACCGCACGCACTTGCCACGCACGGCTCCTGCGACTAACTCGTGCACGCGGAAGGTGATTTTTAAGAGGATGGAAAATCCTCTTAAATGGCTTTTGGTACTTTTCGTCACTGAAAAGTACGATAAAAGAAAAGTTTCCTTATGATACTTCTCTTTCAGAGTTCTTTTCGCTTGTCCGAAAAGAACGAAAAGGACAAAAAGAGGAATGCTTTCCTCTTTTGAACACCTTCTGTCGCCTCGCGGCGACCGGTGCGAACAAAGTGCCCCGACCGTCCCGCTATAGCATAGTCACGGCTACAGGTTCGAAACGCTCAAGCGCCGACTCGGATTCACTGCTGTGCCATGTCAGGCTATGGCGAACCTCGCGGTTCAGATTTGGGTGCGCGTCTGTGTGCGAACATGGTGAGATAGGGTTTATTTTGATAATACATATATGATAACACCTCATCCGTCGCGGTAAACCGCGCCACCTTCTCCCACTGGAGAAGGCTTATAGTTACTCCCGTCAGCGCAGGTACTGGAGTCACGCCCGCCATGCACTTTCAGCGGGCGTGCGGACAATGCGTGCACGAATCTGCTCGGCTCTTTCGTGTGATATGTTCGCACGCGTGGTAGTATGAAGCTGTGGAGAGTGCGAGACTATTGGATTTCACTTTGCTATTTGCCGCACGCACTCGCCACGCACTACTTCCTGCGACTAACTCGTGCACGCGGGAAGAGTTCTCAAAGAGAGGGGAACGCTCTCTTTGATGACTTTTGGTACTTTTCGTCATTGAAAAGTACGATAAAAGAAAAGTTTCTTTATGTTTCTTCGCGGGCGAACAATGTTCGCCCCTACTTCACGGGTCGTCGAGGCGCCGACCCCTACAAACTAAAACCCAAGTACAGCCAACAGCCAAAACAAAAGATTTATGCCTATCCGCTTTTTCTTTTGCATATGCAGGCGCAAAAGAAAAAGCTACAAAAAAGAAAACGCCGAGAGGGGATTGACACATATGCGAAGCATGTGTGTCGGCGTCGCCGAGACGGGGTAATTTCGCACTCTGCGGAGCGCGACCGCCGACACCGGCGGCTCGTGCAAGCCTTTAAAAAGGCTTGAGCGAAATTTCTATTATAGTGGGCGAAAACTTTAATTGGTGGCGAAAACTTTTGCGTTGCGTGCAAAAAAATCTCCTCTTGGCGAGGAGATTTTTTTAAAACACTATTCTCTGCACAGAAGCGGGCTTGAGTGCCGCATTAAGCTCAAGTATTATCCCATGTGCCTCGATGCCTTCCCGGGCAAATTCAAAGCGCGTAGGCGTGCCGTACTTCATATTTTCGATTATCCTCTGCGGGACAACGCCGAGCACGCTCTCTTTCGCGCCGCACATGCCTACATCAGTAATATACGCCGTGCCGCGCGGCAAAATCTGTTCATCTGCTGTTGTCACATGCGTATGTGTGCCGAAGAGGCACGTCACTCTGCCGTCAAGATAATAACCGAGTGCCCGTTTTTCTCCCGTGCTCTCCGCATGGAAATCCACGATGCTTACATCATATTCCCCCGCCGAGGCGAGTACCTTATCCGCACAGAAAAACGGATTTTCCAGCACGGGATTCATAAATGCTGTACCGAGTAAATTCATTACGAGTATTTTTACACCGCAAATATCATTTATAATATATCCGTTTCCTGCAACTTCTCCGCTGAAATTTGCGGGGCGCAGGATATTTTTGTTCCGCTCGAAAATTTCCTTTGCCTCAAAACGGCGGAAAGCATGATTGCCTGTGGTCAGCACATCGGCACCGGACATAAGCAGCATATCGGCACCCGCTTCATCAATGCCGTTTTTATCCGAGCAGTTTTCCGCGTTCACAACGGCAAAATCTATCTTTTCACTTTTACGCACGCTCCACAAACGCGAAGAAACATATCTGACGCCCGCTTCGCCGACGATATCTCCAAGTATCAGTATCCTCATAAATGCGCTCCTGCCCCCTTTTTTGCCCTTCACAGGCGATATCATTATGATTTTACCATTTATTTTATAAAAATTCAAGCGATTTTACAAATAATATTAAAAATACCGTTGCAATATTACTTAATTTATGGTATAATATATATACTTATTATAAGGGTGATTTTTTGCCCCCGGAAAGGATAAATTTATGACCTCATACGGACAGATTTGGAATATTGTTCTATCCGAGCTTTCCAAAAAATATTCCTCATCAATAATGGATTTGTGGTTCAATAAGCTGGAGCTTGTCCATCTCGATTCCGAGGTGGCTGTCATAACAACCCCGAGCGATGCTTTTGTCGACCTGCTCAATACACGCTACGGCGATCAGATAGCCGCTATTTTTGAGGAAATGCTTGACTTCTATGTGGAGGTAAGGATCTTCCCTTCCAAAAACTTCGACCTTGAGGCGGCTGTTCGTTCCGTTACGGAAAATGCCGACGAAAAGAAAAAAGAAGGCGTGCGTGCGCAGAGCGATTTTTATCATGCGGGAGAGGATTCGCCCGAAATTCAGTTGAAAAACGACGGCGAATATACCTTTGAAAACTTCATCGTCGGCAGCTCGAATAAATTTGCTCATGCGGCTTCGCTCGCCGTGGCAAATGCTCCCGCATCGGCATATAATCCGCTTTTTCTTTACGGTTCGAGCGGAACGGGAAAAACCCATCTGATGAAAGCAATTGCAAACCGCGTGAAAGAAAAAAATCCCGATGCGAATGTTATTTTCGTTAAGGGCGAGATTTTTACAAATGAGCTTATCGAAAGCATAACAAAGAAAACAACGGCAAAATTCAAGGAGAAATACCGCAATGCCGATATGCTGCTCATAGATGACGTGCAGTTTATTGCCGGCAAGGTTTCTACGCAGGAGGAATTTTTTCATACATTCAATGCGCTCTATGACGCTCACAAGCAGATAATACTTACTTCCGACCGTCCGCCGCGCGATATACAGCACCTGGAGGACAGAATACTTACCCGTTTTGAGGGCGGACTTATCGTCGATATCCAGCCGCCGGATACGGAGCTGCGAATAGCTATCGCAAAGAGCAAAGCCGAGATAATGAATGTCCGGCTCTCGAACGATGTGCTTACCTTCATCGGCGAAAATATAAAGAGCAATGTCCGCCAGATTGAAGGCGCGATAAAGAAGCTCGGCGCTTACGGCTTTGTAAATCAGACGCCTATAACCGTAGATATGGTGAAAAATCTGCTGAGCGCGGTGATAGACAATGCGGAATCGCCCGAGCTGATGGCAGATAAGATAATAGAAAATATTTCCAAGAGATATGATATCTCCGTCGAAGATATAAAGGGTAAAAAGCGAACGAAAGAAATCGTTTCGGCAAGACATATTGCCGTTTATGTAGTCCGTGAGGTAACGGGAATGTCTTTCCCGAATATAGCAAAGCTCTTTAATCGCGACCATACGACAATGCTTTCTTCTATTGATGTTGTCGAGGAGGAAATGAGTAAAAATTCCGCCTATGAACATGAAATAGACTCTATTATCAAGGAATTTAAGTCGTAATCTCAAAGTTTTCGCCCGCCTTTTTCTTAAAAGGCGGTGTCGTCCACCGACAGCGGTGGTCGCACTCCGCAGAGTGCGAAATTACCCCGTCTCGGCGACGCCGACACACATGCTTCGCATATGTGTCAATCCCCTCTCGGCGTTTTCTTTTTGATAGCTTTTTCTTTTGCGCCTGTATATGCAAAAGAAAAAGCGGATGAAAGCCTTCTCCAGTGGGGAATTGACCGATTTGCGGAGCAAACGCGGTCGGCGTCGCCGAGACGGGGCATCGTGGATAGAGCAAAAGCGCCGACGGGATGGAGCGAGATGCTTTCATTTATCGCAGGGCGCCTATAAAACTGGAAATTTCGCGCATGTTGAAAAGCGCGGAAAAATTATCAACAGCCTGTGGAAAAGCTTGTTGAAAACCTTGATTTACAACGGTTTTAGGATTTTACTTTTCCAAGGCGGCAAAAAAACACTTTTTCTTAATTTTTATAAAAACCACCGAAAAACAAGGCATTTTTCACTTTTTCCGATAAAACGGGAAAATTTACATTAAAGGAAAAATATGTAAATTTATAAAAAAGTTTTCCACCGAGTTTTTCTTTTCCACAGACCGATTTTCAACAAAAGTAACAGGAACGGAATTTTCTCTTTCTTTTCCACATTTTGCCGGAAAGTTTTCCATAGGCGAAAATCGGTCAGCGAGAAGAAAAAATGCCCGTCACATCGGGCTTTTCGGGTTTTCCACATTTTACACAGAGACTACTTCTTACTACTTCTACCTATTCTTTTTATTTTATATTCTTTTACGCAAAACGCGAAATAATTTTCAGAAAGCGCACGCACGGCGTGTGGAAAAGATGGGTACAAATTTGCTTTTACTTTCTTTTAAATTATAAAAAGAAAGTAGTAATTCTTTTATCGTACTTTTGTATGACCAAAAGTACCAAAAGTCAGCAAGGAGGACTCACGCCGTCCTCCTTCCAAACCACTGGCGGCGTGCACGAGTTAGTCGCACGAGCCGTGCGTGGCGAGTGCGTGCGGCAAAGGACAGAGCGAAAGTCGATAGTTTCGCACTCTCCACAATCTCAACCATACCACGCGAGCGAACATATCACACGAAAAAGCCGAGCAGATTCGTGCACGCAAGCCTGCACGCCCGCTGAAAGTGCATGGCGGGCGTGAATAATGTGAGTGCGATAACGGGACTATCAAAATAAACCCTATCTCTCTATGTTCGCACCCAGACGCGCACCAAAATCTGAACCGCGAGGTTCGCCGTAGCCTGACATGGCACAGCAGTAAATCCGAGTCGGCGCTTAAGCGTTTCGAGCCTGTAGCCGTGGATAAGTTACGATTGGACGGTTCGCTCACTATGTTCGCACCGGAGGGCGATGGTTGTTTGAAGAGAACATGGCGGGAAGAAGCAGGGAGGATACATAAGGCAGGAATGACCTTATGTGACTTTTGGTACTTTTGGTCATACAAAAGTACAATAAAAGAAAAGTTTCTTCATGTTTCTTCGCGGGTCGTCGAAGGCGCCGACCCCTGTCTCGGCGACGCCGACACACATGCTCCGCATATGTGTCAATTTCCCTACAAGATAAAGCCCAAGTATATCCAACAGACAAAACAAAAAATCAAAGTCCATTCCGCTTTTTCTTTTGAAGAAGAAGGCGCAAAAGAAAAAGCTACAAAAAAGAAAACGCCGAAAGAAGATTTCGCGCTCTGCGGAGCACGACAAAGGCTCCGCGTACCCCGTCTCGGCGACGCCGACACACACGCTTCGCGTATGTGTCAATTCCCACCGCTGTCGGTGGACGACACCGCCTTCCCCAAAAGGCGGGCGAAAACTTTAATTGCGGCTGCGCGAAAACTTTATTTTGGCGCAGCAAAAATAAAGTTAAAACACAAAGCCTTTTAAACACAGTAAAAAATTCATCAAAAGGAGAGAAAATAAATGAAAGTTACATTTAAAAAGGACGAGCTTCTTGCCGCTATTACGCGTTCGCTCGGTTGTGTTGTCAGTGAGAGAACACATTCAGCCGCCGACGGCATTCTGCTCAACACCCTGAGTGAGGACATCTGCCAGATAACGGCTTATGACTTTGAAAAGGGTATCCGTACCAATATCAGCGTCAAAGCCGAGGAGGAAGGCTCTATGGTCGTTGACGGTGCGAGATTTGCTTCCATTGTCAAATTCATGCCCGGTGATGTAACAGTAGAAACCTCGGATAAAAATGTCGCTACAATAACAAGCGGCAGATCGAGATTTCAGATAAATGTTTTCCCCGGCGATGAATTTCAGCAGATGCCTATAATTTCTCCGGACAGAAGCTTTGATATTCCTCAGAAGGTTCTCAAAAATATCATGAATCAGACAGCCTTCGCTATTTCAGGCGATGACAGCCGCCCTGCTCTCACAGGTCTTTATTTTGAAGTGACGGCAGATAAACTCAAGGCTGTCGCCTGTGATACCTTCTGCCTTGCTGTCCGCGAGCTTTCCGTAAATACAAATATTTATTCCAAATCGGGCGAAACAAAGATAGGTTTTATTCTCCCTCTGCGCACGGTAAACGAACTGCTCCGCCTGCTTGAAGATACGGACGAGATTGTTCATTTTGACCTCACAAGAAAAAATATCATTATCACCTTTGATTTTAAGGTCGGCAGAGAGCAGAGAACAAATATCATTCAGTCCCGCCTGATAGATACTCTCTATATCGAATATGACAGAATTATCCCGAAAGAGAGAAAAACTCTCGTTACCCTCTCAAAGACAAATCTTGAAGAGGCACTTTCCCGCGCTTCTCTTATCACGGAGGATAAGATAGCAGGTCAGGCAAAGAGTATAGTAAAATTTAATTTTCAAGGTCAGATGCTCACACTCAATACAACATCGATAAACGGCAATGTAATTGATGAGATACCGATAGAAAAAGAGGGTGCCGACCTGATGATAGGCTTCTCCTGCAAATATCTGCTGAAGATACTGCGCGGCACTGATGACGAATATCTGAAGCTCTCGCTTACCTCTGCCCTCATGAGCATGGTCATAGAAGGCGCAAGCGAAAACAGTGAGAGTAAATTCCTTTACCTTGCCATGCCGATAAAGATGAGAGAATGAAATCATATCTCGAAGCGGTAATTCTCGATAATTTCAGAAATATAAAATTTGCCATGCTGACCTTTGACCGCGGGCTTTCCATAATATACGGAAACAACGCTCAGGGCAAAACCAATGTGATAGAGGGAATATATCTTTTCGCCGTCGGTAAAAGCTTCCGCGGCGCAAAGGACAAAGACCTTATCCGTTTCGGCTCGGACAGGGCGCAGGCAAATATCGTTTTTCATGACAGCACGCGCATGAATGAAATGTGCTATCGTGTTTTTGCCGAGGAAACAAGGCGGAAAAAAGAGCTTTTTCTCAATCGCGTGAAGAAAAAAAGCATGAACGAAATGCTCGGAAATTTTCATGCGGCACTTTTCTGTCCGGAGCACCTCTCCATAGTCAAGGACGAGCCGGCTCTGCGCAGAAATTTCCTTGACAATGCCATATGTCAGCTCAAGCCGACATATGTGCGTGCGCTTTCCGAATACGCAAAGGTGCTGGAGCAGAGAAATTCCCTGCTGAAAAACCATGAGGAATACAGCCCCGAGCAGTTTGAATCGATGATGGAGATACTCGATGAAAAATTCGTCGACAGCGGCTCCTTTATCACTGTAACGCGGGCAAAATATCTGCGCAGGCTTTTTGAATACGCAAATAAATATATGCAGGATATGACGATGGGCGCGGAATCGCTTTCTTTTGAATATCTTTGCAGTATCACCGATTACGGTGAGAATAATTACGAGGATTTCTCCTATGTGAAAAATACATATTTCATTCGCCTCGCCGATAAAAAGGAAAGGGAACGCTTTGCCGGCTTATCGCTCTCGGGCGCACACAGGGATGATTTTGTGATATATCTCAACGGCAAAAACGCAAGGCTTTACTGCTCGCAGGGACAGCAGCGCAGCATAGCACTGGCACTGAAGCTTGCCGAGGGCGAACTCTCGCGCGAATGCACGGGCGAATATCCCGTTTTTCTGCTCGACGATGTTTTCTCCGAGCTGGATAAACGGAGAAAAGAATATATCATGTCGGGCTTCGGCGACAGACAGATAATTCTCACCACATGTGAGAAAAATGATTTTGCCGATGTTCATGACGCTCTGAAAATAGAAACGGAGGACGGAAAATTCCGCTTTACCGAGGGGTTGGAGAGGCAATTTGAATATGACCTGACCGAGGAAGAAAGGGAATTTAGAAAATCTTATGTTTATTCATGCAGGAAAGAATAAAAATCTGCGCTCGGCTTCGATAGTAGGTATTTTCGATGCCGACAGCGCGACGGTAGGCAAGGATACGAAAAAATTTTTAGCGGGAAAACAGAATGAGGGCAAACTCATTACTATTTCCGATGAATTGCCGAAGGCTTTCGTCCTCTGCGATGACGGAAAGGTTTATTTCACACAGCTCTCCGTGAAAACTCTCACGGACAGGAGCGAAAACGGGATTTGACAGACTCGCGCTCTTCCCTTTTCGCATTATAGTTTTCGTGCACCTTTTTCTTAAAAGGTGCCGAGGTCGAGGACGCGGAGTCCTCGTCGCGCTTTGCAAAGCGCGAAATCTCCCCGTCTCGGCGACGCCGACACACATGCTTCGCATATGTGTCAATCCCCATCGGCGGTTTCTTTTTGATAGCTTTTTCTTTTGCGCCTGCATGTGCAAAAGAAAAAGCGGATGGGCATAAATCTTTTGTTTTGGCTGTTGAGGGGACTTTGGCTCTCAGGTAGGGCGGCGGCTTGCTGCCGCCGTAGAGACATAAAGATACTTTTCCTTTATCGTACTTTTGCGTGACCAAAAGTACCAAAAGTCATTTAAGAGGATTTTCCATCCTCTTAAAAATCT